>Ga0209611_10008823_pt1 | contig 15541 bp, 17 predicted proteins | sample S1TSphgellanicum_3_FD_187693 | JGI IMG/M metagenome (GOLD analysis project Ga0209611, IMG submission 187693) | Host-associated microbial communities from peat moss isolated from Minnesota, USA - S1T2_Fc - Sphagnum magellanicum MG (SPAdes) (version 2) | ecosystem: Host-associated > Plants > Peat...
TTTTTAAGTAACAAAAAAAAAAAAAAAAAAAAAAAAAGTTTTGCCACCCTCGGCAAATTGGCTTTTTCTCCTGCTCCAAGAGAATTTCACAATAATTTCTTTCAGCCTTTTTCTAGGGGTTAAATACATGCAAACAATAAAATATTCTACACACAATGAGTCAAGTTGGGTTGCATGTGAAAAGGGTTCACTTCACTTATGCTGGTGGTGGAAACCCAACCGAATATTATTATTATTATTATTAGTATTATTATTATTATTATTATTATCATTATTATCATTATTTATTTATTTATTTAATTTTTTCACTTGTCGGTCCGAAAGAGAGTTGGTAGCTAGGATTCTGAAGAACCAACTCTCAACAGCTGCATGATTTATTTTTTTGGCTATGGGTGACTTCTTGTGCAAATAATAATAATTTTTAAAAAAAAATTCAGAACTAAGGGCTAAAGTATAGAGGGAGAATCATACAAACAATATAACAACAAACAAACAAACAAACAACCAACCAAGCAACCAACCAACCAACACAAACATACGAATGGTATCAAGTATCAACCAATTTTGTTTGTAAAAACTACCACAATCCACTGAAGTACCTACCTTTGAAATGATGTCCAAAATGGACAAAAACAAGTCACTAAATGTTGTTGGGTTGGGGGATCCATTCAATGTCCATTCTGTACATACAAGTTAGGTAAACCCTAAACCCTAACTATTAACCCTAACTATTATTGGGAGGCTCTCACTTTTTTATTGCCAGGGTATCAAAATTTCCCAATTTCTTAAGGCAATTCGTTATTTAACAGCCAATTCTTACTTTTAAAAATAAAACATCAGTCAGTTATGTACAACCGGTTCTTTAAGAAAATGAATTAAAAATGATTTTAATATCGATTAATTTTTTGATATATTTTAAATAACCCTACATTAGCTTAGACCTAGACCAATATTGCCGACCTTATAGACCCTAGCCCCACAACTGGACTCATGGGTGGGTTACCTTTTTCAACACATCTGGGTTTTAAGGTTGGGGCAGGGGTTAGGAAGTGATACCCGCCGGTTATATTCGAAGACCAGGCCTGAAACCCTGGGCAACTAGCTCACTCAGACTCTCAAGGATCCTGTTTTGATCAAACTCATTCTGCAATCAAATTATTGAATGAACCCATTGATCATGAATTAATGCATGGTTTCCATTAATTTTCATTAATTGTTTGAACCATTATTGGGCTGGTACTCAAGCATACCGTAAATTGAGGCCGCCTGCCTTACACAGTGCAATTTGCTTAGACATGCTATGCAAGAGTTAATTGACTATTGAACAATTTTTTCCATTGAAATGTTAAGAAAATCAAAAATTAAAAAATTTGAGAAATTTTTTGCAGGGGGTGCTTTTGGTATTGTTGAAAAGCCCACAATGAGTAGGAATAGGGTTTAATGGAGTTGATTTCCGATACTGCAACTTGAATTGAATTCAAATTCAATTGAAAAAAATAAATTGGAATTGAAATCAACCAAATTATGAAAAGGCACGTGTTGATTTTCCATTTTCATTTCCTATCACTCCTAAAATCCCTACATCATCCTGATTGAAGAAATCATGAAACTTCATGTCAAAATCTGAATTCATACTAGCGAATACTATCTTCATACATATACATTTACATAAATCTATAGCATTGAACAGAAATCTCCACAAGAACAATTTCAAGGTAATGTGAAAATGAGTACAGTCACAACCTGATGAGAGTTGTTGCTCACAAAGTGTCAAATCAGATCACCTTCATCACGAATAGCAGTTGAAAAGTTGCCATGACTACCCACTCACTTCATCAGCTCCCAGCACACCAGGATATGTTCCACGGGAAAGTATTCAACACCTTGTGGCCAGTTCATTCCATTGCCAAAACCCTCTAAAGAGCTCACAAGACTCAATGCCACAAAGAAATCCATATACCCAAGTGAGTTCCACTTCAAAAGAGCATCCCTTGGTTTCCTCAAGAATATAATCCTTGAGAGCTGCAGAAGAGACCTCTGGAGATCTCTTCTGCAACAGCTCATCTAAATCTTGGTAAGGAAACACCTTCTTTGTAGGAGCAAACAAATCCTCCATATATAATGTTCATGTATCCTCTTGTGGGCCATGGAACTGCTGTCATTTGCAGGTCCAGCTATTGGCACATTCATGTGATTTCAGTTCCTCAAATTCTGAGCAAAGAACAGAAGAAACAGAATGATTTCTCTTCCTTTTTGCAAGTCTTAAACCCTCAACCCTAAATGCCTAAACTCTTGAACATGTTAAGAAGAAAAAAATTCAGCCTGATGTACTGCCAAGGAAATTCGCAGCAGAAGAATGACTGCAAGCATCCAACACTGGAGTTCCAAATTGCATTCATGTGCCACAATCACAAATTGAGAAACAAAAGACCACTTGTGGGAGCACTGGAACAAGCAAGTTTTGCTCACATTTTTCAATATCCAAGTCTGTGATGCTGCTTGAAAGTTGGTCCTCATTCTTTCTCTTCATCGTCATCAGAGCTAGGCACAGTCACAATATTCTTCATGATTGGATTGAAAACTGCCACCAAATTGCATGAAATGCTGTCAGATGTTTTCTCCTGAGCTGAACCATTTCTCTCATTCCTTCCAAGGATTTGCAAGCTTCCACCACTGGGCTGTAATCTGCTAAAAAGATTGTCATATTATCTTTCTTGTGCATGTACAACAGTCCCCTGGACATTCTGTCTTGGCATTTGATAAGTTGTACAAGGAAGTTGGTACCATGGTATTATTGGCTTATTATTGCAAAGTTCTGTTGCACAGGCTCATCAGAACTGGTAGAGTTGCATACCTGTGGAGAATGCCGCAGTACTTGAAAGCTGATGAGCTAAAGATCAGCTTGCGAGGATTGCAACCTTGTCAAGTGCAGGCAGCAGCACTGCAAAAAGAATCTGGATCTGCTGCTTCCGTAGTCCAACAACAGGTGAAGGAAATCGCTGGCTGGAAAAGCATGATTCTTCACCTTGTGCTTCGCAATCAAAAGCTACAAGTCTTCATACAGAAACTTTCGCGAATACACTGCTCGGCTTTGCCACAGACAAAAAGATCCGCCAGAAGAAGAAGAAGAAGAAGAAGAAGAAGAAGAAGAAGAAGCTCCGCGCGGCTACAACACAACACACAACCTTGGTCATCTGGAGCACAGCAGCTTTGTACTTAGTTTGAGCCATTGCGGAAGTACCATCAGTGAAGACCTGTGGAGCTCACAAAATCTCGGGATACAAGCGAGCGCTAATCAGGCTTTTTGTATCTGCTGAAATCTCCACATTGGCAACAGCAAAGATCTGGGGATTAGGAGCAGGAGCTGTGAAGAAGAAGAAGATCGTGGACCTGCTGCAGCTGTTGGCGGGTGGAGGAGGCAACGACGCGGATTGATGACTAAATTCGCTTCCTCTTCGTAATAAGCGTCGTCGATTGCCTTCGGTAATGCTTTCATTGACAAGAAGGACTACGTGAACATTGCTGCGAAGGTCAAGATTTTCTCTTGGAGAAGGAAAAGTTCTGCTGTGGTACCAAGGAAGGATTCCAGTAAAGCCAGGGCAGAGATGAAGAAATACCAGACATGACTACAACAACATATGTGATCAAGATGTGAGCTCTGACAGTGAGCGCCGAGTTGATGATTCTCAAGCTTTGTTCAAGCTTCTTGTGTGGACTTCCTTTTCTTCTTCGCCGGACTGTCACCAACTTTGTTTTCTTTTTCTTCTTCTTCAAGTTCCGTCTGTTCTTGGACCATAACGTACTTTGTTTGAGAGCTCCATTGCAGCAGCAAACGGCGCCAGCAATGACGTCAGGAAAACCTGCGGAATCATACTACTGATCAGTATTAGAAAAATAAATGGACGAATCCTTAGAGAAGGTGGTGAAGAAAGAGAGCATGCAGCAGTAACCTCCGGCGGCCGCAGCAGCAAGCAAGCAAGCAAGGACTAGTGTGTACAACAACAATTGGACATCACAATTCTCGTTATAAGAACTTGGTGAAGCTTCTAAGCAAACAAGAAAAATTCGCCACAAAGAAGAGAATTCCACACAAAGCTTGTTTGCACACCAAAAAAAATTCGCCACAAAGAAGAGAATTCCACACAAAGCTTGTTTGCGCACAAGAAAAAATTCGCAACAAAAACAAGAGAATTCCACACAAAGCTTGTTTGCTCAAGAACTTCTAGAATATGGCAACAGCAAAAGCAAAGCTGCATCAACTTCTCTGCATCGGGACGGACAAAGAGTATGTCTACGAGACACGGCTTGTAATGGGAGGAGGAGAAAGAGGAGGAGGAGAACCTGGAGAGTTGTTTCTGCAATCAGGAGTGAGAGTGGGAGCGGATGGATTGCTCCAAGTGCTGCCCCGGGAGCATACCACGCCCATGTTCGCATGCACCTTGCGCCTCCCTGATGGTACTTCTGTGGAATCCGGACGTTTCCGGCGCAAGAGAGAAGCAGAACAGGATGCTGCTCTTCGGGGCCTTCACAAGGTAGGCATCATCGCCCCCAACTTTGTTCTGCTCAAGAGCTTCAAGTCTTTTCTGTGCACTTCGTTGGATTTTGTGTTGATTTCTGGCTTCCTTTCTTTCAAGGTTTTTTCCTCATCATCTTCTTGCTGCTGAAGTCCTCCTCCTCCTCCTCCTCCTCCTCCTCCTCAAGCTATGCAGAAGAAATGGCACTCTCCAACAAGTACTGACTGAACTCCATCTTTCTTCAGTCCTGACGATGTCCATTTGTGTGGGGAGTTTTTTTGTTTTTTTTTGGGTTCTGGGTGGGGTGAGGGTGCTACAGATTGGTATTGCTTATGAACCAGGTCCCAGAGTCTTTACAAAACAGCAGAAATATGAGGAGCTCCTGAAGAAAATTTCATCAGCCTTCACTGATCAGGTACTAATTGCTTCTAAGGATTCAGACTTAAGAACTTTCCATGTATTTTAGTTACTTATGGAGTTTTTGAAAAGTTCAGTATTAACAGTTTTGATTGTTTGGAAGTTGGAAAATTGAAGAGAAAACTTTGAGATGAGGGTCACCAGATGATGCAACAATAGATATTGATTATAATGTTTTGTCTCATTAGACAATCTAACAAAGAAATATTGACAATAAATATTTCGGTCTCAAGAAGCTCAGTTTTATAAAGGATTTTGAAGGGATTCTTCTATGACCCATCATGTAGATTGTGTGCCATGCCATTCATTTGGTGTACAATTTTCGGTTGACCAGGCAGAAGAATAATTCCTCAAGTTTGAAAGTGATGGTGTGTTCAAATCAGGTCTCTGAAATGAAAATGGAATATTAGATATAGCCAAGTTGTATGCAAGAGCTCAATCTGATTTGAAAGGGATCATTTCCGATGCTTGAACTCAGCATAACAGTTTGTCAAGAACATTATTCAGAAGTGATTTTGAATAAATACTTCTCAGGATGAGAATGGCATAGCACAACCCTAAACCCTAAATTCATAGAACAGGATCTGCTGTCTGATGAATGTAGAGAGCAGTATTATGAGCTATGAATCTGACTCTGTTGTTCATGGGGCTCCAGATGGTGCTCTCATACATGCCACTTGTGGAGCATTTCAGAGCAGCAGTAAGACAGAAGGGTCCAAAGTATGGACAGATCCCTGCCACAGTGCTCACAGTACTTGACACCACGATCAGATCACTGTGCAAATCCATTGACTGTGCTGCTGATAAGGACCTGCATTATGCCACATCCATGGTCTGCAAAGCTGCTACAGCATGTCCACTTCTCTGTGTCTCTGATGATGGGCTTTGGATCGGCAGAACAACTCCTTTCTCTGATGAGCTTGTGGCAGAGCTTCTGCTTGGCAAAGACTCCTTAGACCTTGACAACAATGTTCAAAGTAGACTGGACACCTTTAATCCTGCAGGGTTCAATGGTGGCTTAACTAACTCCGAGCATTTTCTACAACTGGAGAATTTTCCTCCAAGGACAACCACCCTATACCAAATTGAAACAGTGCACATTCCGGCCTGTATGGAGAAGGCTGTGGTATCCATTCTGTTGGATGTTGCAGGCAATGATTACTATCAGGAGGTCCTAGCACATGAGCTGGGTGTGCCAGATGCTGGCCACATCCTGCCCTCAAGGTCCTCAACTCCTGTTTCCTCCCTCTTGCTGTTTCTCAAAAGCTTCACTATTTGCTGGAGCTTTCAGGTAATTTACCTGCTTCCCAAATCTTTTTCAGTGATTCATTCTGATTTGTTGTTTGTGGGTGTCTTGCAGATCAATTGCAAACAAGCCCCTGTCTGCCATTCGTATGTATTGCAAATTGAAACAGGAGCTGCCCAGTACAGTCTTAATGAATCCTGGAATTGAATTAGTCGAGCTTGTGAGCTTGGACCCATCAGTGGACCTCACAACCCATATGAATGCACTGCACAAGGATGCAACAATGGAAGCCTTGCGTCATCCTGAAGCACATCTTGATGTCAAGAATGAGAGAGCTAGCTTCCTGATGGGCTATTCTGTCTATGGTGATGCCATTTTGGCCAACGTTGGATCAACTTGGTACTCTAAAGGCCAATGTATCTATGGAGATGTCACCTTAAACAATTATCACAGGTCTGTTACGTCTCCTGTCAATAGATCCTTGTGAAATTAGGAGGAAAACAGATCAAAGGCTGAAGGAAGTCTAATACACAAATAGGCTTGAGTGAATATAGGATGATGCTAGGCAGAACTCCAGGAGGAGCTTACAAGCTGAGCAGGCAAGCAGTTGCTGTTGTAGATCTCCCCTCCACATATTCTTGTCGACTACAGTGGCGAGGCACCAACCCGAGGGCTCTCTTAGTCAAATTTTGCCAGCAACACAGGTTGCCCAGGCCTCAATTTGCCTGCAGTTTTCCTCCTCCAAAGTGGCCAAGCAGGAGTGCTTTAAATAGTGCAGATCATGGGAGATCAAATGCTGTAATTGAAAGTGCCACCTTACAGGAAGATAACAGCATTGATTATGCTGATGAGGATTCAGAGAGTGATAGCAAGGCTCTGCAAGCTTCTCGACCACAAGGCGATGTGCAAGGACCCTTTCAATACACTGTGATGCTGCAGTGGTGTGAAGGAGATAAGGAGGCACCAGGTGACAAGATTGAGTTCATGTCAGAGGGCTTCTTCAGAACTAGATATGATGCAATACAAAGTGCTGCTCTAAAAGCTCTGCATCACTACAACACCTTGTACAAATCAGGCCAACACCTTGCCACAACAGTCCATGTGGCCAACCATGACCAATCTCATTTCTCTGAACTACCCTCTTCCACTGCTGGTGGTAAGTGCAAATGCAACAAGGAGGAGATGGCAGGTGAGGATGCAGGCTTGTTCAATGCACCAGCAGATTTCTTCACTGCCAATGTAACACAACAGACGGGCCCAGCTTCAGAGAAAAGAGAACCTTTTCATGTAATTGCTGAGCAGGATACTGTTGGTGAGAAACCACCTTGTCGATCAATGGTGACAGTGAGCTACCAGGTGACTGCGGTAGCAGATGTTGCAACACCTTTTGCTTATACAAACACTGAGCTGGAGAAAACAGACCTTGAGAACATTGTTTTGGAGGTGCAGCATGAATTTGAGTTTGAGCTTGGTGCAGGGGCTGTCATTGCTCCCTTTGAGGAGTGTGTGAGCCATGCACATGTGGGCCAAACATTGTGCTTTCGAGTGCCTGCCCTGCAGCCTGTTGGCTTGCTACTTGCATCTAATGAAAATTTCAAGTACCCAACAAATAGTTAGGCTCTGAAACTAGCTCTAAGAATCACTTTGGACCTTTGAGTTTTGTACTATGATTGATGTTGCAGGAATCATGCATGAGAGATCCTCAGCTCCATGACCATCTCTTATTAGCTTCACTGAACTATGTCTGCAGTCGTATGAACATTTGTAGTCCATGTTTGCTGTGATGCAGATGACAAGTTTGTGCTTGAATACATAGTGAAGTTAATCAAGTTTGTTCCAGCATTTGAGGAGAGGATGCAGGCGTCACAATTTAAACCTTCTCTTTCAAAGCAGCGCATTGAGTATGCTCGCCTTGTGGTTGATGCCATTGATGCAAAATCTTTGGTAAATATCCAATCACCATTGGATACTGCGTCTTGTAGTGCTTCTTGGAATTTTCATTACTTAGTTCATTTAAACACGTATGGGAACCCACAAAACTTCATTTTGTTATCTTGTAGGGTCTAGGGTTTAAAACCCATCTAACCAAGACCATCCAAACAGAATCCTGGATCTGTTTGCTCAAACTGTGACACGTCCAACAATGAATGGCAGGTGGACTTGGGATGTGGATCAGGGGCTTTGCTTAACTCTCTTCTGGAGGAACCTAACAGTCTGCAACAGATTGTGGGTGTTGATTTGTCCCGGAAACACCTCATTCGTGCTGCAAAGGTGAGAACAGAATTTGGAGTTCACAAAATAAATTTCTCTGCAGTTGCTGTGAGAGTGTTCATTGCCAAGGGATCAGATTCAATATGGTTTTTGTGAGTGAGGCAGTGCCAGACTCATTTTCAACAGGTTTTCTCAAGACCCATCTGATTCTGCAGCCACACAGAAGGTTGTTGCATTGTTGATTTTTCACAAAATACCACTCTGATAGGAAAATTCGTGAATAACTATTGTGGTACAAATTTACTTGTAATGGTGGTGGAATCATGTGACTAACTATTGGTCTTCGCACAAATCCAGATGCTGCACTGTACCCTCACAACACAGAAGCCTGGTCACAGTTGTCCATGGGCAGCACTCCAAAGGCTCTCTCTTTATGAGGGTTCTGTAACAGACATGGACCCTCGGCTGCATGCACCTGATGTGGCCACCTGCATTGAGGTATATCTATTTCGGGTCCATCCATATTAGTTTTTTTTTTTGCACTAATTTTCTCATTACTGCATAGGATGCTCCTGTATCTTTGAATATATTTTGTAGTTTTTATTTTGTGAATTCCTACTATGGTGGACTTGTGGCAGGTGGTGGAGCATCTAGATCCAGAGGCAGTGGAGAAGCTAGCAGAGAGTGTGCTGGGCTGTCTAATGCCACGGATATGGATGATCACGACTCCCAACATTGAGTACAACCCGATTTTGAATGGCTTACAATGGGACCCTGCTACCAGCAGCCTTCTTCTGAAGGGTGCTTCTTCTTCAGGAGCTTCAGAAGGCCAAGTGGACCCCCAACAACACAAGGAAAATGCAGCAAAACTACACAAGCTTCCACCAGATCCTTCAAAGTTCAGAAATCTTGATCACAGATTTGAGTGGACACGAGCTGAGTTTCGACATTGGGCCACCCAAATTGCTGCAAGGTTTGACTACCAAGTCAGGTTTGGGGGTGTTGGAGGTGGTGATGGGGGAAATGAGGGAGGTGTCAACGATGATAATACTGATCAAGGGCCTGGATTTGCAACCCAGATTGCCATTTTTGCTCACAAAGCTGTGCTGTTTCCAATCCTCACAGAAGAAGGTGAGCTCCCAGCTTTGTTGGCTTGCAATTTGAGTGGGGTCACACCTGAGTTCAGTTTGCCGATTGAAGAAGTGTGCACTCCTTCTAGCAAGGGGAATCGTCTGAACTATGAAGGCAGTCCAATAGTAGTAGCAGATCAGTTCCCTTATAAGGAAATATGGCGCTGGATTCCACCTCCTCCTCCTCCTAGTGAGGCAACAGCTTTTTGCAGCAAATTGGAAAATTTGAAGATTCACCAGGCTGATGAAGAAAACTATACACATCTTCCTTAAAAGTTGTTGCAAACATGGAGAGCTAAGTCCTAGTCCTAGATCATGACCTTAATCTACAATTTATTATTTATAGTTTGTTTTGTGTTCATCACCCTTTCTATCAATTAGGGTAGAAGCATGGCAACGGAAACCTTAAACCCTAAACCCTCAAACACAAGGCATAATGGAATTGAAGGCTTTTAAAGTCTTGAAAAAGTGATCCTAAACCCAAAAACTCCAAGGCAACTCTATAAAGAAAGCTACCTTCTTTAAGCAAGGAACATCTTCCAAAAGGCGTGATCCAAAATCCTTGAGAACGAATATCCAAAGGCTAGAATTGCGATGTGAATGAGGGGGTCATTTCAAATATCAACCCAAACCAAAGTAAAGGCAAATTGAATGCCAAAATAACATGCCACTTCATCACCATTGTTCAATGTGAAGAAAACTTTAAAGAGGTTAATTATTGTTTCATTTTCTTGAACGGGCAAATTGTAAAAACATGCAATTTTGTGTTAAAAGCTTCATATTCATACACAACCATGGAAGTTGTCAAGTGCATCATGGAGTTAGAGTTGTTGAAAGAACTCAAGTTAATTGTAATAGCACATCTTTAAAAATGGAGTTCACACTTTGACAAATCGATATTTTGAAAAAATGTGTCCTTTTTGACTTGAGAAATATTGTTGTTCGTTTCAATGTTCCAATTAAAAGGATTTATAGAGTGAATATGGGTATACAAGTCATAAGTATATATAGTTTAATATGTTGATATATGAGTATATAACTTGAGCTTCTAATTGTTGCACACTGCTAGTAACCATGAACTCTTCTTTTTTTCTTTCTTCTTATGTTCCCATATGTTTTCCCAATAGTTCACGATTATTTATGTCGATGTTAAATTTAACTCAAATTTAATATAAATATCATGGACATGAAAAGGCACAATGTTAATTTATTTTTTCATATTCATGTAGATGAGTAAGGAAAATGAGTGAGGTAGTTGTTTTAGAAATTGTTTTTAGAATTGTTTAAGGACAACCATACAAAGGATCATACAAAATCTCCCATATACCAATTCCTCAAAATTTCTCATCACTAGAATTTTCAATTACATTACATTTGAAGTGTAATAGTCTATGCAAAGGCACTTAATAGTGTCTATTCTTTAACGATTAATATATGTGATAATAATGTAAAATTTACTAGTTGAAATGCCCATGATTTTCATGACTATGGGATAGTGAAGAAACATTTTAAATTTGAATGATACTTGATAAGCATTCCTTCAAATACACTAAGAAACTTCTTTGTGTTTTTTTATGGCAATTAAACATTGGTTACAACATCCCTTGCTTATAGGTTTCAAATTGGACAATGACCTTCTCTATTAGAAAGTCTTGGCTTCATGTGGACATTTTTGACACCTCCCTTTTTTCACCAAGGGTTGAAAGGAGCTTTATGACCCCTTTTCTTTTTTTCACTTTCAAATTCACTTGTGTCGTTTCTTGTTAATGATTGAATAATGTGAAAATATTTTCGCCAATCCATGTAGTTGTATGACATTTGAAAGAAATGGATATAAATATTATACCTACAAATGATGTTCAACACAAAATAATATGCAAAAGGTTCAATAAATAAATAAAAGAATTTTATCAATATTTGTTTAAATTGTTTAAAATGGAATATTGAAAAACTATTTGTTATCCCAATTGTTAGCTTATTATTCCAAATACACAACATAAAATGTATTTTGACATGCTTATTTTTCAATTGTTAAAATTTTGAAAAAATAAATTTAAAACTATCAAACCTCATATTCTAAAATAAATAAATATTTAGCAAAGAATTATCAGTCGTCAATTGTAGGTACAATATTATATTATTGAATTAGAATTATTTAAATCAATAGTCCATACATTAGGTGCTTGCTAAAGCTATTAGCTTTTTATAATATTGGTTATGGTTCTTGTAAGCTTTTCTTCATCATCTATGTTGAAGCAGTTGTCACATTTAAAATCAACCTTTGAATATAGAATAACTCATGCTAATAGCTCTTCAACATTTCTCAAGCTCAAGTGGTTGACAACTTGTATAATTAAGTTGTGTTAATGACTTGACAATATGATAATATATCCTTTTGACATTATAAATGCTTGAGTTTTGTTTTCACAAGTTACTTATTTCATGTCTACATTTTTATGAATTTTTTTTCCCAATTAATTGCAACATGAAGTTTAAAAGGATTCACAAAAATCCGTTATAATTCTACTAAGCATGTCAAGTATGATGTGCCTAGAGAATTGAACTTCTGATGATCAATTTTGAGATAAACCTTCTTCCTTTATTGTTAATTAAATTGTGAAAAATTGCATTTTGCTTAAGTTCTCATTGTTTCTTTTGATGTAAACACAATTGAATGGCAAGCATTGAACATTATGTGCATCAATCATCAAGAGCATTTGAAAAAGTTCCAATTCGATGGTCAGTGGCAATTATGTTTTAGAGTTAATGGTTGGTGGGTTCAACTAAATGGCCAATAACGAAAAGAAAAGTTGATGAAATGAATGTGCATTTCAATGTACGGTTTTCAGGTGTGAAAAGGTTGCTACCACTTTTGATATTGGTGTAATTATTAAACCAAATTTGAGTAACTTTTCTATGAGAAACCATAATCTTACAAGGTAAAGTCTTGTAGCCAATAAAACTTTTTCATATTTTCAACGTGTTTGATATTCAATGTTTCTTAATGAAAGTGAGATTGTTGGTTCAATTGATGATCATTAAGAGATCATCATCAATCCACCGAGTTGGAATACATATTCTATTGTTGATCCTTTTTCTATCAATATCCCTAGCCCAATCATCAACAAAACCTTCTAGTTTGATTATTCCCATCACTAGAAATCTAATATATGCAATTGGTAAAACACCCATGGAGACCACCCTCCCTTTTTGCCCTCTACATCAAGGCTTACATTTGATACACAATGAAATCAAGGTTGGTTCTATGGGTGTTCATCCTAAAAGTCCCTCATTGTCCATCTCAAATCCATTTGTCAAAACCCAATGAGCCAAGATGAATTGCACAATCCATGAAGAGAAAGTTGTTTTCTATGTGCATGTTAAGCAACCCTAAAATAGTTCTAGTTCTTCTATGAGTGAAGATGAATTGCACAATCCATTAAGAAGAAACTTGTTCTCTATGTGCATGTTAAGCAACCCTAAAATAGTTCTTCTCTGAGTGAGGAATAATTGCAAACCTTGTTCTCTAATGTGCATGTTAAGCAACCCTAAAATAGTTCTTCTCTGAGTGAGGAATAATTGCACACCTTGTTCTCTACTGTGCATGTTAAGCAACCCTAAAATAGTTCTTCTCTAAGTGAGGAATAATTGCAAACCTTGTTCTCTAATGTGCATGTTAAGCAACCCTAAAATAGTTCTTCCATGAGTGAGGATTAATTGCAAACCATTGACCTTTTGGGTTAGAATACCGATTAGATACTAGTAAGGGTTTAGGTTGAATTTGAACTTGAGCTTCATATATGAGGAGCACATACTTTTGGAACAAGAACTTTTGTTTTGTATCTTCTTGCAATTGGATGTGGTGGTTGTGAAGCCGAACAAAATAAAAAACCCCCCAACAAGAGTTTCTCTCCTTTTGATCGACATCACGTAATGAGGGCTATGTCCATTTTGCAAAAACCTCCATCATAAGGATTGGATTGTCTTACACTAAAGCACATTCATGTTAGCTTGTGTACCATTTGCAAGCTTCCATGGGTGGACAAGTTTGGGAGGTACCTCATTTTGCCATCGTCACCATGAGCTGGGAAATCATATTGTACTCGGAGTTGGAAATGTGCTAATCCTTTCTTCATGAGCAGCAGCCAAATTCCTGTTGCTAATTGATCTTGGTAGTTGTTGCAATTGTGATGATGGCTGTGGTGGGGAGGAGGAGGAGGAAGACTTCATGATGATGTTGTTGTTGTTGCTGTTCTTCTGTGTTGGGAATAGCAGCAGACTCATGCGGCAGAGTGGACATGTCGAGTTGTTTGCAAGCCATTTATCAACACAAGCTTTATGGAAGATGTGACTGCATACCGGCAGTTGCTGCAAAGTTTCGTTCTTTTGGTAATCTCCCAAGCACACTACACATCTGCAACAGACAGCAGCAGACATAATTGTTACTATTGAAGAATGTGCATGAATCAATGAGTGAGGGGAGCTTCACATAGGTAACAAAATCTGAGAATGAAATCAATCTGTTTTTTTGATAACCCGCTGCTAAATTTCTTGCCAAAGGAAAAACAAATCTGCTGGGGTGGGTGTGTGGGGTTCTTCGTCAAGCTTGATAAAGAAGAAAGATTAGTATCATAGATGCTCACTGATTGTCCATGAGTCCTGTGGCAGAAGTAGAAGAAGAGGATGTTGTTGTCAATTTTTCATTGTAGATAATGACTGGTAGTCCATCCCGGATTGACTTCTTCAAGCCTCTTCTTGGCTGCAGCAGCAGCATCCATCATCAACATCATCATACCCATTCCCCCCATCATGCAACACATGAGAAAACAAAACAGATGTGAGTTCTTAGGGAATAATTCCAAATCCTCCTGCCAAATGTTCTCACATGTCTAAGAACTTCTGTCTAGATCAGAAAGTCTCAAGAGAAAATAATGTCAAGAGAGTGAAAATCTCTTTTGGTTTCCTGACGGTATTATTGTGGAAGAGATCATATGGCAATAGGAGATTGGTTTCTTACAACAGCAAAAAGGGTGCTTGGAATGAACCGGCTCAAGCTGCTCCTTCTTCTTGTTGTTGTTGTTGTTGTTGTTGCTGTTGTTGTTGGGGAGTTGTTGTGATCAACATGTGAAGCTGAATCTGCTGCTTGTAGTATGAGAAGACAATGTCGGCGTAAACAGATGAGGAGGAAGAGAAACAAGAGGACAAAGGTGATCAGGATTGGTGTTGCCAAAACAAAAGCTTGATAGACCTTGAGATGTGGTGTTGTTGTTGTTGTTGATTCAGAAGAAGAAGAAGAAGACCCATCCACCACCGGCCGAGGAGTACAGCATCCCACATTATTATCATCATCATCTCCCATTTGTTTCTATGTATGTATGTAACAAACAATCAAACTCCTCCTCTCAAGAATTCTGCAAAGCTGATCCTTTTCTGTTTTTCGCTTTTTTTTTTTGGATCTTGGGTTATTATGTTTCTAGAGACTGGATCTTCTTTCTCTGAAGAAGATCAAGAAGAAGAAGAAGAAGAAAAAAAAAAGGAAAGCTCCAGCTAACAAGCTTGTTTTTGTTTTGTGTTTTTGGTTTACATTCCAGCAGCAGATCAAGAACAAAATTGTCGGCTTTGTGATCAGCTGAAGATTTAAGTTTTCCAAATTTGCACACAAAGACACCCAAAATCCCACACAAAACCAAGAAGTCTCCTTTACAAGCTCAGAACCAATTTGCAGCAAGCAAAGCAAAGCAAAGCAAAGCAAAGCAACCAGAACAAGAACAAAGAAAACTGTGAACTTGGCCTAAATCACACACAGAAACACACACACACACACACACACACCCACATCAAAACACAACACCAAAATGCTTCTGCTTTTGTGCTTGGAAGAAAGAATCCAAGCTTGAAGTTGGATCATCTGAGCAAAGCTTTTTTTGCTTATATGGGAAAACAAATCCAATCCCAGCTGCAAAAATCCCAACTCTCTCTAGCTCTTTTTTTTTCTTTTGGGTTTTTTTTTTTTTTTTTTAAAA
>Ga0209611_10008824_pt1 | contig 15538 bp, 7 predicted proteins | sample S1TSphgellanicum_3_FD_187693 | JGI IMG/M metagenome (GOLD analysis project Ga0209611, IMG submission 187693) | Host-associated microbial communities from peat moss isolated from Minnesota, USA - S1T2_Fc - Sphagnum magellanicum MG (SPAdes) (version 2) | ecosystem: Host-associated > Plants > Peat...
AAAAAAGAGTTTAAAAAAAAAAAATAAGTTCTACTTTTTTTTTTTTTTCATTTCCAATCTAGATGTTTTTTGTTTTTGTTTTTACTAGTTAAGAATTGGTGGTGGTGGTGGTGGTGGTGGTGGTGTTATTTTGACATTAAAAGTTTCTATTGGTGGTGGTTTTGCTTTGATGTTAAGAGATTCTAATGTTCATGATGTTGTTCAAAAGGATGTTGTAGTGTAAACTTAGAAATCAAATATATGCCATGTTGATGATGATGGCTTTTGGAATCAAATGTTTGATTTTGAGCTTCTTAAGCACAAATGACTTTAAACATTTCATATGTCGTAGACATTTCAAGTTATCACTGTCAACCAAAAAACAAAATTGCCCAATAACCATTAATGTTTTGATGGATTTGAAGTCCAATTTGAAATCCATTCATGGATTGGTGGTAGGTGCAATAAACAAGGTAGTATAATAGTTTTGGTCTTTTTTTTGGGTTAGTGAGTTGAGGAGAAACTTTATATTCAAATCATGATATCATTACATATTTGTAGATTCTTATTTTGATCCGTTCAAACATTTACAAATTCATGGTTTTGTTACATAAATAGATTTCATAGTTTAATGGTTTCATTAAGAGCTTGTGATCCATTCATACATTTTTAGATTCTTGCTTTGATCCATTCAAGGAATTACAAATTCATGGTTATGTTACATAAATAGATTTCATAAATTTAGTAACTTTACTTAGAGCTTGTCATCCATTTAACCATTTTTAGATTCATACTTTGATCCATTCAAGCATTTACAAATTCATGGTTTTGTTACATACATAGATTTCATAATTTAAATAACTTTACTTGGAACTTGTGATCGATTCAACCGTTTTTAGATTCATACTTTGATCCATTCAAGGATTTATAGATTCATGATTTTGTTACATACATAGATTTCATAGTTTAGTGATTATACTTGGAGCTTGTGATTGTTCATACTTCTTTACAAATTGTCAGTTTTGTTACATTCACAAATGTGATATTTTTTTAATAAATTTTTTGTTGTTGTTGTCATGGCTACTTTGGCATGAGATTGAACTCTTGATTATTATTATTTATTCAATTAAAAATTTGATTTTTCATATATATATATAATCAAAAACATTATCAAATTTTTTTGTAAAATAAAATTGAAGTGTTTTTTGAAATTTGAATTTCAAATTTTGTGGTAGTATAGTGTAGTTCAGCAGGTTTTTTTTTTTTTTTTTTTCAATTTTGTGATGTAACCGAAGTGGTGATCATACTTAAGATTGTGGATCAATTCCAGGAAGATTCGTGCTTTCCGATGGTCGATTAATTGGCAGAATCATCTATTGGCCTGGAGGAAGGAAATGCGACGACGACAGTTCCGGAGTTGGAACCGACCTTCTTCCTCCTGCTCCTCTTCCGTCAAACGCTTGGACGCCGCTGTTTCCCTCCACCTGCTGCTTGCTGCTGCCGCTGCCAACGTCTTTCGTCGTTCCGACGCCGTCCACCAACTTTCCCTCTTTTGCGATTCTTTTGGTGGTGGCTGGCGATGGTGGTGGGACCTGCTCAACTGTCGTTTCTTTTTTCTAATCTTTCGTTTTATTATTATTATTATTATCATGCTGCTGTTTCTTTCTTCCGAGACCTCTTCTTCTCTTGCCCCTGTTGCTGAACGGTATCGCGTTCCCAGTATATTCGTGTAGCTGCTACCAACACAAAGCCAGACGGGGTGAGAGTGCGAGTGTCTTCTTGCCATTTTGATCGTGTCTCTGACGCGGCTCGTCGTCCGGATTGGAAGCCTGATTTTAAGGTGATTTTTTATTTGTGCAAATTTCTTGCATTCTTGGCCTGAGCTGTAGGAGCCACCGCTGCGGTGCTTAATTAATTTGTTCCCATCGCGCTGCTGTTTGTTTGTTTGTTTGTTTGTTATGCATTTTGGCGCTGCTACGGGACCTGGAGCTTCAGCCTCTCTATTCCGGTCTTGGCGGCAACAATTCCCTGCATTTGCATGTTGGTTCTTGTTGAGTAGAATATGTGTTTTTTTCCCTCCTCCTTTAGGGTTCTATTATCTGCTCTTTCAGTTGCGGAGGAAGATTTCTTTTAAGTTGTGCATCCTTTTTGTGTTCCCCGCCGCCCTCCCCCTCGGGTCTATTATCCTTCGTCGTTGCTGGAAATAGTAAATGATATCCCTTTCTTAGACTTCAATCGCGTTGTTGTTTCTTGCGGAATTATTACCAAGGATCAATTGCCTGGAAGAGTGCAGTGAGCGCGTGAGGAGAACAAATCGCTTCGTCCTCCTCACCGAGATCCTTTCGATTGTCACACTTCCTTCACCATAGCTGGTATTTACCATTTCGCCTACGGCCTCTTGAGGTTAGAGAGATGATGACAAGGCCCATCACAGTCTTAATTGCTGATGGTTCACTGTAACAACGGTCTCAAGACGAATTCTCTTCAGCAGTTTCATGGAATCGGTCTGGATGTCTTGTGCAAGAAGCTCATGAGAGCTGATGAAGTCAGTAGTTGGGTGTCATGGCAGATAGTCACTGCTATTGACGATGAAAATGGTGGTCTTTTGTGACACATATCTAAGAGCATCTCCACTGGTGCTCAGTATGTGGCCCTGCACTGGAAATCTTGGAAGAGCTGTAGCAGTCATATCCAGTGGATCCACCAGAAGACTGCTGTGAGCCTGGAAAAATGCACAGCTTCCATGGCCCTGGAAGAGTCTAATGAACACAGTCAAATTGGATTTATTGGCTTCTCTGTGTTTGTGATTGGCTAGATAGTTTGATTTGTCCAAATGGTTTGCTTGTAGCAGTCTCCCACCTATTTGCATCCCAGTTTATGCGTGGGGTTGGAAAAAAGTAAATAACTAAAACTTGGATGTGACAAATATTTTTGCAAGGTCATGTACTAAGCGCCACTGGAGATGCTCTAAGGTCATTATTACCAAACTAATTCTTGTCTTCTTAGGTTTGGTTTTGATTGAACTGACATAAAAATGGTTACCTTCAAAATGGTTCTGTGATCTCTTTGTTGCAGGACTCTCTTGGATCAAAGGAGAACTGGGTGGGACTCATCATCCCTACAGTGTTATGACTGAAGGTTTGGATTGAGGATGGTGGCAAGTAAGGAAGCTGATGGCTCCTTGCATGTGCCTCTGTTGGGGAACCATTATGATGACAGGACACATCCTTATTATGCCAATGGTATGCAAGAGGATGAATTTGTGCTGCCAGTGGAAGAAAACTTCCACACTACTGCACTTGGTAGATCAAAATCTGCACTGCAAAGTGGTGGAAAACATCATATGACCAATAAGAGTGAACAATTGGATTCGGAAGCGCAGCATTTTGCAGGTGGGAGTGGGAATCCATTTGAGCAAGTGCAAACTGCTGCTCATATATTGCGTGCTAGAGATTACCCTCCACACTCACGTGATGGAGATCATCATCAAGCTGCATCTCCTCGAAGGCATGGTGTCTCAAGGCGAAATCTACGGAACCCTATAGAAAAGAAGTCATTTGTGGTAAGGGCTGCACACAGTGCCAAAACCAATCCCACAAACTTCCTCTACAGTGTACTGCAAGGTGTAGTTCTTTGGCCAAAGTGGAGCTGGGCAGCAGTAAGTGCGAATTCTGGTCTTACAATCTTATCTTTGAAACAAGGTGAGCTCCAAGACCTGGTTATTTTTATATTTCACTGCGACTTGTGACATCCAGTGGTAGATGTAATATAGGAGCAAGCATGTATGCACAGAGATAGTGTTGTTGCTGTTCACTGAGTCAAATTCTGGGTTGTGCCTTTTTGCAATATCCTCTGATCTATACTTCGGTGTTTCTGGTGTAATTTCTGAGTTTTTCTTGTATGTGGGTGCCTTTCTCTGAGTTGCGTATTCAAGGTGATGTCATGTATACTGTGCAGAGGCTAGCTGTTAATGCTGTGCCGTTTGTTCTGGACTTTTAGTGTTCTCCAGGAAGACATTTTTTTCCATTGATGAAGTGATTCAATCTTGAGGTTGGCTTGCAGGATTTGTTGCAGGCTTGGCGTCAATACTGTGTGTAATTCCTTTCCCGGACCCATTTGATGAAGTGAACTCGATAGCACTTTGGGCTGTAGTGACAACTGATCTTCTTTATGAAAGCAACATTGGCCTTTCTGTCAGCAAAGGCTTCAACCGTGTCTTGGGAACTTTAGCTGCAGGACTTATAGCAATGGCATTGAATCAGATTGGTCCGATTCTTGGGTACCAGATATATCCATACTTTGTGGTAAGGAAATTGTTTGCCTGAGTGCAATCTGGTGCAAATGGGTGCTTAGGAAACTGGTGGTCAACTCTTGCTTTACTTGTAAGCATGAGTGGTGTTATTGGCCTGTGTAATTGTGTCTCCACTATATGGATCTGCTGTGTGATTAATCACCTGATATGTTCTGAACCCAAAAATGCATGAACTGCACAGGTGTTCTGTGTCATAGTTGGGGGTGCTGTTTTACGCTTTTTTAAAGGAATTCCACCTTTGAAGGATCAATGGGGCTATGCCTTCACTGTGGCAACCATTGCATTTCATCTTTTCATTATAACAGCCTATACGCAACCAGAGAGGTGGACATTGCCAGTGCTGAGGTTCTCCATGATCTTGCTGGGGTTCTTCATGTCTACTCTTGTCAACTTGGCTATCAAACCCATATATGCTGGAGATGCCCTGCATAAACTTGTGGCAAAAAATTTCGAAACTGCTGCCTCTGTAATTCTAAGGTGCAGTTCATACCAACACTGAGTACCCAGCTAACAGCCATATGGACTTGGCTCCTACTATTTTGTTGTGTTCCATTTGTGTGGAGGTTATGCTTTCTGGTCTGATTATTCAGACAGCAAAATACCTCTTTATCCCACCAAGGATTATTGGATTTGAGAAGACAAGCTGACTGCTGTGTTGAACATAGGTTGCTCTGTAATTATTTGTAATTAGACTAGGAAGAACCTGGACCATATTTGTTGTGGAAACTTGTTATTGTCTATGCGGAATATTAGCTGTTCTAAGTGCATGCTTGCCAATCACATGCAGGAACTGATTACTTCTCTTTGTAGTCTTGATTGTTGCCTGGTCTGGTGGTTTGCAAATGACATACAAAAAGAGTTACCTCTTCTTTCGGGTCTTTGGTTCACATGAGCATGGAGTTCACAGGTTACATTTGTTTGCAGGTGTGTTGAGGAGTATAATAAAGATACAAAACTGGACCATGTCCCTGACATTCTCAGTGGTCTCTCTGTGGATGACAAGATCCATCAGAGCTATCATGAAGTGGTGATGTCTGACTCAGATATTGACAAATTGGTGAGTTCAAATTTGACCTTTCAAAGTATCTCATATGATTTAATCAGCTTTACTTGAACTTGGTCTGAGGTATGTTCGGTTCTGACCCATTTTTACAGGTAGAACTATCAGATTATTAGACTTTGTCCTGGATTGTCCGCCTAGAGAGCTTGGAAATTGGCCTGTGACAAAGGAACTGGACCTATGTCCAGGAATCTTTACATGTAGCTTCAGGCCATGTCTTGGTTACTGATATCATGCTTGCTTGAGAGCTAAGCAGCCCCACTTTTAGCAACATGCAGATTTAGCCTCTTGGTGCATGAAGGGGAATGGTGACTTGAATACCTTGTTGTGCAGCTCAGTGCAGTGCATTGGGAGCCTTGCCATGGTCCATTCTTCATGGGATATCCCTGGGATCTATATGATGATATCACTGACTACCTTCGGTACACCTTGTATGATGTTATTGCCCTGGACTCATGTTTACGTGCCAACATTCAAGCTCCCAAGCATCTGAGGGAAATTTTTGCAAAGGTTTGTCCACACTTTTGTCATGCTGTTGTGCATTTGTGGGATGCAGTCCAATGTTGATTCAATGATCTGGTGTTCTGGGTTTATTACAATTTGAGAAAAGGCTTGGTGAAATTGCTGTCAAGTCTACCCTTTATTCCCTGTCCCTGCCCATCCTCTCCTATAATCCTAACCCATTATTTTTAAGGTCCTTTGTTTAGCCCCTCATTATTTGTACCTACCAGGACATCAACAAAAAGTGTTAGCTGCCAGGTGGTTTGACATATTTTCAGTTCCTGTCATGAGCAACAAGGGTTTTGAGATGCAGTGGTGCTGCAGGATATGGATACCATTGCTAAGGAGTGTGCAACTGTGCTGAGAACATTGGGTGAGAGCATCAAAAACATGAAGAAGTTTGCATCCAAGGATATATTGCGCCAAGCACAGGAGGCTGCTGTTTTGCTTCAGTATAACATATATGTTCACACTGATCTTCTTCTAGGTAGTGCGGCACCAGAGTCCCCTACGCATCCAGCATATACAACTGCAACTTCTCCATTCTCTAGCATGCATCTGAGGGAATCACCACAAGATTATAATGCATTTTCTAGAAGTTGGACTGGAGATCAGCAAGCTTCAATAATTGGGCATGAGGGCTCACCAGGTGTGGTTATTTCGAGTCTCGATGGACAGCTCTGCAGAAGCTCATCAGGCCAACAAACTGGAGAGCACCAAGAACGGCCTTTTCCTGGCAAGAGTTCCCTAGGGCTAAATCGGCCGGTTCGATGGAAGGACCAATTCATTCAGCGAAGGTCTAGTTTAGGTCATAACTGGGATGGCACACTAGAGAGAATCTCAGCGTTGTCATTAGTGAAGTTTGCTTCACTTCTGATTGAAGTTGTTTCAAAGCTTAATTTTGTTGTTGAGAGTGTCGAGCAACTTGGTCAACAGGCAAGATTCAAAGAGTTTTAGGTACTGAGTAGGTTTGAGCCCGCACACTTGGTCGAAGGCACAAGGTGCTCGGATTGTGATAAGCTTGAGTCTTGTGAGTCAGCCACAAGACCAGAGAGGTTAGGCAATGTCAATACTAGTGAGTGCTGTGCCAAGGGTAAGAGGCAGCAGTCCTGAGAATACTGCCAGTTAGGTACAGGAGAGAGAGTATCTCCATTCTGTCCATGGAACCATATAGCTAAGTTATTACAGTTTGTGCTGCTGTTACAAGTACTGATGTAATAGTAGCTGCTATCAGATCATTGACTCTGGGGTTAGGGGTTGAAGGTAACAGTTCAAAACATGGAAGAGATTTTTGGAAGGAAACATTTTGAAACATGGAAAGACTTACGAGATGCAAACTTGAGGTAAAGCTTTACATGCTTGACTGGTGAAGTGAAGCCATGCATGACTGTTTCATTTGTGGCCATCTAGCAGTTTACATTAGACTGGTAAGTCTCTTGTACCTTGTGATGCTTCAGAAGCTATAGCGATATCAGTGAAAGTCTTCAGCTACTGGTAGCGTATAGAAGAACATGTACAAGTGTTCTTAATGGTACTATTTCTTAGCACTGAAACCATCAGAGTTTTTTTGACATCAGAAGTTATGATGTCCTTGCAGACTTTGTCCCTACAAACTTGGTGACACAACTTTTGCAACATTCTTTAAGTATGTGGTTGTGAATAGAAATGTTGCAATTGTGGTGCTGATTGATACAACAATGTCCAGGCACCTTTTTGACCAACACTTTTCCAAAGGTATTGGGTGTTGGGTTTCAGTAAAAGATCAGTTTCTATCCTGTCAACTAGTAGGAAGTCCAACTGGAAAGACAAACCCAATTTCTGACAGCCCACAAAGATAGAATACAGAGACACTAGTGAATGTTATTGAGACACGACAGATCTTTCAAAACATAAATGCCAAGTACACCTAGGTAGTAGTACTTCAGACAGGCAACACATTTGTGAAGAACTCTTCTGCTGGCTGTTATCCCTTTGAGTTATCAACTGCATTCAAATTGCCAGAAATGGATCATGAGTGGTCAAAATGGAAAAGAACTTGCCAACAAAATTCGGTTTCAAGTGCTTATGACATATGAATTCGTTCATCATCTGAAACCCTACCAAAAAGAAAAGGGAGGTGGGGGGTGGGGAGAGAATGAATAACCTCATGAAAAGAATCTTTCTACCTGAACAAGTGGTGCAACACACAACTTTGCTACCAACTGGTTGGGTATCAATAATACAATAGATTGCATCAAAGAATCCCAGAAAGAACAGCATTGCTCCCATAAGAGGGCAGTGATGTCACGGGCTACAAATACAACCTTGCAAACAATTCTACAAAACATGTAGGTGCCCCATGCATCCTACCCTCCTGCAGAGTTACTGACACTGTGACCGACTTGCATGTGTCACTCACCGAATCCTGTGTTGTTGTATGTAACCCCTTTCTTTCTGTCTTTCTTTCTTTCTCCACACATCTGAGGTTCTTGGCATCCATGGTGGTTAATCTGAGAAATGTAAGCAATGTAGATCAAAGGCGAAAATCTGACAGAACTCAAGAAATGATTGAAGGGAAATCTGAGCATTGCTACAAGGAGAAATCTTTCCACTTCAGATGTTTCAAAATTGGGCCTACAAAATTGTTGAAGTTTTGCGGTGATTGGATTTTTTGCATTGTAACCGAGCGACAGCTGCTGTTTGATTATGCAGGGAATAGACAGGATGATCAAGGCTTTTTTTTCCATAATGGCCAAACCAGAGCTTGTTGTTGTACCTTGACTGAATCTTCTTGCAGGCAGGCATTCGCACTCTCATATATTGAGTGATGTGAAGAATCATCCCATTCATAAGGGAGGATGCATCATGTTTGAGCGAGAGTATCACAGTGGAAAAGACTCGATACATTTCAGGCAGCTGGGGTTCACTACCTGGCCATGTAACTACTGCCTACTGATGAAATTGTTGCTTGAGATTGAAAGCCCTCTGCTGCTGCTGAACTGGACCAAAGATTTGATGAAGAACTGCCGCGGCCACTAACTGAGGAGGCAGCTGCTGCTGCACTGATGATTGTCTGTCTGTTGACTGTTAAAGGAAGAGGCCTGTCAGGCAGCATGGGTACTTGCTGTCCATCTTCCAGGATTCTGCGAGCTGAGGTGATGGTGGGTGGTCTGTAAGCGACTTGAGGATGAGCACACAGCAGTGCCACCATTACAAACCTCTCCAAATCCTCCAAATCCGCACTTTCGTAGTTCATTCTGGGGTCCAAAACCTGCACCCAGTTCCCAGCTTTCACCAGAGACCAAGCCCAATCTGCGATCAAACTGAAGCCGCCAGCTCCGCCGCCGGCAGCATCTGCATCTGCAGGAACTGCAGGGATCAAAGCTTTTCGGCCACTGATGAGCTCCAGCAACACCACACCGAAGCTATACACATCGCTACGTTCTGTGAGCTGCCCGTAGAGCGCGTATTCTGGTGCTATATAGCCAGGAGTACCTGCGGCTCTGGTTGTCATGTGCGTGATCCCATCCGGCGTGAATTTGGCTAACCCGAAATCCGCAACTCGTGCATTGAAATACGAGTCTAGCAGCACGTTGCTGGACTTGATGTCGCGGTGAAGAATCTGAGGTTGAGCTCCATGGTGCAAGTAATCGATTCCGCGAGCCATGTCGATGGCGATCTTTTGTCTAGTAGCCCAATCTAAGCTCGGTTTAGTACACGACGACTCATGTGCGTTGCTGGAGCTGAAGAGAAAGTCGTGGAGACTCCCGTTTTCCATGAAATCGCAGACGATGATCCGTTGATGTCCTTGCACGCCATAGCCCACAGTCTCGATGCAACAACCTCGAAGACTCACCAGATTCCTATGTCGCGCACTTGCTAGAGCTTCAACTTCTCGCACGAAATCCGCATCTCCTGCGGGCGTGCAGTTCTTGAATCTTTTCACTGCGATGTCGGTCCCGTCTTCCAGACATCCTCGATAAACATTGGCGTAAGCACCCGATCCCACGAAAGTCTCGGTTGCGAAGTTGTGGGTGGCGGCTTTGATTTCCTCTAGACTGTACCACACCATTGCAAAGTCTCCCGCCGCGCGCATGGAATCTCCCACCATTTGTGTGGTTTGCTTCACATACGCTGTCTGCTTCGCGATGCTTCTGCGTCTGTAGAGGAAGAAGATGACTACCGCTGCACCCATGCTCAACACAACCACAACTATAGCTCCGGTGACGAGATGCACCACCATCAAGTTTCGATTCTTCACGTTCTCGACTTGCTCGGGCAGGATGTTCCAGAGACAAACCGCTGCGCTGGGATCTAGAGGTCCGCTTGGCTGCACGAAAGCTCCGACGTAGAGAGTCGTGTAATTGAAGCAACCAATAGTAGTAGACCCATTTGCGTGCAGCTGAAGAGCAGCAGTCATGGAAAACATTTCTTTGATACAAACAGGGCAGAGAATAGAACGCGAGTTGCCGCTGCCGAGAACACCGTTACAGGAGTTATTCACCGCCCCAAGGATCGAGACGGAAAGCGGCCTCAGGAAGTCCTGGAGCGTCTGAATGTGCTGACAATTATCTGTGCCTCGAGCTATGTAAGACGCAGAGAATCCACACATCTCGCTGAAGTTCACACCTGTGCTTCCTTGCTTCGCGAGCTGTGTGTCATATTCCTGCAAACACGCGTCTGCCATCTCTGCCGGTACCAGGAAAAAGCTCGTCTCCTTCAAGTACTCCGACATCAGAATCGCTAACCCATCATACATCGCTAAGCACCTCTGGGTTGTACTGATCGCTTCATCTCCCGCCTGCTGTGCAACGTACGAAAACTTGTCCAGTGCCGCGAAATCCAAAGGACACTCTTGAATCTCGGAAGAAGAAGAAGGCGAAGGAGAAGGAGCACTAAAAGAAGACACCACAGCAACAGCAGAAGAAGAAAGAACTCTCTGTGGCGAAGAAGAAACTCCTCCGGATCGACATGATACCGGATTCATCAACACCACCCAGCAACAACACAAAGCAAATCCCAATTCAACCACACACCATAACCGTAAGTAGTACCACCGCAACATCGACTCCCTCCCCTACAAAACCAGAAAATTCACAAAATCGAATTTCAAGACCAAAAAATTCTTGTTCTTGTTCTCCTTCCTTCTTGAAAGAAAGTTGTGTGTCTCTGCAGCAAATCTTTGGTTTGTTGGTTTGTTTGTCTTCTTTGTGGAAGCAAGAAATCCATTCTTCACCACCAAAGCTAACAACCCAAAAACTCATATTGAAAGGTGCTTCTGCTGTTGTGACACCACTGTATTTACTTGGAAAGTTTCAAGGAGAGTGAGCCGGAGGAGCGACGCTGCTCGAGGAGCCCTTGTACCTCCAGCTTCCATCACCAGCGCTGGAAACCAGCCAGGAGTTCAGGGCTTTTGGGGGGTCCAGACTCCAGATTCCAACACCACAGTGATAAACCCCTGCAACCACCCAAAACACAAACTACTATGAGGATGGATGGATGGATGGATGGAAAGTAATTTTGGTCATGAAAAACAGTTCTCTGTTGGTTTCCACTTCCCTAAAAAAACTCTGGTGGGGTTGGTTTAGCTCCCCAAGTTGCTTGCTTGCTTGCTTTATTGTTGGCCTTTATGAACTTTTTCATGTTGCTCCCCCTTTATTTAAAAGTTGTTTGCAAGTGTAAGTGATGGTGTTGTTATTATCTTACAATTTTTTGCATTGCCAAAAACTTTAATAATAGCATGTTTCAACCAAGCTTTTCACTATTTATTTGTTACCTTCTTTATCGCGTTACACTCCCTTTCTTGTGGTTGTATTTGCAATCTCCATTTATTTTGGTTTTAAGCAAGGTTTAGTAGGGTTTGAAGTGAATTCCTCACATTGTCCCTCATCACTTACAATTTTTACATGTTTAAATGATGGCATTGTGGTTATTTTGCAATTTCTAGTGTTATTGCAAGCTTCATCAATGACTTGTTTCGTATTAGTTCTCCCTTGTCATCTCGCATTGTTGTTTTAAAAACCCAAAATCACTAATGAAAAGTTGATGTATAATATTCTTTTTTTTTCTTGTAAATCATGACCTCTAAAGATAGTGGGTAGTGCAATACCTTCATAAGACTATTACACTCTGATTTACACTTACATGGCAAAAAATTGTGTATTGTTGTGTAAATGTAAATCTGAAAAAAAAAAAAGACAACATGAGATGTAAGTGTAAAAAATTTGGCATGCAAATTTTACACAACATGATAAATAATTATTTACACTTACACACACAACAATGGTCTCAACTTCTAAACATATCTTAAGAGTCCCCCAAAATGTTCTTGTGTTGGGTTTGTGCACAATATGGACCAAAAAAAGGTCTATTTTGGGAATGCGGGCTTGGTTTTTGAAGTAATAGTTTAACATGGGACTCAAATTCTCAAAAGTATCCTCTTTTGAAAACCCATTGTTTGTCATCAACTAAAAAAACTGAAAGTTTAAAAGTGACAACAAATTAATTAAATGAATAGGTTAATGTGATTCAACATCAATGAGAGAGGGAAGCTGAAGTTGTAAACATTCAGGTTCAATCTTCAATTATTAGGGTTTAAAAAGAGTTTGAAGACCAAACATTTAATAAGTTGCAAGAAAGTTCAAGACAAATATTTTTGATAGTCTACCCACCATTGTTGGTCCATGGATTTGCTTCAATACAAGTGATGTAGTGAGTACACAACAAACATGTTAAAGCTCGAAGCTCAACATGCAACAAACAACATAACATCCCTCCGGTCACATTAATTTGTCAAAATTTTCCTACATTGTTGTTGCATTGCATAGGTTTCTCAAAGTGCAAGGGAGCAAGTGGTGAAATAAACGAGATGAAAGTCGAAAACTCTTGAACAACTAGAGAAAAGCAACAAAACAAGCTTGTTGCTTATTCACAAACCCTAAATCTTACCCCTATTTATTAATGTGATTGTCTTTCACATGACATGAAGTTTGGGTTTTGAGTTTCAAAAGATTCTTTCTCTTTGCTTCATTATTTCACAAATCTTTTGACAAATCCAAATTGCTTAAAACAATTGAAACCAAATTGCAAAAAAAGAAGAAGAAGGGACTACCTTCTTTCATTTGAGCGACACACATTGCCAAGGGCTTTTTCAAGCTTTAGTAGTAGTGTGCATTGATGGTGACAATTTCTAGTGCAACAACATCCACAAACCTCCATGCTTATCTTGCAACATCATAAAACAACAAGAAGAAAGACAATAGACACCTAGTCCCTTGCAACTTGCAACCGTAATCTTAAATCAAAACTTTGTGCTAATTATTTAAATGTTTCTAGGTTCTTGATTTTTTGGTTACTACTTGCGCCCATCTGTTGAGCTTCGGTTGAATCTAATTATAAGTATTTGAAAAAATAAAATTGTTGAGTATGAGGTGAGGGCGAGGTTGAGGTTTTTAGAATTTCACTTCCACTGAGCATAAATTTGTATCATTGAGTTGATATTTGATGAGGGTTTGGTGTCAAATTTAATATCCACCCCACTTGTTTTTACTTGTGTTTGTTGATTACGGAGTTTTGATTTGGTTATTAAGTCAGTTATTAATAACCTACAAGTTGGTTCTTGATTTTTTTGATAATCAATTAAATTGATAACTTCTTAGCAATGAATTCTCAAAAATCCACTAATCTACCTAAGTGACCCAATTATCATCTAGGTAGGTTGTCAATCTTTAAACACTAATACAACAAATTAAAAAATTAAAAAAACTAATCATATTAAATTTCAATTTGTTTTGAAAACTTTGTAATTGACTAATAACCAACATGATGACAAGAGTTATCAACCGATTATTTGATAATTTACCTTTATGTCTAAGGCATGATTATTACCCAATTTTTTTCATAACCTACCCAAAAAACTAATTTTTTTGGATATTGACAACCTGTGTGATACCCAAAGAAAATTTCAAAAAAGAAAACCTACCCAGCAGTTATTAAAAAAAAAGCAATAACCAGCCAACACTGGTTGTTAACCATGGTACTAGACTTGTAGCTGCTGGTTCAACCCAAGGCCTCCTAATAGGACTAAACGTTTGTTACCTAGTGGCTGGCAAGAGGGCTGTAGCAACACAGGACATGTGCCTAGCCTAGTCAAAGTGTGGAATTGCCAAGGCTAGGTTGATGGCATGCTACAACCTATAATTAGGCATAAAAGGTAACCCAATAAATAATATTAAAATAAATAACTGTACATGATGGGGGTTGCAAGTTCCTTTGCTAGTTACCTAGACTTAAGTTATTTTTAGCTTCTAAATAAATAAATAAATAAAATAGTGTAAAAAGGACCTTACGTGTTAAAGATGATCCTTCCCACCCTTGAATTTCCCATGAATGTAACTTTCTTAATTGGTAAAAGACCTGAGATGATGATGTGTGTTGAGTTGCTTCCTTAGTTTCTGGATGGATTGAGTTCAGTTATGAATGGTTTAAGCAAGCAAATTGCAGGCTTCACCTTTTTGAGTGAGGCCTCTTAGGCTCTGAGTGGCCATATTAAACCCAAAAGAATTGGTTAGATTTGAACTCGTAAAGCACTGCCTGGAATTTTCCTTTGTATTTTCAGCTCCCTTACGGGAAGAAACCTGTTTTCAGCAAGCACGATCTTCTGCGGTGGAAGGTACCAGCCAGGCTGTATTGGGATCTTCTGTACTGACCAGCAGAATGTCGCAGCCAGCCTGTCACTAATATGACACACCCAAACCCAGTATGGTATGGTTAGAGAGTCATGTTTTGGTTACTCCCCTATCCAGGCTCTTCTTTGTATTGACCTCTTAAAAACAAATACTTATTTGAATGCTCATGATCGATGAAATACAAAATTTGTGATTAGAGGAAAAGGATTGTGAAGGTATAAGTTAACTTTTTTACACATAGCTTGAAGACCTAATGGACCAAGGAAATGAAGGCGAATGAAATCTTAACATGGAAGTCTAAATGGCAGGTTATGAATAATGTTTCATAAGCTCACATATTTGGCCTGACCTCCATTAGTATGACTTTAAAAAACTCTCCCATTGGTTGAAATTTATTTTAACATTTTTTGTTAAATGGGCACAAAAGTTGGTTATGCCATGAGCTAAAAAGCTCAAACTTTTTCAAATCTTTTTTAGGCATTGGCTACAAAATTGTGATTAGTTGAAATTTATTTTAATATTTTTTTTCTTCAATTATTTTATCTGCAATAAAAAAAGTTTTGAATTTTTTTGTTTTGGGGAAATGTTTGCATTTTTTTTCCAAAAGTTTTTACTTTCAAATATTTTTCTGAACAACTGAATGTAGAACTATGATTGGTTGGAATTTATTTAAATATTTTCTTACAATTATTTTATCTTTAATAAAAAATTTTGCAAAACGAAATTGGGGGGAATGTCAGCATTTCCTTCCAAAAATTTTCGACCTTCAAATTGTTTTTTGAGGCATTGATTGCAAATCATGATTGGTTGGAATTTATTTAAATATTTTTCTGTAATTATTTTATCTGTAAATTCTCTTTGGAAAAAAGAAATTGGGATGAATGTTGGCATTTCCTTCCAATTTTTTTGACTTTCAAATATTTACTTGAGACATTGATTGTAGAAGCTGTGATTGGTTGGAATTTATTTAAATATCTTTTGTGTAATATTTTTTTTTAATTTTGAAAAGAAAATTAGGGG
>Ga0209611_10008825_pt1 | contig 15537 bp, 13 predicted proteins | sample S1TSphgellanicum_3_FD_187693 | JGI IMG/M metagenome (GOLD analysis project Ga0209611, IMG submission 187693) | Host-associated microbial communities from peat moss isolated from Minnesota, USA - S1T2_Fc - Sphagnum magellanicum MG (SPAdes) (version 2) | ecosystem: Host-associated > Plants > Peat...
TCAACATATAGTTTGAAACATGTTTGAGAATTAGTTTTATCATTTATTAAATTTTCTTTTATTATACTCAAACTAGTACAAATTGCCATGGATCATATTATTATGATTTTCAAATGACAAGTACTTAAAAAAAATTACCTAAGACCTCATGCTCTTTTTGTTTCTTGTAACTAAGTCCTTTAGTGAAATTAAAGTCAATGGTTGAGAAGCAAAAAAACACCCCCATAGAGACTAGAGCAAGAGTACTATGCTATGTTTTTGGCCACAAAAGAGGACAGAGGTAGTGAAGTTAGCAGCAAAAGGAAGAGCTAAGTTCATATACATTTCCCTTTTTTTCACTTAGGGTCCCTGACAAAAAGATCACTTCATTCATATGTCTAGTTGCTTGGCTGCTAAATGGGTAGGTAGAATTTGGAGTTGATCTTGACTTTCTCATGACTTAAGAAAGGAACAAAGAAGCATTTCCACACCAACTTAAGCTGGACACGTTTGGTAAGTGGGGCCAGACTGAACCAGGACCCACCAGCACACAGAGTATTCCACAAGCAAAACTGTGCAATTTTTGCACCCTATGCAAAAAAACAAGCTCATGCAAAACCACACAAGGTAGAAGGAAAAAAACAAGTACAGATAGAGCGTCAGACAGAGCTTGTTAGAGGAGGGTGTTTAGAGTCTTGCCTACTTGCCTCTAAGTTGGTTAGGCAGGTAGTGTGAGGTTGAAGTAGGAGGGTTTACACTACAGGTTACTGAGGTGGAACCTTGAGAACTCAAGCAGTTGTGGGTGCTTGTCTTCCAAATGATGGTGTAATGCTGGTGGGTGCTGGGTGAAATAGAACATCATGGTTATAGGTGGGCCCTCATGTCCTAGACATGCCACGCTCCAGCCTGCTGAAGCAGTCATGGGCTCAGCTTGCAGTTCTCCCCCCTTCCTTTGCATGTCCTAGACCCAGAGCTTTAGACAGCTCTAGTGGATTTAGTCTGAGTAGAATCATAACGAGAACCGCGTTCTTGCACCAATAGTCTCCGGCCAAGGATTGATGGACACGGATTGCAGCTGAAATGCAAGAGAAATGAAGCCAACAATCATTTATCAGATAATACCGACTGCGCTACTGCATACTTACGTCTTGAGACTGATCATGAAACCGCGTTCTTGACTGAGCTCGGATGTTTGATTACAAGCAGATTCTACTACTTGGCGTGAAAAGGTTGAGAGTTGATACTAGCATGTTCGGCTGGCCTAATAATTGTAAGGTAAAGCCTGAGGCGGCAGGCTTTATTGGAATAGGGGCCTGATAATTGTAAGGTAAAGCCTGAGGCGGCAGGCTTTACTGGAATAGGGTCCTGATACGGGTAAAGTGTATATGAATAGTGGCTATTTCAATTTTGACAAAGTTGGAATTTAGGTAAATAGTAGAAAAATTTGTGAAGCCATTTGGTGAGTCTTGGAGAATTAGAATGACAACTCTCCGCGAGAAAAAGTCATGGCCAATCATTTAAGCTTCTTGAAAGATTAAACACAAGCAATTTCTACAAATTCATAAAATTCAAAATAGAACTTGGAATCACATGAACAAATTACAATGCATAAAAAACAAATTGACAAATCATGTTAGGGAGTTGAAGCCTTGTCCCAAAGGACATTGCACCCAATGGTAACACATGGTCTTGACTTGCAAATCACACATCAACTTAGGGATGCAAAGAAAATTAGATGGAACTCAAGAAAGAAGGAGAAAATTTCCTCAAAGTTAAAATTGTTCATCATCATGGAAATTGAGGGTTGTTTATTCCAATGAGCCAAATTAAAGTCACATTACATCAACTCCAAAAACCTTTTCTTGATTTCTCATCAATCAATCGAAGTTGTTATGGTTTCATCATATATAATCATATTAATAGTATAGAACAATTGTGCAAACATACACACCGTCAATTGCATATGTTCATAAAGTTGATTTCACAATCTTCTTTTCATGAATGTCAAGGTTGAGAAGTTTTTTTTATCTTCCACAAATTCTATAATTTGAACCACAACAAATTCTACCACTCTCATGAACTCAAAATGGACCACATAACAATTGATTGGAAGAAATTTTTATCCAATGTTTGGACATTGGATTGAGATCCATGGGTTGGTCCATAGCCCATTGAGCATTGGACATCATTGTGATCTTGAAAAAAGAAGATTGTAGGTCAATAATATTCACATCAAGAATTGATGGGATCCAAGTTTGCAATGATCTAAGACTTTTGGGTTGATAATAAAAGCCTTTCAAAATGGCCATATGAATACGAAAGGTTTATTCACATGAAGATTTCAACTAGTATTTTGAATATTCCTACCTTAAAACATCCATCACAACTTGGGTAGGAAATTTCTTCTCAAGTTTATCATTGACTTTAATTATTACTTTAAAACATGTTGTCTTTGCACATTGTTAATGGTTTGTTGGAAAATAACATAAGTTATAAACACATAGAATGATGTTTCAAAATAATGATAATGCAACATGATGGCACTATCAACAATTTTAAAGTTTGAGTTTTCCAAACTAGTGTTCAAATCAAGTGCCCATTCATGCACCACCACATTTAATGTCTCATTCATGATCAAGTTTTGATACCCATTGAACACACTTTTCACGTAAGCATTTTAGTGGTCAAAATACTAATAATAAAATTTGTTTAACACAACTTCATTACATGAACAAGATAACATACAAAACATTACCAAGATTGGGAAAATTTAATCAATTCATTTAACCTTTTAAGCATGGGCATGATACAAAAAAGCCCCAACATTACCTCCCAAGTCATAAAACAATTTTAAATTATGGACAACTTAGTTGATAGTGTTAACATCTTGATGCATTTTCAAAACTAGGGGGTGTATGCTTTGTTTAGTGACTAATTTTAGGTAAATACAACATTCACAAGAGTCACAAGCAACTTTTTATAAAATGATCCATATGAATATAATTTTAAATTCTAAAATTTCATTAGTGGAATTTTTAATTACTAAAGTTTTAGTAAATTATGAAACCTCTAAAATTAGGTCAAAAATCATATTGAAAAAGGTTGTGAACTACTATGGTGAAATCAATTTGAAAAACCCTAAAAGAAAAACCCATAAACTCCATAAGAATAAAAGCCCATTTAGATATTTCAATTATGTACCTGTTGAGCATAAAAAATTTGACAAATGAAAAAAAATTCATTTCAAAAGGACTTTTGAAAACAAGGTCTAATTTTGACCTTTCAAAAGTTCATAACTACCATTTGGTTAAGTTTTCATCCAAAAACATTCACATCCAACTTCATGATTTCATTTTTCATTTCATGTTTAATCATTATAAACAATTTGAAGTGGGATTCAATCTGAATTATCTGAATCTAATCAACTAATCAATCTATATTTTTAATTTCAAAAGTCCACTATTAACAATGAATGCATTATTTGAAAAAATTAATTGTGAAAATGTCATCATAATCAAGTTGTTAGTATAGAATGATTCATCATTTAATGTATTTAAGATTAAATTATTCACCATAAATATTTAAGCATAAAACACCATGGAGAAATTGGTACTATGATTTTTAAAATGAACCACCATACTTTACATTCACCCTAGGGCATGACCCTTAGATAAGTTTAAAAAAAAATGGGAGTATTATTGATTTGTCCAATAGGTTTTGATGTTCATCAAAATTCATTGACCCTTTGTTTCCATAATGTTAGCCAATTTAACAAATTTTTAAAATTTTTTGAACTACATCACAAACTTAGCATTTCACAACTTAATAATGGAAATTATGCAAAATTCATTCATTCACGATTCGTACATTCACACATTGATATTGTGCATTGAAAACACATTCAACACTTAAATTTATAAAAAGTTGCATAATTCGTGTGACATTCATTCATTCATAGGTTTCAATTTCATTAATCAACACATTTATTTGTGTGTCAAACATGTTTTCAATGAATGATATTTGTGTGCAAAATATACAAACCAATAAATGAATGAATTTTGCATGATTTATATTGTTAATTTGTTGCATGCTAAATTTGTGATGTATGAAACAAATATGCATACAAATTTTGTACCACATCTTTAATTTTTCCCATAATGCTTGGCTTGGAAAAACTTTGGACCACCAAATTCATGTGGTGGTTCATACAATGCACATTGATTAGGAATGGTGCATCTAGGTGCATTTACGATTGGGGTACCAAAAAAAAAAGTTTAATTGAAAAAGGATTACAAAGGACAACTTTGAATTTTTGCTTACCTTACATTATTATAATTGTAGTGAATTGTTGTTCACCAATACATAAAATGCTGTCTTTTTAAATTAAAAAAATATTTAAAATAATTTGGATATTATATACATGTCATTTTGAGTCCTGTAAATTAAAATAATCAAGTGTTTAAATTGCATTTTTTTTAAAGGAATCAAACAGAATGCATAAAATCATACAATTGATTTTAAACTTTTTGTACAACAAAAACATGCCCCCTTCTATGAAAATACATGTTCATTGGATGAACTTGATGAAAACCAAATCATACAAAAATTTCAAAGTCTTGAAATTTTGAAAGAAAGGGGTGCAAGGCAAAGGACTCATTTTATGAACCATTTGATAAAAAAATTATGTTCAATGGGTTCAAAATGTCTAGCTTTGGATGTAGGTCACATGTGCATGAAATATTATTGCCAAAAAACATGTTTGGTTGGCCATTGAAACTTACTTTGGGATTTTTTGAGATTTTTTACATTTTGGGCATTAAACCAAAATATTCATACAAAATTATGTATAAATGTGAAAAGTCACCATTAACACATGAATTATCTTATATTGGACCACTTAATTTTTTACACTTAAGTTTATTTCATGTAAATATTATTTGCAAAAATTAACTTAAATCCTTTTTTCCCTTTTTAGTACCCCAACCATGAATGGACCCATTTTGATGATCTTTCAACTAAATTATCACACTTGTTTCGGCACCATAAAAAACATTCACCTTATCAACTCCAAATGTGGTTAATTTTTGGATGCAATTGTATATTAATTAAATCACCCAAAAACACCATGACATCCACTACAATGCATTTTATATTATAAAAAATGGTGCCATCAACCACTTGCTACAAGGATAACAACAATGGAATCCATTGTCAATCTTTAACAACATAGGCATGAATGGAAACCCATAATTGTTAATCAATAATTGTTATTTCATCACAAGAAAAGGAAATGAATTGAAGGCCTTCAACTAGAGATTTGGGTTTGTTTACAACCAACTCATGCATGTAAGATACCATCTTTCAATCACTTATGTTGGACTATTTGGTTTTTGGAAGGTTTTTGACATCAAGGAAATGTAGTAGCTTGTTCATGCTTTCATAATTAGTCATAGGTCTACCTTCAATTAACATGTGGAAACAAATAGAAAATGATATTAGTTTTTTCTACCTTTTTCCAACAACAACATGGTAGATTTGCTTGAAATATATATCTTCCTAGTTATTGCATATAATTTCTCATTTTAGGCATGAATAAAGTTTTTATTCATGTAATGTTCACCATCACTATAAACTCTTGGGATTGCCATTAAAGCTTTCCTCCTTCCACTGTATTTTTAGAGGTTAGATCCAATTGAAAGGCTAACATTTTTTTCTTTCCTTTTATTTTGGTATAGACTTTACATCTAACGTGATGCACCTTTACTTGTTCATGTACCATACACTTAGCCCACGGAAATTTAATAATACAAACATCTTAAAACATCCTATTTTGTTCATACTCCTTCCTTTTGCTTTTAGTTTCTTCACAAAATTGAAAGATTTACATTATAAACGGGTTGAACAAAAGAGGGGGTTTAGTTGTCACTAGAAGATGTAACATTGATTGATTTAGCTTGAGAAAAGAACCTATGGAATTTAAAGTTTTGAGGAGGTTGCAATGGGGCAAGTTCAATGAAAAGGACTAAATAATGAAAATAAGGGATAACAAAAACAATTAAACCTTTAACCTTTAACCTTTAACTTTAATGAATTGAATGAAGGATGTTCAACGAAAAGAAAATATTCAATTAAATGCAATGCAAAAATGACATTGTAAGAACTTACCTTTGTAGTGTGCAACTATTACTTTGTAAAACCATAGAATTTTGTTCAATGAAAAAGACATAGAACATAGTGAACACATTCAAAAAGGTTGAATAGTGAAAAAAGGATAACAAGAGCAAATGAACATTAAACCTTAAACTATAAATTTGAATGAATTGAATGAGAGATGTTCAATGGAAAGTAAGGATACTTAATTTTACTCAATGCAAAGCAAAAATGACAACTTTAAAAGCTTATTTATGTGTTGTACAATTGCTATTTTGTAAAAGCTTGGAACCTTGTGTAATGAAATAGATGGAATTATTGAGTAATGGATAATGATAGGCATTTGGGTTTAAGAAAAATCATAGGTGAAAGACATTTTTAACTATGTAGTGTTTTTGGTGATTTTACCTTAATTTTTGCTTTAGTTTTGATGCATAAAAGTCAAAAAGGTAGATTCCAACTCAAAATTTGGCAATATTTTGTCACTAATGTTTTTTTGATGTGAGGCCAATTCTAGTCAAGCTTGTGACCAAGGGCTTTATCAAGTATAAAGACTTGCATAAATGTTTATCTTCTAACTTTTCTTCATCATAGCTAGTAAAAATATATGGTTACATATTGCATGTAAATTTTTTTAAAAAAAAAGTGAAAAATGAAATGTCCATATAAATGAAGATTATATTTTTCAAAATGGAGTATCACAGTAAAAAATTCCCTCAACTACCAATTTTCTTATTACTTAAAAACCCTACCCTTACCCTATAATACCACGGGTTTCAAAGTGCAAGTTCTCCAACATGTGATACCAATTGGTTTTCAAAGCTGGTTTTTGCATATTAGTTATTAACAAAAAAATATTATCTGAAAATCTAATTTTTAATGTTCAAAAGTAACAAAATTGCATGAAAATTCTAAAAAAATTTCAACATTTAATATGTCCACTATTTCATCTTGTTCAAATGAACCTTCTAATTCTTATAACTCCTCTTCAAAACTTTTTTTAAAAAAAATTAACTCTATTAAATTGGAAGGTGGTTTACATCCATCTTTAAGATCACTTGGCCAATTTTCTAAGTTTTCTGATTATAAACGACATCTCCTAAGATTTGTAAGTATGCCTGCTAAAGAAAAAATTCTTTTTGTTTCAATTTGTGGCCCTACAATGCTTAAGATTTGACAAGGCAAAAAACCAACTATAGAAAACATGGCTTCATGCTTTCCCCACCATTGAAGAAGACACTTGATGTCTTTGAGATCCATTTGGTAATGTTTGAAAATCAATAGTACCTTGGTGACAAGTTCCTTTGATGGGTCATTTGTGGATGGAGTTTGTTGAAAAATATCCAAACTAGAGTCTTCATCACCTATTTGATTTACACATCCAACAGATTCTATCATTAGATGCAAATGATGATAACATTTCAAAAACATAAGATATAAAGTTCTTCTATCATATTCATCCACAATACTTACATCTTCCTCTTGGCCAACAAAAGAAAATACTACACAAAGGCTTTTAAATCTAGAGTCTATCATCAAATACAAGATGTTGTGAGCTTTTCTTTTTCCAAATTTTCTTAAATAAGGAAGAAAAGAATCCAAAACAACACAAACTTCTCTTTTGATGTTGGAAGTAAACAAAGATAATTCAAAAGCTATCCCAAAATCATCATCAATCAAACTAATTAAGGTAGATGGGTTTATAAATTTTTCCCTGAATTTTAAGTGCATAGTATTGGTACATTGTAATGCATTAGAAAGTAACCAATGGCTCTTAGATTGGTTCAAAACACAAGCAACCACAATAGGACATAAGGCGTCCACAATTATTTTAGAGATCTACCAATTAAGAAGAGGAGGAACATTTCCAATTATTTTGATAGTATTTTGTCTACTATAACAAAGAATAATAACATACATGAATTGCAAGGCTTCTTGAAACATATTGATTTTGCTAGAAAATCTACAAATAAATTTAAAGTTCCAATGTTAGAAAAACTAATTAGAAAAAATCAATAAGAAACGAAAAAGACAATAATTCTAGAGAAAAATTGCAATAGATTAAATAATCACCTTGTCTTCATTGGAATATTTAATTTTCTTGGAGGCAAATTAAAATTTGAACAAGGCTTGTTCCATTCTTGTCTACCATTTCCAGATGTTTTAGACCAAGTTATACATTTTTGCAAATCTAACTAGGCATATTTGATTAAAACAAACTTGAAATTCTTGCAAACTTTTTCTTTAGTAGTAGCATATTGGCATGCTTTGGAAAAAGCATGGCCAAAACAAACACCTTGAAAACTTTCATCTAAACTAAGGACTTCACACTTTATAACAAATTTTAAAGCACTTGTCATAATATTTAAATTTTAGCCTTCATCTTTAACATAGGTAATGATTTTATTTCTAAACCCATATTGATCGAGCAATTTTGTCAAATTGTTACTTAATGCTTGCTTAGTAATCTTTGTTGTCTCAAACAAACCAATAGTTACTTGTTTGGGTTACCAATCAGATCCCAAAAAGTTTATAACAAGAACAAATATATCATGCGCACCCTTTGACATCCACAAGTCAAAGCTTGTTATGGCATAAATACAATCCATTAATTTTGGCAAAACATATACTTGTTTCATTTTCTCCACCAAGTTAGGTGATATTTCCTAAGAAAACTATTTTCTAGAAGGGAACACAACTTTAATAGACAAATGTAATATTAAATGCTTAAACCATACACTTTCAACAAATTGCGATGGTAAGTTATTTTTCACAATCAAAAGGCCAAGGTCCTACAAAAAGTCTTTTTGTTGCACATCATCCTTTTTGAAAGGTTCTTTTACAACAAAAAAATAAATATTGCACTTGTTGGAACATTTGGCTTTTTTTTTGCAGGTTGTCTTTCAATAATTCCTATTGTTTCATTGTTAATTTCTTCTTTAAAAAATTTCACAATTATAAAATGATCTGCATCTACATGTTTTGTAAGAGCATTTATACCATAATTTTTATTATAAGTTATTAATCCTTTTCTTTCTTTAGTTCTTGCATCAGGAATATTTATTGCACTATCATAACATAAAATACATCTCATGACTTGATGGGATGCAACTTCAACTTCTTTCCCATCATTCACACAATAAAATGCCCAACATAAAGAATTTTTATTATGCCCTCTCCAACATTTTCTTTGAGCATGTAATTTTTGCAAATTTTTTTTCATTATTTTTTCCCCATTTTCTTCAACTTTGTTATTTTGTGTTTGCACATTTTCACTTTCTCTTCTTTCCACATCTTTTTCAATGGACATTTCATTTTCATTTGTTTGATTTTCTTCAATCAAAATTAAATTTTCATTTTGACTTGACTGCCCCATTTTCTAAAATAATATTATTTCCTTGAGAGAGAAATTAGAAATAAGTATGTTTTGTGCCAAAATAATATTCTTCTAGTTATATGAAAATCAACCTAAACATTTACATGCTATTGAAAATAAAATAAAATGCAATGTGCTCAAAAAATACACAATGCAATTGTGCAAATGATATGCAATATGTATAATTAAATGTACAACGTCCAAATGATTTTTGCACAAAAAACAAGCACATTATCAACAACCATTTCCCAAAAAAACGGATAATTAAAAAAACTCATCAACAAACAAAAATTGAACACAAAAATTTTCACCTTCCAAGTTTGGTATGAAAAACTTGAAATTGAAGAATTTGAATTTGGATAGCACCTCCACACTCCACACTTGCAAAAAGAAAAGGGGTGGGGGGGAGTGCTAATCTAAAACAAGAGGAGCAAAGAGCAGTAAAATCATGGGTGTAGTAGAGAGGTGTCTAAGCAAAGAGGTCAAACAAGAGGAGCGAAACAAGTCGAACAAGAGGAGTAAAGCAATAGGTCAAGCAAAAGGAGTAGAGTAGGTCAAGCAAGAGGACCAGAGTAGGTCAAGCAAGAGAAGCAGAGCAAGTCGAAGAAAAGGAACGTAATCGGTTGAGTAAGAGGAGTGGAGGAACATGTTGAATAAAAGGAGTAAAACAACAGGTTGAACAAGAGGGGTGAAGTAGTTGGTTGAACAAAAGGAGTAGATCAATAGGTCAAGCAAGAAGAATAGAGCAGGTTAAGCAAAAGGAACGGGTCAAGCAAGAGGAGCGGAGCAATAGGTCGAGTAAGAGGAATGTAATCAATCAAACAAATAAGAGTGGAAAAATAGGTCAAATAAGAGGAATGCAGTTGGTCGAGCAAGAAGAATAGAGCAACAGGTCGAGCAAGAGGAATGAAGCAGTTGATCAAGCAAAAGAAGTGAAATAGTAGGTCAAACAAGAGGGGTGAAAGAGTAGGTTGAGTAAGTGGAGTGGAGCAATAGGTCGAGCAAGAGGAACGAAACAATAAGTTGAGCAAGAGCAGCAACAAGCTGAATAAGAAGAGTGTAGTAGGTCAAGCAAGAGGAGCAGAATAGCAGGTTGAATAAGAGGAGTAGCAAGTCAATCAAGAGGAGCAAAACAATAAACATGAGTGGAACAATAGGTCGAGTAAGAGGAATGGAAAAGCATAAAAGAGCAAGAGGAGCAAGAGGAGTAGAAAAATCGAGTAAGAAGAGTAGAGCAGTAGGTCAAGCAAGAGGAACGCATAGAAACACTATGCAAAAAAACTAATCAAGCACATTAAGCTAAGCAAGAAAAAAATAAAATGTAAGAAAACATGACAAACTCACACATAATGAGTAAATAGCTTTGAAACACTTGCTTTATAGTAAGCAGTAAGTGGTGTCGTTTGCTTGCTAAACCCTAAACCTAACTAAACCCTAAATTAATTAACTACTAACTAAATGACTAAAGACTAAACCCTACTAACTATTGACCTATTGACACCTTAATTAACTCTAAACTTTGAAACCTTGAACCTGATTTTTTAAAATACCTTGCTAGGGTTTCAATAAAATTAAAATACATATTTGATTAGGGTTTCAAAGGTTTGGTTCTCACATTATATGAAACCTTGCAGTTGGGTTTCATAAAAGGCATCATTCAATGTGATACCCTGAGGATTCAAACTGAGAACCGGTTCCAACTTGGTTCCAGAGGGTGGCACGCAGCTTTGAAACTGCCTTCCAGTTAGTTTTTGGCATTCAAACTTGGTTCTAGAGGGTGGCACGCAGCTTTGAAGTCCTGCAGGTACCACAAATTAAGAACAGCTGCATGTCTAGAAATGTAGGGGAGCCGAGCCTAGGCCTCGGCACTATGTCCCAGGGGGATACAAAAGTTCTCCCGGGCAGCACAGCAGGAAATCAGCCTCACTACCACCCCAGCCAGGTAGTTAGCAAGTTTATGCTATCACCCAGCCTGGTGGTAGTGACGGTGGTCTGCCCGGCAAACTGGTGTATTCCCCACCTGGCTGGGTGGTAGTGAGGCTGTCCTGCCCGGAGAACTGCTGTATCCCCGACCTAGCTGGGTGATAGCAAGCTGCCCTGGCCGGTGGGCCGCTGTATCCTGCACCTGGCTATTGTGGTAGTGAGGCGGCCCTGCTTGGAAAACTACTGTATCCCACACTTGGATGGGTGGTAGTGAGGCGGCCCTGCTTGGAAAACTACTGTATCCCACACTTGGATGGGTGGTAGTGAGGCGGCCCTGCTTGGAAATCTATTGTATCCCGCACTTGGCTGGGTGGCAGTGAGCTGCCGTGCTCGGAAAACTCCTGTATCCGGCACCTAGCTGGGTGGTTGTAAGGCTGCCCTGTTCGGAAAAACTGCTGTATCCCACACTTGGCTGGGTGGTAGTGGGGCTCCCCTGCCTTGAAAACTACTGTATCCCGCACTTGACTGGGTGATAGTGAGGCTGCCCTGCTCAGAAAACTACTGTATCCGGCACCTGGCTGGGTGGTAGTGAGGCTGCCCTGCTCAGAAAACTACTGTGCTCCGCACCTGCCTGGGTGGTAGTGAGGGTGCCCTGCCTGGGCGAACTGCTGTATTCTCTTGGGACATAGTGGTGAGGCCTGAGCCTAGTGTAATGCAGGGGCAGCTCTAAATCTTCTCCTTGGCCTAGTAGCTAGGACGCTGTTAATCTCCGACTTAGGAGCTAGCTGACTTGCTCTGTTCGACTTGTCTAGACAAGTACGCGCAGTAAATGAGTCAGCTGCTGCTATTTGCTGCTGCAGTTATATAGTCTTTCGTTCCTGGGATCTATCATCCCACTAAAGGGAGAGCACAGACAATGGACTTATATCAACTTGCCGACGATTCTGTGTCCTATATATAGCAACTGCTATTATGTATTATTTCTGAGATTGTGAAATTGTGCTTTATTATCAGTCCCTCCAAGCGGTAAGTGCGACAAATTTCCTATTGTTGGACAGTGCTCGATGGGGGGGGTATTTAGCGTCTTCAGTTTTCACTTGCTTCGTTGCGTTTTCTTCCAAGGTCAAGAGCTGTGCTGGATACCTTAATATAGAAGCAGGAGCGGTAGACTACAATATGTTATAGCTTTTAGATTGCAGTTTGAAGGAGCTTAATTGAGCTCCCGAGTTGCGCGGCCGACGCAATGCACGCCAGCAAGAAGCGGGGAGCAGCTTACCGACCGCCGGTATTTAGGGGTGAACGAAATCATATTTGGTGACGCGGTAGAGAAGAATCGAACCTCTCGCTGGTTTCCATCGATTTCCGCTCACTAGATAGCAAGAGTTTAATATATAATAGCTCTCTAGCTAGCTGCAGCTACCCACAATAAACATACAGCTGATGATCCGACAAGCTTGTGGCTCCTGCAGTGCCCATCGGACTCGTGGGTTTCTTTCTTCTTCTTCTTCTTCTTCTTCTTCTCCCTCTTCTTCTCCCTGTTTCCTTGACTGCATCGCGTGAGCACATGGAATGCTTCTTGCCTTAGAAGGTTTCGTTGCGCACTGGCAGGTAGTCATGATAATATTATACTAGATGTGAGGCCTCTCGACTTTTGAGTGAGCTCGTTGAGAATCATCAGCTCATCTTGCCGAGACAGATCCAAAGGGTAGAGATCATATATTTGCAAGCTTCAAGAGAATGATGAGTTCGTGAGGACTTTGCAGCAGCTTGCGTGAACAGCCGAACAATTGGTCTGGCCGCCAGTCACCATTGATGAAAACTTTGTGCAGGGTTTTACAGTATGAGTACTCGACATATATATTCCCGTCTTGTCACGATGTCTTGCACTCTATAAAGCTTTTAGGGACATTGTAACCTTGAAGAGTAGTAGTCGCAGCTTTTGACACAATCTACAAAACATTACTCATGTGTATGCTAATCCTCCGCGACTGCATTTGTGTAGATGCAACTCACTTCAGAATGTTTGAACCCACAGGAGGACGCAGGGACCATAAGGGGAAATCCGTCAGTGAACCCAATAGACGGCGAAGTAGATGTGCACTGGTACGCATCTGAAGGAAGTCATGTGCTACCATCAGAAGTTGCAGCCGGACATGAATATGATGTCGCCATTGCGGATGTTGGATGTAGCAGTCGTTGTCATGGCGCTGCTGTCATGCGTTTCTGTTCCGTTGACACTAGTACAAGCCCAACCAGGTGCAAACAGCTTATAGCAAAGCTGAGTGCTTTTATTGATTCCGTGATCTTGCTCTAGTTCTTATGCTGAATGTCTCACACGCACAGTGTGATTTGTACAGGGTTTATCAGTATCGACTGCGGATTAAGCGCTGCAGCGTACACTGACGCCAACAACATCACATGGGTGCCAGACACAGGCTACACATTCACAGGCCAAAACTTCGATCTTGTGACATCGGACACAAAAACTCTGCAGAGTTTGAGATACTTCCCGGAGGGCAGAAGCAAGGACTGTTACGTGTTACCTGCAATTCCAAACAACACCTATATGGTTCGCGTCTATTTCTTGTACGCCAACTTTCCTGGCACTGGTGCTGCGCCCACTTTCGACCTTGAGATCGAGGCACTGTCAGTTGGCCCACTTGATTTTACAGGCGTCGCAGAGAAATATGTAGCAGGCTGTGAGGGCTACTTGTCCGCCACCAAAGACACTATTTATGTTTGTCTTGCGCGCATCACTGGCGACCCTTTCATATCTTCTCTGGAGTTGAGGCCTCTTGACACCGCCAACATGTATAAGATTGTGCAACAAGGCTCCTACTTGTTCAATCGTTTTCATGCCAATTTCGGCGGCTCCACACCTCTCATAAGGTACATCTAGCTAGAAGGACTCCTCCGAATCTCCTTGAAACAGCGCCAAGAGCTGGTCTCGAAGCAGCATTTTGTCACTCTATAACACCACTCAGTACTGCTAAGCATTCTCTCATTCATTACCCTAGTCAACCTGTAGCCCAAGTCGACGCTAGTGCGAGTGAAACACTTGAAAGGACATCTTTCCAGTAGGCTGCTATGATCACAACAGCAGCTTTTCATTATGTTTTCTCAACTAGCTAGCTGTGTTCTACTAAGTCATCTCAAAACTCTACTCGTCAAGCATTGATCAATTGCGAGAGTTGAAAAATCAAACCATATAACACTTACATCTGTCCTGGTTTCAAGAGAACATGTGTTAACAGCATTCTGAACATCATTAATTAGATATTATTTTCAACTGTCTTGCAACTCTCCAATGGAAACGCATTGTCAGCGCAGGAAGAAATTAGGTCATATGTTGGTGGCTTAATTTCAAGTTTCCATGAGGTTGCTGCGATCGCTCGCTGCACAGTGTGTGTAAGCGTTCGTGATCATAAGAACAGCCTAATGGAAAGAGACCCTTAATTAGCACGAACATGAAAGCTCACAAAGTTGTGTGTGTATATATATAAATATGTATTGCAGGTACCCGTATGATGTGTATGATCGTCATTGGGTAACCGATATACCGCAAGTGAATCCAATCTCGAGCTTCGCGATCAACACGACGACTCCAGTGGTTGTATTCGATTGTTGCGATATGGTACCGGAGCTAGTGATGCAAAGTGCGGAGTCGTGGCCAGGAGGACAAGGTCTGAACCTGACGTTACCCTATTCCGACGACAACTACTATGTGGGGTTACACTTCGCAGAAATCGATCCGCTAGCGCACAACGAGACGCGAGTGTTCGACATGGTTATGAACCAGGGGCCGTCCGAGGTCTCCTACCTTAACATCTCCGTTGTGTCGATGGCTGGTGGGATGTACACGGCGCTCGAGGTGAGCGTTACCAATGTCACCTTCAACAGCGGCAGTGGAAGCATTAAGTTGATTCCTCATGCGGATTCTCAACTGGGTCCCATTTTGAATGCTCTTGAGCTTTTTGCTTTGACGCCACCTGCACCCAATCTAACATTTGTCTCAGATGGTAAGTAACTTACTTCCTTCAGCCCATCCCCCCTTGATCCCTGCTTCAACAACTTCCTTCCTTCATCATCACTTGTACTTTTAAGGTGCA
>Ga0209611_10008826_pt1 | contig 15536 bp, 15 predicted proteins | sample S1TSphgellanicum_3_FD_187693 | JGI IMG/M metagenome (GOLD analysis project Ga0209611, IMG submission 187693) | Host-associated microbial communities from peat moss isolated from Minnesota, USA - S1T2_Fc - Sphagnum magellanicum MG (SPAdes) (version 2) | ecosystem: Host-associated > Plants > Peat...
AAAAAGAAAAACTAGTTGAATTTACATTAGGAAAAAAGAAATAAAAAATTTTACCAATTTTTTGGTTGAAATGTTTTTTTTTGTCAAAATTTGTCTAAAAAAGTGACTAATCTAAACTATATTTTAGTTAATTGAGTTCCTTAAATTTTACTTAAAATAATAATCTATCAACTTTTTTAGTCTAATCAGGTATTTGGTTTTCACATTTCTATTGATGGCTTTCTCGGGTGACACGGCACAGACAGTGAGAACGACGGATCACCGTCAGATGGAAAAAAGGCATGAATCGACGGCGGATATCTGGGAAGTAATTCTAGATGTGAAGATGGACGGCGACGATGATGCGACAAGGGGGCGGCGGGAAGCGTGCACGACAAGGTAGGGGCCGGCTATTAAATACGACGAGATGGCGATGGCCTCTGAGATCTTCGCTTCCATTTCTTTGTGCTCCGTTTCTGTACTCCGTTCCTCGGACGGTAGGATTCTAGCTCCCTGTGTGCGGTGGATGTTCTCGATTTGCTACCCATGTTTTTTTTCTGGGGTTATTTTGCTCAAGAATCCGATGATTTTTGCCCGCGTGAGGGCTTGAAGAACTCCCAAACCCTAGATTGCAACCAGCTTGAATTCGCTATCGTTGCTGCTGCTGCCGCCGCTTTCTGTGGCGCACGCACGCACGCATTGAATTTCGCAAGCTGTTTCGCTGTAGACAAGCGATAACCCTAAGTTGGTGGTCGGCGCTTTGGAGCTCTACTTCTATCGCCGATGTGACGACCTGTTTTGATATAATTCCTTGCGTGTTGTACTCGCCAGTGGGTTGTCACTAGTATAGCCTGGGTTTGTTTTTTTTGTGGGTGCTGTTTTCCAGGGTTTCGGATCTGAGAAATGATCTTCTTGTCGTGCATGTGGCTCTCTCCGTTGAAGAAACTCTCGATTGCTGTGTTGTAGGTGCGGTGGTGGTGATGGCGTTTTGAATCTCTCTGGTAAAGGATAGGGATCTATTCAGCTGTTTTGTTAGTGCTCTTGTGCCCCGGTAATTGTTGGTGGCGGTGGTGCTACGACCGTGCTGCTTGCGGGGTCTCCTCGCATGTATGGTCTATGTGACGGGTTTGGGAAGGTGGTAGGAGCGCGGCTGCAACGGTGGGGACGTTGTTCTTGTGAGTGTTATGCATGGCATCTGCTCTCATGGCATATACAACGTTTGAGCGTGTTCACAACCAGAATATCCTTAGCAGTAGTGAGGACGCCGTGAAGAAGGTCTCGAGCTTCCCTAGTTTTCGCAAGGCAGACTTGGAAACCTCAGATGACTTGCGGAGCTTGAAGAGGAAGTCCATGAGCGTTAATGAGGAGGGGGCGACGACGGTCCCCATAGTTACAGTGGATCTTGGATCTCTTTCCAGAGACCAGAAAAGAGAGTTACGCAAAAAGCTGAAGCTGAACCTCGACCAGGTCAAGAGCATAGCAGCCAAGATCGATGTGCGGCAGGAGTATCTTCTATCAGCCAAGTCCCAACTATATGCTGCAGAGACACGCGCAAACGCCGCTTGTAATAGTGATGCTCATCTTTCAGGAACAGACAACAACAACGGAAGTATTGCTGGGAAAGAAGTGACCTCAGCAGCAGCATCTTTGGAGCCTCCGGCCACTCCTGCAGATACAATGACACAGCGAGAAGCTCGTCTTGCCCGGCAACCTAGCATAGTTGTACCTGAGGGAGGAGCTCTAGGAACTCCAGGAGGATCACAGGGGAAGGAAAAGAGGACTCCTAAAGCTAATCAGTTATACCTCAACTCTGAGTTTGTGTCTGGGAAAGACAAAATGCCTCCTCCAGGAAAGCTCAAGTCTAAAGGTACTACTCCTGGTGCAAAAAGAACAGGCCATGGGAAGACAGATGGAAGAGATGGTAAGAGGCAGAGAGTAGAGGCAGCCCGAGCTAGGCGCATGGGGGACATACTAAAACAGTGCAGCACATTGCTGAAGAAGATGATGAGTCATAAACATGCTTGGGTTTTCAATGAGCCTGTGGATGCTGAGAAGCTCGGCCTACATGACTATCACAAAGTTATTAGCAACCCCATGGATCTTGGAACAATAAAGGAGAGAGTTGCTAATGGCTATTACTCCTCACCCACAAGCTTTGCTGATGATGTGCGGCTCACTTTTGCAAACGCAATGACTTACAATCCTCAAGGTCATGACGTATATGTAATGGCCCAGGTGCTTGCTGGCTTATTCAATGACCGCTGGAAGGATATTGCCAGAAAACTTGAAGAAGAGAAGTTGAAGATTAAGGTTGAGGAGGAGACTTTGGCTTTAGATGACACCATTGCCATGGGGCAGACTAATCCTTTGCAAGATATACAAGAGCATCTGAAGAGAGTTGAGACCCAGATCCAGTCCTTGGCAAAGAGCAGCAGTAGGCCTAGTCCAGCAGTCAGGCCTTCTTTAGCCCATGGAGGGAAGCAAAGGCCAGAGTTTGTCCAGAAGCGCCCCATGACATTTGAGGAGAAACGAGAACTTAGTATTAATCTTGAAAAGCTTCCTGGTGATAAGCTTGAGCGGATTGTTCAGATTATCAAGAAAAGGAACCCAGATGTCGGCCAAAATGAGGATGAGATTGAAGTGGACATAGACTCCTTTGATAATGAAACTCTTTGGGAGTTGGATCGGTTCATAACCAACTGCATGAAGAGTAGAGGAAAGAAGGCAAAGAAGGCAACCCAAAAAGCACAACAGGGATTTTCTGAAGCTAATCAGGTGCATTACTTTTGTCCCATTATTGTGATTCCATTGGGTGTGGAAAAAACTGTCTTGGCTGTTGTGTTCCTATTTCTTGTGTGGGCCTCTTCTAATCTCCCGTGTAATAAGGAAGATAACAGAGATTACTTTGCTTGCGGGAGACAATTCAATTGTCATCAAACCATTTCTTGTGTTTGGTGGGTCTGAAGGCAGAGCTAATTGGTCTGTTCCATGTGGAAGTTGATGAATTTGGACTACAGTGTGAAGGACCTGTGCGGAGGAGTGTGGTTATTTGACTTTTGTAGGGTTTACTGTGTTTTAGACTGCAGTTTCCAATTTTTTGAAACTATTTCTTTTGGTTGAGACTGATGTGCAGCTATCTCAGTTATCCTGAAGTCTAATGTGGAGTCTATTTGTCTCTATCACTGTGTGTGCCTTGCAATGTTTATATGACTGTTGAGTAGTCTCTGATCTCTGCATTTAGATTACCTGAGATGGATGTAAACACTCATTAAGAGGAGTCAGGCAGAATCTTTGGAAGGAAGAAGAGAGGGGAAATTGAGCTTCACAAATAACATACATCTTAAAATAGTCAAATCAGTCATACTAGCCACTTTCAGTCATCTGGGCTTACCTTATAGTTTTGGTGTTCACTGCAGAAACAGATTGCAACTGGCGAGACTAAGAAGACACGACCAGGTAATGAGGATGCTGAAAGAAAACTCTTATTGTTTCCCTGTTGCATTGAACAGCTTTTATTCGTCACATGCTAATTTCTGTGTTTTACTTATCCCCTTTTCCATTGTTGCATTGGTTATTGATCTCTTTGCCTCCGCTGGGTTTTTAGACAACTAGAGTTATCATATTGATCTTGCTGATATGTTTTGCAGGCGGGGAAGGTGGAGAGGAGGATGTGGACATCGATGATGATTTAGCTCCTGCAAAATTTGCTCCTGTGGCAATTGACAAGGATGGTGGCGGTGAAGCTGGTGAAACCAAGTCAAGTAGCTCTGACAGTGACAGTAGCGATACTGGCTCGTCATCAAGTGGTAAGTCCATGGTTGCCTCCCCTGTGGCTCCAGAACATGGTCACAGTTTGGTCCTTTTGAGCAGTTTTGGCAGTATTAAGATTGTGACATGGAGAAGAACTTGCCATGAAAAATTAAGCAAAGGAACTGAAGAGAAAATGTTGTCAATTTCATGAAATGTGCTCTCAAAGCATGAATGAAAGTAGTGAAGAATGGAGATTTTTCAATTCTTATGAAAGATATTAGTTATGACCTAACTATTTATTTATCCTAGTTGACCACACAGTGCAATGGAAAGTATACATGTGGAAAGGTGTTTCAGTCTTTTTAGGTCTGGTGCACAGTGATGTAAATAGGATTCAAGCTGCAAAGAGATGGATATAGAAACAGTAGAGTAGTGGATTCTGAATTTGTTTGGGAATTGTTGGTTCAGATCTTCCATCAATTGTTGTTAACTTGTCATGTTTGAGCAATGTCTAAAGATCAACTGAGAGTGAGTAAATCTGAGATGCAAAACATGTTGTGAGTCAGTAGTCATATCTAGGATTCCAAGAAGCCAGCACATGTGTGGTTGTAGAATCATTATCTATTTCATTTCTCATCTTGTAAGGATACTTATCCAAATTTTACAGACTCTGATTCAGGCAGCACATCAGGGAGTGAGACAGAGGCAGAGGATGCACAGTCAGCTGGTGCTGGATCCAAGACAGCACATGAAAAGGTGTGAAGAGAGTTGAAAGGAGCAGACAACTATGTGAGGCAAGGAAAGTTGATGGACTCTGGCAGCATCTTGGTGATGCCAGCTCCATGACCTTTCTGTCATATAGTTGTTGTTTCTTGCATTGTAGGCAGCTTTCTTTTTTTCTTGCAGGAGCCAAGATATTGGTTGCTCTAGCTTTGGCTGTAGTTCAAGTCACGAGGACATGCCAGTGTTTACTTAGTGAACATTTCTGTGGAGAAAGGGCTGAAAATACCTGTATGCGGGTATGTTCACCGCCACCGCTGCAGGAACCCGTGGGTTCAGCTGCTGTTGGTGTTCCAAATGGCAGCCTTGCCCTTCAGCTCGACAACATCAAAAGTATGTAGTCCTTGGATTTATTATTGTCCCATTTGTGATATATGACATTCTATTAAACTTGCCTTAAAGATTTTTTCCTTGCTATCTGCCCTTGTGCCTTTCCTTTTCTGTTATGCTGGTGTTACTGTTTGTGCATTGGGCTCACAGTTGTTTCATTAGCAAGTTGCTAAGAGCTTTTAATGGACCAAGTGTGAGCCCAATGAAACATGATTACTTCAGAAATAAGATCACTCTTGACCTCCTTGTTACAATATTACAACTTATATTAGTAACTTGTTTTCAAGACTTGCTAGTGTTACCTCAAGTAACAAGGAGGTCAAGTGTGATCTTATTTCTGAAGTGATCATGTTGACTTGTTAGCAACTTGTTTTCAATATATTACTACTTATATTTTTGGATTCTGACAGGTGGTTTGTTTCTTCAGGGGATGAAGTGATAGCCAAAGATATTCCTCTTGAGAGGCAAGTGTCTCCCAATAAGCTTTTACGGGCTGCACTGCTAAGGGGAAGATTTGCGGATACAATTTTGAAAGCACAGGAAAAGACATTACCAGTGGATAAGGTAGGACTGTTAAAATGTAATAATGTTAAAATGTAAAATGTTAATAAATTTAAGCTTGCAGAGGTCTCAGAGTCTGTGTCTTGTGGTTTTCTCAATAGGGTATGCTCTATGGCTGCTTTGCTTTGCAGTGGCAACTTTACTGTGATGTGTCTAAGTTATCAATCACATAAACCCATGAATTGTATGGTGGGGCAGAATGAAAAAGTGGATCCAGAGAAATTGAGGAAAGACCGCGAGGAGTTGGAAAGACGGCAGAAGGAAGGTTAGTTACTGCCCAAGATGGTTAATTGTGAGCATAAGCATTGATTGAACTACCTTCATGTCTGTGTGCTTAAGGATGTGTTACCCCCCCTTAAGATGATCTAGCTGACACGATTTGGTGGTATTACAGAGAAAGCACGTTTGCAAGCTGAAGCAATTGCTGCTAAGGAAGAGGCAGCCCGTAAAGAAAGATGTTTGAAGGAGCTGGAGAGAGAGGCTGCCCGCCGTGCCCTTCAGCAAGTCTCTTTCCACTCTTTGCCTCCATTTTCAGTATCTCATCTCATTTCCTGGATGTCTTATGGGTCTAGTCTTGTTTGCAATGTTTTGCAATCCAAGGACATTTTCAATCATCTTTTTCATTAGTTCCATCTCTCCTTTGGATGACTTTTTATGTATAGTCTGGTCTGCAGGTTAGTTGATATGGTGTTTGTTTGTTTGTTTCTTCATGGTCTTTTACAGATGGAGAAGACAGTGGAGATTGATGAGAGCAGCGAAATCTTGAAGAATCTAGAAAGGCTGAGGTCTATACCCATTGAGCAATTGGCAGGGAGTGCAGGTGAGGAGGGTAGCCCTAATGATGGACCCTCTGATGTGCTTCCAACATACTCCCTCCAAGGTGGCAACCCCCTTGAGCAGTTGGGTCTTTTTATGAAGGATGATGAAGATGAGGATGATCATCAAGGTGATCATGAAGACAGCCATGAAGTACCGACAAAAATGGAGGTTGATAAGGCTGAAGGGAAGCCCACCAGCTTGAATGTGGATGTGGAAGAGGGTGAAATTGACTAGGGTCTAGATTCCAGGGGAAAGATGCCATTTTTGTGATTATTGTTGTTATAACATTCTGTTGGTAGCCATTTTATGTGAGGCTTTAGTGTTCTTGTGCTATACAGATTGAGTGTGTGGAAAGCCCATGAACTCAATGAGATGGTTAGTAGCAGAACTGAATGAGCTACTGGATTGAAGACATTGAATGGTTGTTGGCCTGGGGTTTGTTACAAATGGGAGGAGTATGTCAATTTAACATGCTGAATTTTGCAGAATGGCAATAGTGAGGATGTAAAGTTCAGCTTGCGTCATCCCTGAATCTTGTGTATAATTGATCGGTACAGCAGCTTATTGGTAGAATGGAGGGATTTACAACTTCCATGAACATTCATGTGGAAAGTTGAAAGCTTGGTGGTAACTTTTGTCAGTTGGTCATTCTGAATCGGCACTTGCTTGAGCAGTTTTAGCTCACTGTGAGGTGAATCTAAACTGACTTGATCAGAAGTGAATGGAATGCCTGTTAAGATGTGAATGTAATGCCTGTTAAGCATATTTCTCCATGAACTCTTTGAAATTGATCTAATATAGCAGTTGGGACTAAAAGTCAAATTGCTTTCCCTCAATAAATAGAATGGAAAAGTTAACTATGCCAAAGATTAATACCAAGAAAAGTACTCAAATTTATTATCACACTGGTATATTATGAACCATATACCCAATCAACACCTGTTTTAACATTTATCAGTACTCAATAAATTTCTCAGGTCACCTTTGTTTTTCACCCATAAAATGTCTACATAGCCATTGTCATTACATTTCGGCCACCTACTTACCATGGAGCATGCAGCATGTGTTGCAGATTATGACAACAACAGATTAAAGATTTAAAAATATGAAGGAATTGGGCAAGCCTGATGATCTTTACTCTTAATCCATTTGCTGTGCATGGAAACAGAGGGTAATTTCTGCATGCTAAATTTCTAAGAATCTTATCTCTTTCATCTAATCAATTGTCAATTATCATCTTGTTCCTGTCTTAGAGACATCACAGATGGTATCCTCATCTTGCCATTTCACCAATGAATTCTCTGGCTATCATCCAATCTTGTTCATTTCCATCAATAAGAAAGCAAACAAAATTATGGGTGGATTTGTTGCTTGGAGCATAATTTTGAACAAAACCACCCATGCTGCATGTGCTACAGTCCCAGCCTCAAAGATGACAAATCAAAATGATTAACTCCATGATTGGTATATGCACGACATAAAAGTCCTGAACACACCCAAATGTTATGAGTGATTCTGATTATTATCAACTCCAAGCTCTTCCTCATTGTAGCCAACCCTATCAACTGAATGCTTCCCTTCACAATCTTCAACATCTTCCTCTTCCTCTTCCTCTTCCTCAGAAGATTCTACAGAGTTACTGAAATCATCTTCATTGCCTCGATTGAGATTACGTTCCAAAGGTGGCAATCCATCATCTGATCCATTGTCTTCACCTGAAAGTGAGAGAACGTAAATGAGAACACATCAAAACCGCCACCCTTGTTTTCATACCCTTGTGAGTACATTCTCCAAAAGATGATGAATGGATGAACAGTGACTGATGACAAAGCCAAAATCTGGCTTGAACATGAGTGATGAATCTTGCCTGGTGTGCTCAAAGGAGCATCAGAGTTTGCAGGCTCATTTGCTAGCCACTCATTCTGCACAACTATAATTTCAGCACCATCCTTGCAAGCTGCATATGCATCCAGAAGCTCCCTGCCCTCACAGACACCACCAGTTTAGGGCAGTTAGTTTCTCCACTCATTGCTTCTACTACTGTTTTCAACTTGAGGGATAAAGAACTGCCCAAGACAACATCGAATGATAAAGAAAGGTGTAAAACTAATTTCTGCACATAAGAAACAGGCTAATAGTTGGAGAAAATACATAACAGATTTCAACAAGGTCATTATCTTTGTGGAGAAACAAGTTACCTGTTGAGGGACAAAAAAGCATGACCCCACTTAAATTGGCCCAGGAGTTGGTCAGCAGTCTCATGCTCCCCACTGAGTCCACATCAAGACAATAGCTCACAACTGAGCTCGGTTACACAAAATCACTACTGTGACAATCACATAGCCTTCCACCATCTTCCCGTCTGCTGATCCTTAACTCATCGTTTCATTGGAATACTTGCATTTTTGCTGTGTCCAAAGTTCTTCTGTCTACAGCAGGCAGACTAACTTTTCAGCTTGTGCTTACCACCTCATGCAGATAAAAGGCAACAGACTTACAACCACCAGTGTGAAAGAGGGCAAGAACAGGCAAAAAGTGACCATTTGTACCATATAATGAGGGCTGCTGCAAGTGCCTCCACACAAGAGAGTTTGCAAGGTCGACCATAGTTGACAGGGTTAGCTGCAACCAACCAAGGCACTGCAATTCCACTACAACCTGTCACATATCTTGTCACATCTAGTTTCAGGGCTACAAGTTTCAGACAGCCTTCATGTGATGAATTTCAAGAATGATAAAATGACTTGCATGCAGTGAACCTGCAAAAGAATGAGTCATCACAATTCCTAAGAAGTGAATTAAAGGCTAAAGAGGTACTTACAAAGACGAGCAGCACCACAACGCAAGTTAGCAAAAGGGACATCCTTCAGCCCTTTCCACGAGCAATCTACAACAGCAAGCCCTCGCTCTTGTAGCAGTTGCTGATCCTCTCTGGACACACACTTCTGACCCACTGGACTGTGCACATGCTAGAATCTTCAGTATTGCATGTGAACAATCACATCTTTCTTGAGGAAGTACAGCACACATGCCTTGTAGTTTCTATATTGCTAGGCAACCAGACTTGTGGCACAGTACCAGCAATACCTGAATAGAGAGTGAAGTAAACAGCTTAACACATCATTATGACCACACTGCAGAGGGTAATTATCTTGCATCCATCATTTTGAGCCTCATTAGTCAAGAGGCCTTATTTTCATGGCGTGGCTTTCCAAGGTAGATGATTTCCTACTGTGCACCTTCACAAGGGACAGTTCAGTGCAACTAGTAGCAGACAGACATACCTGAGAACCAACCCAGCAAATCGCTGCTGCACTCTCAATTCCTGTCAGGACAATGCACTCCTCAGAGGTCATTAGTTCACAGGATGTTCAGATCTCTCTTCCCCTGAACAATTTCCCAGTTCAATAAGCAAGATAGACATGGATACTGAACAGGGAGAGAGAAATAAGTACTTACCCTCAAATAGCCAAGTCGAGACAGCTTCCTTCCGGTGCATTTCTTTGCATCACATTGTCCAAAATCCTGCACAGTTCAGTCACCTTCAGAGGTTTCAGGTTTACCCAAGTACCTGCAGTGAAAGGAAGAATACCCTATCAAGCAAAGACTGCAGCAACAAGACCCTGCATTTGAAATTTGAGGTTAGCAAAATCACCTAATTCAAGTGCCAAACTGAGCCAATCTACTGTAGGAACTCACCCACATAGCCAAATGGACTGAAAGCTGCTTGCGCACCCCCCTCTCACTGGACTCACCTGGACAAACAAACAATGAGATGACACATTGAGGCTCAACCTCTTGATGAATTTTCACAAACAAGCAGCTAAAGGGTTAGGACCAGTTTTGATTAGCGTTAGAGCTAGGGTTTAATAATTGGAATTCTGAATCCCAAGGACTTGGTTTGCTTATCTTGAAATTATGAAACAGTTCCCCCTTATCTACTATATAGCAGTTGGAATCGAGCTAGAAATGTTATCCAAGAGACAGGAGTGCAAGGTCTACCTGGCGGAGGTGTTGTAGAGGATGGCAGACTCTGCTGGTCCTGCTCCCCTTCCCTAAAACCATAACAGAGCACTACGATATGAACAATTGACATTTGGAAGCAAGCATAAGCACAGATAAGCAGTCTAGAAATTTAGTAATCATCATCAAGTACAGAAGAATTCGATTACACATTCCCATAATAAACACCGCTATATTCAACAATTTTGAAGAGCCATAAATGACTTTTTATTACGCGCGCACACACCAGAAAGACGATGTCTTAGATGGATGCTGCTGCGCTTTACTTGTACGCCATCGATTGCGCCCCATTGCTGTACTCTGCCCTGACGCACACAGTCTTGGGAACAAACGTCCACAAAGAAAGAGTTGACGACAACAAAGCCACCGGCCCTTCACTCGCTATTTCTCCCTATATATTTACACTACCACGAAAGTGCTGGAAAGGGGGAAAAAAAAACAAAAGCATCTGCAAATTGCGTCACTAAATTCAACGCCTAACCAATGTCCACGGTAACAAGTTCAAAGCTCAAAGCAAACAGCCATGCAATTAGGGTTTCACGGACAACGACACCGAGGAAGGAGACGAAGGAGACGAAGGCCTTCGATTCGGAATGAATAGGATTCATCAAATAATTTCATCCAATTTATGTCATCTACGAATTGGATGCATCTCATCTATACACTAACTACAGTAAAACTCCTTCCCAGGGATGCAATCCAGGCCTTCGATTTTTTCCCATCCAAGCCCTAGATCGGACGGGTCAGACAGTTCCTTCCGCTTGGCAGCCCCACTCCAAGAAATGGACCGTCAGATAGCATTTGCAACTTCTCATCCAACGACTATCACTTGTGGATCACATGGATCGACCCCACGACGACAAGATGTGGGAGTATTTACAGGGGTGGGGTTCTGGAAGCAACATGCTGTGAGAGTCTGTGAATGCTGTGTGTTCTTCTCGGCTTCATATCTCTGTCTGGGAAGAGCACAGTGTATTTGGATCAGGTTTTGCGTTGTTATCATCAGCTGTCTCGAATTTTTTTATTGTCGTAGTTTCAGGAGTTTCATTTGTTCAGATACTATTCCGCTTTTGGAAATGTCAGGCCGTGGGAAAGGAGGTAAGGGTTTGGGCAAGGGAGGAGCGAAGCGGCACCGGAAGGTCCTGAGAGACAATATCCAGGGAATTACGAAGCCTGCCATTCGGAGGTTGGCGAGGAGGGGAGGTGTGAAGAGGATCAGTGGTTTGATCTACGAAGAGACTCGTGGTGTGCTCAAGATCTTCTTGGAGAACGTGATACGCGATGCTGTGACATACACCGAGCACGCTAGGCGTAAGACTGTGACGGCTATGGATGTGGTGTATGCCCTCAAGAGGCAGGGACGCACTCTTTATGGTTTCGGTGGTTGAGAGCGGAAACACAGGTCTGCCTTTTTCCAATGGTGTTTTTGAACACCGCCTCTCATCTGCAATTGTCGCTCTTCCACTTCATTATTTGTAATAGCTCAATTGGGAGCTGAGATACACATGTGCTCTCTTGGATATATGTTTCTTGTGATGCGTTGTGATTTGGACACTTAGAAAGAACTCCAGAATTGCCTTGCTGTGGTGTTGGGGTTGTAATGCATCTACTAGATATGATAGTTCCAATGTAGGTGGATCTAGGCTCCATTTAGCTACTTGTTTGCAGTTATTCAAATTACAATGTTGTTTTCTTAGATGGATTAAGTAGTTTGAATGTGTTTTGAGGTTTCTCATCTGATAAGTCTTCATGGGTCTCTGTATGCTTCTGTTTTCTAGTCAATTGTGTCTGGTAGTTTTTGTTTGGCCTTATGATAAGGTTTAGGGTTTTTTATACACTTTTGCAGATGTTGTGGAATAGGACTGCCACAACACAAATTGTGTATTTTGAGTTAGACCTAATTGAAAATCAATTAGGTCAACTTGATTTTGTTTTGGAAAGTAAATTTTAAACAATTCAATGATTCATTTATAAAAGGATGGTAGTTTTAGATTAGTATGTGGCATAATATTATTGGTTTATAATTGATGAATGAGAATGTTTAGTAAATGTAAATGAATGTGGATGATTATTCTTTCTTGCAAATATATTAAAGTTATGAATGAAGTTTCAAGCTCATATTTTCCTTTCCATAATTTCATATTACCGTTTTATATTAAGCATTGAGATATCCAAATCTAAAGTCTAAAGAATATTCCTAAAAGTTGAGACGTGTTAGATCCATATTTGAATCAAAACATTTTAAACTGCCAGCTCCCGAATCTAACAAATATTATTTAGATAAGATACTTAAATTCAAGTTTAATTTAAATCTGATTTTAAATTTATTCCCAAATTTTTAGAATGTAGTCCAAGACTTAATTTTCCATTGGAATTTTGATTGGCCCATCACATCCAAAAAATGACACCCCCCAAGTAATAATTATCACTTTCAAAATAGGTCTTCAATTAGTCTTTGGAAAAAATTGGCAGGAGGAAGGGAAATGGGGTGTATCATCATAAAATTTAAAAATCAACCTTCAACAGCCCCCACCCAAATAGAAATTTTCATTTTAATTTAGACACTAAATTGGTAATCTTTGTTTAAGGATGTAGGGAAAAGATGAAATAAAATGAAGGGGAAGGGAGATAGAAGAATGGGAGGAAGTTGGTATTTTTATTCCATATCTCCCTTTGGGTTTTGCCTACAGAAATTTTATTTCAAAAACACCATATTCATGGGATGTTACCAACACTAAATTAGGGTCTTTGAGTTCATATTTAACATTTCCTCCATTACTATTAGCTTTAAGAAACCTTTCTCAAAAATGTAAAGATGTTAGTGTAGGTGTTAATTCACCCTAACCTACAAAAAATATCCACAAACTTATTTCCATGCCACCAATCCTCAAACCACATTTCCAGACCTATTATTGGGATGAAAGGATAGTGTACATTAAAGTAGTTGGAAAGTGGCCCACTAAAATCTAAAATCATTCATTTGTCTATAATGTTTTAAATTTTGGCTTTGGGTTCCATCAAGGTAGTTTGAAGCCATAGCTCAAGCAAATGGCAATGGATGAAAAATTCACATGGAATCTATCATGGCTGAAGTGAATTAATAAAATCAAAATACAAGAGAATATGAAAAGTTTTGAATGGCTTTTTGTTCTTCTAGATCTATAATTTACATAATTTATGTGTTTATGTAATTATAATTTCATAGAAGGAATTTACAAAATGTTTGTAGTTTGTACCTCATCATTGACTCAATAATAATAAGAAACTCATTTTCATGTTGTTTCTGAATGTAGTTAGGAATTTGGTTGAGCAATGTGTATTGTTAAGTTGTGAAGAACAAATATGTTCTTAGTGTAGTTAAAACCACTAACAGTGGAACAAATCATTTGGCACATAAAATGAAGTAAAATTCAATTATAATTTTAAATGTTTATGTTGATATACATGTGCCCCAAATCTAAATCAAATTTAAAATCCTATATTATTGTTCTAACTTTTCCTATATGTTTCATCTGTTGCATTATTGACCAATATTGTTACATGTAATATGTTTTCACATAATGAAATCACTAAAAAATGAATGTTATAAATATACAACTAAGCAAGGAGAAACTTGACTCAAATTCATGACATGAAATTACATAACAAATGTCACAACCCCACTGTGAGGGAAGTGTGAGGTCACCACTCACTCTCCCGAAAATGGGAAGTGGGAGTCCTTTGGGACTCCCAAAAATTTAGAACTTAATTGCAGGGGTCAAAACACTTTGCATTGAGGTTTTTTTCATATTGTTGGAAAGGTCTTGAAGTGTAGATGTCCAGAATGGCCTCGCATGAACCATTTGGACATCAGCAGCACAAGTTATAGTTGAAAGAAAGGTTGAGAGTCAAATTGACAATCAGCGACAATTTGACTCCCGACCACTAAAAGTTGGGAATCGACCCAATCCCGGAGTGTGCAGGTGGAGTGTAACACAACGTTGAAAAGCTCTCAAGGAGAGTTATAAGTTTGCTTTAGACCTCATCCCAATTGAAAGTCGGAGCGAGAAGTTACAAATGCCCAAAGTCCCGCGAGTCTAAACCGGGATAGTTTTGGGACTCCACTTTGGGAGTCTCGAAAAAAAGTGCCATTCGGATGCAAGTGTGACGGAAAGGCACAAAAAATACTATATGGGGGAAGGTGGTGGCTTCCCCCAAGTCCGGGCCGTGGTGAATCAAGTGAGTCCAAGGTTGCCTGTGGTTTATCCCAACACCGAGAATGTTCCGAATGTGAACTAACCAACTTGTTGGTTGGTTTTGAATACAGGACCGAGTAACTAAGTAGTTTGTCCCTCTTCATAGTCTTATCCCAGAGCTTTTAGCACGCCCCTCTCACCCCCCTTTAGTGCTAGAAGCTAAGAGCGGCACCAAGTTCCAACTACTTCCGCTCTTTCACATAGTTGGACCCCTTTTGGGTCTAACAAGGAACTTGGGGGCGCATCAACAAACTAATCTTTATAATATATTACATATTGAAATTAACTATACAACATTCCTCCCAACTAAGGAAGATATTTTTATTTTTCCACATGAAAACTTGGGATAAAAATAATGAAAACAACAGAAAAAAATGGTTCCTTGTTGCATCAAATGTTGGCAACAAATGCAATCAGTCAACTTGAAAGCTAAAGGATGGGGGAAGCCCAACTTAGAACACGATGCAAAGGAGAAAACATCAAAGGTTAAACAAAAAAATGGAATGATTAGACAACAAAAACTTAAGCACATGTCTTTGGACTTGGGTAAAACTTTAAACACATGTGATGCAAATCAAAAGCCATATCAAAAATGATGCTAGGAATGAATGCACACTAAAATGGTTCACTTTTTGTGTCACAATGCCCATTTTTGCAAAGTGCCTTTTCTTTAGACGCCAATAACGAACAATAAAACATATCAAATTGAGAATTTGAAATTGATTATATATTAACAACTTGATTATGAAAATACCTATGTAATTATTTTTCAATAAAAATGCATCCACTTTTCACAGTGGACTCTTGAAATACAAAAATATGGACTGGTTGATAGACTAAAAAGGTAAAAAATAAAAAGGTTCATATTGAATTTCATTCCAAATTATATATACGGATTCAATATATGGTGTAGCATCCAAAAATAAACTTTTATATGAAATTCTTCCTTCAAAAATCATAATCAAACTTTAATTAATGACTTTTAATGGTCAAAATTGAGCCATATTTTCATAAGTCCTTAACATAGTTGTTTTTTTTTTTTTTTTTCAAATTTTTTTT
>Ga0209611_10008827_pt1 | contig 15536 bp, 19 predicted proteins | sample S1TSphgellanicum_3_FD_187693 | JGI IMG/M metagenome (GOLD analysis project Ga0209611, IMG submission 187693) | Host-associated microbial communities from peat moss isolated from Minnesota, USA - S1T2_Fc - Sphagnum magellanicum MG (SPAdes) (version 2) | ecosystem: Host-associated > Plants > Peat...
TAACTTAGGCTAACCTAAATTAACCTAGGTTTAAATAACGATGGTTAAACTAACCTAGGCTAAATAAACTCAAAAGTTAAACTAACCATGGCTAAATTAAGTTAGGTTAAACTAATTAGGGCTAATTTAAATTAAGCTAAATTAAATCAAGTCAAATTAACCATGGTTAAATTAAGTTAAATTAAACTGATTATGGCTAAATTAAATTAAGCTAAACTAACCATAGGTAAATTTAGTTACACTAAAATAATTATGGCTAAATTAAATTAAACTATATTAATTATGGCTAAATTAAATTAAGCTAAATTAAAATAGGCTAAAATAAATATGGCAAAATTAAGTTAGGTTATATTATTTATGGCTAAACTAGATTATACTATATTTATTAAATTAAGCTAAATTAAATTAGGATAAAATAAATATGGTTAAATTAAATTATGCTAAAGTATTTATGGCTAAACTAAATTAGGCTAAAATTGACAATGGTTAAATCAAGTTAAGTTAAACAAATTATTATTAAACTTAATTATGTTAAATTAAATTAAACTAAACCATGGTTTAAATATGTTTGACTTTATTTTATTTTGGAATGTTTTTCAGAAAATATACATTTGATTAAACAAAAAATTATTCACAATCAATTATATGATAATATTAAAAAATTTATTATAACTAATCATAATTATTAATTAAATTTTTATTATAATTATAGTGATAATCAATTATATATATAATCAATAGGTATTATATATTTAAAATTCATTATTTATGTTAAAATATTAATGTAAATGAGCTACATTAATTAACCTACAAGTATACAAACGTCCTAAGCTAATTATCAATTTAAACTAGATAATAATATTAAAATCATATTTTCATTAAGTAATCATAATTACTAAATATCCTTTAATCACTTTTGAAGTGCAAAAGAAAAGGAGTAATGAAAAACTAACAAGAAGAAAATTTTTAAAAAATAAGCTTTCCAAGTTATAAAACATTTTGTTTTTTGTTTTTTTCTTAGGACCCTTCCTACTTTGAAAGCTCATAACTTTCTTATTTTTTATTCATTTTAAATGATTTAAAGTGTTATAGGAGCGCCATTTGAAGTCCTACAAATCACATTTGAACAATATTAGCAAAAAAACAACATAAAATGAACTTTTTGGGTGTTTAAGAACTGGCCTCAATAGTTTTTTTTTTGAGCTTTTTGACCCCCTTTACTTTGCAGGGCCATAACTTTCTCATTTTTTATCTGTTTTCAATGATTCTTAGTGTGTTAGATGCATTAAGAGAAGGGCTTCAAGTTTTTTTTGGACACCAAAAGCAACAAAGCCCTCCCCTGGCTATTATACTTTTATATAATAATTGCATCTAATGTGCAACTACATTGGTTCATGAGGTTTGCAATGGAATGTTTTAACCCATATCCTTTGGCTTCTAATTCTATTTGGCTTAGTATATAGCTAGGAGCAATAGTTATGTTGAAACCAAATACCAAGTGCCATTGGGGATGAGTGAATGAAAAAAACTTGACCTTTATGAAATGGTCAAACCTAAAAATAAAATCAGATTATTTTAAACCTACTTATATAACCTAAGCCTAACTATTTTTCAACCTACTTACATACTTAAATAAACCTACTTACTTAATAGGGTTTAATTATTATCTACCTACTTACTTAAGCACCATGTGTCAACATCTTATTAGCCATAAATTGGATGATTTAGATTTCATTAATTAATATTTTAAAATTTTAAAATAGGTGCGCCTTGATTGCCACATGTCACCATGTAATTGGTGTTAAAATATTGAACATGTGTCAAATGGTAAATGAACGTTCCATGGCATGCCATGTGTCATCATCCTAGTGGCAAAAACTTTAATGATTGAGATTAATCCAATGAATTTTTAATTTTGAAAACACAAGAAAATTAAATAATGACACATGTCCACAAGCTAGTTGTTTAATTTTTAAACATGTGTCATATTTTGATTAGTTGCATGTAGTTGCAAGGAAAGTTGCACATAAGGTGCAAGTACATTTGGATTGGTATGTATGTATGAACATGTATAATAACACCGTATATACATGTTGCATATGTAGTGTCACATGCAACTACATGTCATGTGTAACTTGTCTTAGGCAACTACACAAATTTGTAGTTACATGTGTCGCATGCAACTAGATTTTAGTTCTAAACGACAGTTGCAAAACCCAAAATTTCTAGTAGTGTATGGTTAAACCAACCATGAATAAATTAGAAATGGTTAAAGTAACTAATGAATAAATATTTTATGGCTAAACTAAAAATGGTTGAACTAACTACGAATAAAATAAATATGGCCAAATTAATTAATGAATAAATATTTTATGGTCAAACCAACTGTGGCTAAATTAGAAATGACTAAACTAACTATGAATAAAATTAATATGCCTAAATTAACAAATAAATAAATATTTTATGGCTAAACAAATTATGCATAAATTCATTGTGGCTAAAATAAAAATGGTTAAACAAACCATGAGTAAATAAATTTGGCTAAATGAATCACTAATAAAATTAATATGCCTAATATGGCAAAACCAATTATGGTTAAATTAATTATGGTTAAATTTAAAATGAATGAAATAATTATGGGTAAAATCAAAATGGTTAAACTAACCATGAGTAAATAAATTTGGTTAAATTAACCACTAATAAAGTTAATATGGTTAAATTAACTAATGAATAAATATTTTATAGCAAAACCAACCATGAGTAAAATGAATTTGGCTAAAATAAACATGAATGCTATAATTATGGATAAAATAATTTTAAAAAAAAATTATGGCAAAACCAACAATTGCCCAACTAATAATTGTTAAGTTAATTATCATGGCTAAACTTATTAGGGTTAAACCAACTATTGTTATATTGACCATGGTTAAATTAGTTTTGGTTAGTTCCAACTTTAATTGATTTTTTCATAGGTAGTTGAATGATAATTAATTTCAATATAATCAATTTAACCATGGTTAGATAAACAATATATATATAATTAACTTAACCATAATTAATTTGGTCATGATTCATTTAATTATGATTAACTAACTTTTACATTTTCCAACTTTTTTTTAATTGGTCAAACATAGTCAAAATGTTACATGTAGTCCCAAGATAGCCAACTAATATTGAAATTTATAATTGGCCCTTTTAATTAGGCCATTGACTATTTTGACCAAACCTATTTAGTTAGCTCTATTGATTAAGTATAATAGGTGCCCTTATTAACTAAAGCACTTGCTAATTTGACTAGATTGGGGTGGTCTTATTGATTTTGCCACTAACCAATTTGATTAGGTCATATTTTAAAGTCCAATTTGATTAGATGTCTAATTTAATTAATTTTCAAATTGATCATTCTAGTCAAATTGATTAGTCAAAAAATACCCATTGTCATTTAAGCCCTTGGCCTGTAGTCAAAAATACATGTCCTCTACAAAAAACCCATCTAGTCAACTTGGTTAGTTTGAAAAAATAGGAATTCCAATAGTGAGACTAATGAAGGGCCATGTTTAAAAGATGATGTTGCTTTTGCATTATTGACTACAATATCTCCTCACATAGTTGCAATGCTCAATGAGATAGATAATCTTCTTGGGTTGGATACAATTTTGAATGGGAACCCATTGGGTTAGGAAATTGTGTTAGTCAACAATGTGGTGCTAATATTAGGGAAAGTAGTAGTAGAGGAGATAATAGATCATAGCAATAAAGTGAGGTGCAATTTGCCACTGGATGCAACATATGTACATTGTACATAGAGTAGCTTCAATATTGTACAAAATCGATATTTATACATCAATATGGGTATAAACAAATTGTTTCCCTTAAGAGTTTGTCACAATTAATGTAAACCTAGTTGAATAGTGGTAGTGTGTAGCAGCACGTAACCCAAGTTATTTAGGTGTGTTACAAAATTACAGCAAATTTCATTCGCAATAAGGAAAGATTGCTCTTTATTTATCCATTTGTTCGCAACATGTTCCATTCAAGTTCCCAATGGGTTCCCATCAGTAACCCCATTTTTTAATGAAGGGATCACAAGTGAAGAAAGGAAAAAAAATTGGGGGGGGGGGGGGGGGGAAGGGGAAACACATTGTGGCAATCAAAAGGTTTTTGGTTGCCATAGTCGCATAGTGATTGAATTTGGTCATTATTTGATGGGATTAATTAAATTTGGTTACCATTAGATAACAACTATGTATTTCAATCGTTGTAGATGCATATGCTAGCAAATTTAGTTGCCATCTAGGAACTATTAGATGGTGATCAAATCTTAGCCGTTTGATGGTGACCAAATTTTAAAGAAGTTCTTTTAGGGTATATGAGTTTTTAATTGCATTCCATGATTCATTTTTGAGCACCTTGTTTTCATTTGGGTTTTGTGTTTTTGGTTGCCCCTTTACAACCATTGCATAGAACCTCGAGTGAGTTGAAGTGATCAAGTCCTTAGTGAAGGGCTATCTTTTTCACATTTTGCGAATATTTTGGACCACATTGAACCTTGATTTTTGAGACTTTAATTGCTTTTAACAATTAGTGCTTGGAAATATTTTTGGTTTTTTGTCATCCAAAATTTGAAGGATGTCATTGAGTGAACAATTAAGTAGACAACTATCTAGTGAACCACCATCCGATGAATAACCATTAAGCGGGCAATCTGACTAAAACCTTCAAAACTAGTTATCCTAAACATCATCTAGGATTTACCCCCTTAGACCTTTGACTGGCCCACCTTCAACCATGCACAAATGAAGGGTTGTAAAAATGTCCCTAGGGAAAACACTTCATTGACACAAACTTGAAAGCGTCAAAAGCTTGAAGATGATGATCCTAAACAAACTGTCACATGATGATTCCAAGAAATTGTCATGACATTTTTTATGAAGCACATAATGGCATATTTCGATGGTGCGTTTGTGAATAGAACTAATTGGATCTTTGTAATACACCAAGATTCGGATTTCCAAGGGGTTTCTAGAATCGTTTGAATGCAAAATTTTGGATTTAACCGTAAACTTGTGGCAAATGGTTTGATGTCCTTTATCCACAAAAGGACAAGGTGCATTAGACCATAGAGGTGGTGAGATTGTGGCAAAAAAATTCATCGTGGGTCAAATTTTCGAAGAATTGGTCGAATAAAAAGGCGAGGCTTGCACCATGGATGGAAGAAAACGCTCAAATCTTCTAGCCCAAATTGGAAGTCATGGTGTGTTATGGATTCTAGGCACAACAAATGTGCTCCCATTGTCAAATGGAAATAATCAGGGTGGTTATGGTGTGGTGCACAAGGTGTGAATCGAAAGATTCAATCACATCCCATCACAAGGGAAGACACTGAAAATGGATGACAAGTGAAACACATAAGCAACGATTAGTGGAAGCATTGGCATGCCCTTGTGAACATCCAAATGTCATCAAATTCCTTGCCACCCACATAGAAACCATGGAGGCATACACATTATGATGGAATGGGGGAACTTTTAAGAAATGTTGGATTACAACATGAAATATTTCCCCATTACTGATAATCATACCTTATTGCAAGAAGGTGAGTTGGATATGGAAAGGTGAACATGACTTGTCGCCTTTAGGTGAAATCATGTGAAGTTGGCATGGGCATACACAAACATTATGAATGAAATACATCATTGTGGAATTTTACACAATGATTTGTCCAAAGACAACATTATGTTGCATTTTTCGACATACAAACCAAATGTTGTGTACATAGGTGTGTGCAATTGGGGTGAAGTTGCGCGGTTGCAAGAAGTGATGTCATCATTGTATGGTTTTGCAAAGGAACAAGATGTTACCAACACAAACATTACAAGAAATCATGATTTATTTGACTTTTAAAAAATTAAACCAAAAACTAGTCATTTTGACATTTGGTCAATTTGACCACTTAGTCATATTAAACTAGTCAATTTGAACACATCCAACTTGATTGGTGGTGTTTTGGACTGACCATAAAATGGTGTTTTTGACTAGTCAAATTGGACAAAAATTTAGGTAGCCAAAAATAATTAATTAAAAAAATGGTTCAATTTGTAAATATAAAAATATAAATAATAAATAAATAGTAAGTACTTACCTACCCACCATGGCCTCTTACCTACCTATCCACAACCCACTTAAGTACCATACATTTACACACATGTACAAGGTATATATACGAATATACATATTCCACATAATATATGTTGGTAAATGGGATTGAACCTTGGTCTTTTTAGTTCCACATTAATGTTTTGGCCATCAAACCACCTCACCATTTTGTAAAACAATTGATATCAAATGTATTTAACATGTATCCATGAATTTTTTTGTCAATGTGTATAACAACATTTGAATTTCAATTTTTTTCATAAGTAGGTTATTAGGTACTTAATTAGGTAGATGGGTAAGTATGTAGGTAAGACATAGGTAGGTAGATGGTATGTAAGTAGGTAAGTAGGTAAGTAGGTAGGTACTTTAGTAGGCATAGCAAACATGTTAGCTAACCAAATTAACATATCCAATTTGATTAGGCCATGGGCATTTTGATGGACCATTTAAAAAATTTGTCCTTCTTGAATAGATGTATGACTTAACACTTGGTCAAAATGGTCACTTTAGTCAAAAACACCAACCAAAAAAGCCATGTGTTTTTCATAACCCATGTTTTTAATCAAAGTGAACATCCTTTTGGTCAATGTGGACACTTTAATTGAACTTTTTGAAAAACCATGATTTCTTGTAGTGAAAAAAATGTGTTGGTGGGTTGCCCTAGAATTGTTTTTTGTTTATAACGAATTAAAAACTACAAATTCCCCTTAACAAATGGCTAAGCAACACACCACAACTTTGAAGTTTGAAGCATATTTGGTGGGCATGCTGATAAATGTCATATGGGGTGATGATTGAAATGCGAAATATTTTGTGGACAATTCAACCAAGATATCATTTGGGAAATTAATCCATGACATGTATGATCTAAATCCAGAAGCACAAAAAACTGTTCAAACACGTTGTGCACACATTGATGGAGTCTCCATACAATTAGACTACACCTGAAGAGTGTTATCGAAAGCAACCATAGATAGTTTGTAGTTGCTAGATATGGAATATGGTGTAATTTGCATGATTTTTCAAAAATGACATGTTTTGGATTTACAAATTTTATAAAACCCAATTTTGTAAATGAATCATGTTGTCATGTGTAATCAAATTTGAGATTTGTGAATCCATCTTCTTTACACATTTGAAAGTTTTCTTTGGATTTATGCTCTATAATGATGATGGGTTTGTTGTAAACATAAGATACAATGATCATATATAATTTTACATAAGTATTGCCCATCTATTTTTAAATTTTTTGAATTATGGATGATTAGACTTATCATTGATAATTTGTTTCAATCCAATAAATGCTCTCGTAATTGATAGACATTAATAATGAAAAAAATCAATAAAAAATCATTTAAAGTAACATTTCCTAATGCAAAATTTACAAGGCATTCATTTTGTATACTTTTGTTTTAGTTTTCATTTTTTTTGCATTGCTTACCAAGGCGAGGATATTGTGTTTAAATTCATTATAAAGTATAATATGTTTATGTAGTGTTTTTATTTTTATGTGAAGATTTTTGAAAGATGATATTTTGGCTTATGTTGAAACTTGGGATTAGTGATAGAGTTGTGATATCTTGAAGGAGTTTGGTTTCTTTTAGAGAATTGTTTTTCTTAAAATTATATTTTTGCATGGTGAAATATTGGAATTTCCATAATTTTTCTTTTCCCTTAAGATATTTTTTCATGTAAATGGCAAGGCCACAATGACACACCAAAAAAATGGCAATAGAAAATTTTCGGTCCCCACAAGTTCAATGATAAAAAAATTTTGGTTGCTGCAAAATTGGTGATTGAAATCCATTTTTGACTGTTAATCATGATAGGGGTAGCCTTAATGTGACCCAATATTTTCTTGCATCCATCTTGATGAATGTGATGAATGCTATGGACACGTCAAGATAAACACCAATGTGATGCCTAATGCAAAACGGGCATGTGACGTCGGTTTTGACAACCCTACATTGTCCATTTTTTCACGTCACAAAACAAAAATCTAGTACTTCTTTATTATGGCAATGTCTTTTAACTCCAATTAATACTTAAATTTATAAAAAATGATTCATATATATAATATACATTGTTGTAGAAAGCTAATAGTAAAAAATAAAAACCAAATGACCATCTTTTGGTCTTTGGGGGATTTTTAAATTTGTGTTTCATCCTATATCATAGTCCATACACATTTTAAAATGGATTCATAATTCTTGGAATATTAAATGAAATATGTTATGGTATTCTACCATAAGTCGTATGACTAAAATGGAAACGCAAATTTTATTGGGACTTATTGGGGATGTGATTACAAATGGGAATAAACATTTAGGTATTTTTGAAAGCCCCATAATTCATTATCCCATTTTGAATGTCAAAAATTTGAATTTGATGGATATTTTTTCATTAAAATATTCAGTAGTGTATTAAGAAAGGAGGGTTAGAAATAGTTCTTGCAAAAAAATGATTTTTGGTTGACATATTTATTGTGATTCAACCTTTGATAACACCAAAAACTATGCAAAAATGGACTCCTATTGTGCCACTTTTGGTCCACCTTAACTTGCTTTCATCCCACATCTTATATCCCCACCTTGCACATAAACACACAATTGTTTTAATCAAGAGACATTCCAATAGAATTAGTGCCTAGAAAAATAGGGTTAGAGGGAACAACACATAGTATCCAAGGGGCTGATGCCATCATAGTTGTGAAAACCTTACAAGCCATTATGCATGCTTTTGAATTCTTGCATTTTTTGTAAGAAATTACTACTACTATTTATATTATTCACCCCTCCATGAACACCGTTGTGAATTGACACAAATGAAATTCCAGAGTTCAATTCCATGCTTGATGACAATGATTTACCAATTGATTTGCACCCTCTTTAGACATTCAATTGTTTCAAAAGTTGTTTGAATCCCAAATCATTTTCTTAATAGGTTGGTGCAATCATATTAAAATGTACCATTAGCAATTTAACCACTATTTGATTTTTAAAATTTTGGATTGTAATAATAAAAAATTAAAAAATTAATTTTTTTTTATTGTGAGTATGTACATATCATAAAAATTTGGATCAATCCAATTTATGAGCAAAAAATACTTAATTACACTTTTAAGGATTTATAACCATTGCTTAACAACAATTTTGAACTAAAAGCACAATTTGAAAAAACCATTTATGACATATTTTGGGATTTTTAAAATATATTTCTTAACATAATAGTATTAAGGCTTATTCATGATTGGGGTTCCAAAAAAGGAAAGAGGATTCAAGGACTTTTATGGGGCTACTTTTTGTGAATAACATTTATTTGAAACAAATTTAAGTGAAAAAAATTGAATAGTCCAATTTAAAATAATTCATGTGGTGGTGGTGAGTTTTCACATTCATACATAATTGTGTATGAATATTTTGGTTTATAGCCAGAAAAGTAGAAATTCCCAAAAATTCCAAAAATGAATTTCAATGGACAACTAAACACATTTTTTGGAAAGATTTTTTCTTGAACATATGACCTACACCTCAAGCTAGACATTGTGAACCCATTGAACACAATTTTTTTCTCAAATGGTTTTTAAAAATAGTCCTTTTCCTTGCAACCCTTTCTTTCAAAATTTAAAAACTTTGAATTTTTTGTATAATTTGGTTTTTCGTCAAATTCATATAATGAATATATATTTTCATAGAAGGGGGCATGTTTTTGTTCTACAAAAAAATTGAAATCAATTGCATGACTTTATGCATTCCTTTTTATTCCTTTTAAAAAAAAATGCAATTTAGACATTTGATATAGTTAGTTTATAGGATTCAAAATGACATTTACATAGTATCCAAATTATTTTTAAATATTTTTATTAATTTAACAAAACATCATTTTATCTAGATCAGCATACAACAATTCATTATAACTCTAATAATGTAAGATAAAAAAAAAAATCCAAAGTTGTCTTTTACAGTCTTTTAAATACAAGTCATTTCTTTTTGGGGTGAATTTTTTTAAGGTGTACCACACAAGACGAAAAGGGCCTAGTCCTTATTACAATCCATTTTTACTTGATATTTTGATCCCCATCAAAAATAATGAATCAAAAGTCATCAAAAATTTTAAAAGAACTATATTTTAAACTACTACAATTTTAAATTCCATCATAATTATTTATAAATGTGTCTTTACATAATAAAAAAAGACTAGGTAAAAAAGACAAAAAAGAGTGACGTGACAAAATTTTGATACACCTTAAATAATTGGCACCCTTTGGTACCTCAATCATGAATACACCCATAAAAAAACTTTTAAGTAATTTAATTTTTTTTGAAAGAAGTATTAAAAATATTTTCAGAACATTTTTTAAAAAAACAATGAAAAAGTAGTGGTGTAAGGGGGCATGTGTGGGTTTTTAATAATGTGGTTGGACCTAGGCGTCAAGAAGAAAATTGTCAAATTTTTTTTTATAACTGGTTGTAACTATCAATTACATTCTGGATAGAATTGTATGATAGGGACAACCATACGACTGGAATGGTCATACATGTAGAAGTGACAGATGAAACTTTTTCAAAGAACCCTATATAAACTAATTCCTTTGTCATTGGAATTATTTTCTCACAAATAGCTTAGGCATTTATGAGTACAAAACACTCGTGTGGGAAGAACCTTGAGTGCCTTATGACAATATACAAGGTTTCAAAAGTGAAAATCTTGAGAATTTTTTATCATTATAGAACATGGGCTATATTGAATAAATTTTATTATTCTTATTTTTATAAGTGAAAACAATAAATACCATATATGCTTGCATAAAATTTGAAAAAAATAAATTTGATTTCACATGATAAAAAAGAAAGAAATTGAAGATCTAATTCTTAGGTTTTGTGAAGGAAAAGGTAAGTTTGAGAAGTCTTGAGAGTCATTTTTGTGTTTCAAATTTGGGATACCCCAATCATGCTTGAAGCTTTTGAAAGAAACTGTTTGATACATCATGGAAGCTCCGTGACTGCTTTGGTAAAAACAAACACTTAATATGGCCTTGGGCTGGGTGGTTCCTGTTGCTGTATTACACCTATATCTCAATATATAGATTTCCATAAATAAGGAAATTATTACAAATTACTGATCCATATTCATCTATCTAGATATGAAGAATCTGCTCATTAATACGAATTCCAGTTTAAGAAAATTACAAAAATTACTGATCTAATTAAGTCATCTAGATCTGTAAAATGTAATGATTTAGATCTCACCTAGGGATGTGAATTACACCTTAGTATCTCCTTAATAATAAATTCCAGATTAAAGAACTCCACTCATGAGGACCTAAATTTGGGTTGATGCAGTTTGTTGATGGGATTTTTATGAGCAGCAGTACTCACCAGTCCAATCAGTAGAATTTACTAGGATCTGTTTTAAAGCTTGAATAATATTATGCTTGATCATGCATGATGTGCAACTGAAGCAGCAGCAAAAGCAATGGAATTATAAGTTTATTTTTGAAGTAAATTTCAGCTGGGATAGCCAAATCTGCATGATCTGCATCTAAAGATCTGATGACCATCTGCAACTAATAGTCTAGTACTATCGCGCTGATCAAGTATGTGATTTCCTTAGTCGACAATATCGATCTCATTGAACAACAGCTAGATTTTCTTTCTGGATATCATCGTTTACAAGTGCAGATCACTCGCTAGCTGCATGCATGCACATGAAACTAGTTACTTTGGAGGCTTTGATGATGATGATACCCATGATCTCGGTCGTAGCTAGATCGACTAACTTTACGTGCAGCAAACATTGGGGTTTTTTTTTGGATCCCAGGGATGATGGCTTAGTGGTATAGCCCTTGTCTGGGACCCTGGGACCTCAAAAAAGTTTCTGGGTTCAACCCACTGCTGTGCAGGTGAAAGCCCTGCCTGCCCTCTGCCACTAAGCTTGACTTGGGGGTGCCAACTGCTTGTCAGATCAGGTCTGCTGTTGTGATTCAAAAAATAAAAATAAAAATTTACAACATGTTTTTTTTTGTGTTTTTCATTTTTCTTTCATGTTTTGGGTGTGTCTGAGAAGGAAGCAGCTTTGGTGCGACTTTCCTTTAAAATTAGCAGCACACTCTGAAGTCGTTCCCAGCTTTGATCTCTGCATCACTGCAAGTAGAAAGGTGCAGATCTAGTTCATTGGATGTGCTCTTCAGGGTAGAGAAAATATGTTTCCAATTTAGCATGTTGAATATTTATCATCAATTTCCTTATGGATATCATTTAAAGGGCAGAGCCATTATGCGACCCAGCCGCGTTTCATGTTATACCTTTGATGGATTACCGTTTCTTTAGTAGTCTAATTAATGTGGCAGCGATTTCATGATGAGATACACTCCAGTACTGGGTACTTACATTAGAAGAAACAAGAAAGAATTTGAACAGCAAGATGGAAAGGTAGATACCTTTCATTTGAAATTGTCTCTTCTCTTCTCTCGTGTTTGTACAGCTTCTCTAACTGTAGAGGTTCTTCTGGCAGAATTAACAGAATCTGCTTTTAATGAATCTCTGGATGATAAAACTTGCTGCTTGGAAAGTGTTTATAGTCAAGGCAGGAACGAACCAGCTGCAGCACAGAACTAATGGAGAAAGATGATCAATTGATGGCAGTACTGTCAGAGCTGATCGAAGTTGCTGCCAGCAGAGCGACTCATCAACCAGCCAGCCAGCCAGCCAGTCGTTGACATATTCCAACATGAGTCAAGAAGCTCAACTTCAGAGCATGCAAATTCTTTCGTTGTTAGAAATTCGACAATGTTTTTAGCTTCCAGTGGATTATGATACTAGTGCAACCAAGATGAAGAAGATTGTGTTCCCGCCCTTCACATACACATGACGTCGGAAGATTCTGGCCGCGAACGAAAGTCCATGCGTATAATAGGATCAATACACACTGAGAAAAGAGCAAAAATGGGGCAGAACTCCCATGAGCATCGCCCCTTAGAATTCCCATGCTTGCAAAGGCACAGATCAGTAAAAAGCATGTTGAAAAAATGACCCAGGCAATCAACCCAGGATGTAAGATCGATCTCCAACAGGATGTCTACAGGACACAACCAACTCTCACTTGTGGTGGAGTTCTCGCTAGCTGATAACCTATTCTAAGAGATCTCACGAAAAAAAGCAAGCAGCTTTAGCAACCCGCGAGCATCAACGAGCAGATCACGACCATAAGTCCTCTCTTACAATCCTGCAAATGCCCTACAGTTGTCTACAAGCGTTCTGAATCATTCCAATACGATCCGGGAAAGTCCGGAACTATATATGTTCAACGTAGTTTTTACTCTGATTTGTTGCAACTCATCATGCACAATCTTGATCATGCGCTTGTCCGGCTCAAACAAAAACCCTGGACACCCACAATCTAGCTGTGTCTGAAACGTACTCATCATGATCGACAATTCATGATCTCAATTCATGGGGAGTTCCTCGCAGCTGCATACTAGTTCGATTCCACTCTCACAACAACAGCTTGCACTGCACAAAAAACCTCGATCAGGAGGTTTCAAAAGACGCAGGCCTGCAGAGGTCTCAAATCGCCTTCGCCGAGGATTTCGACAGCATCAGTATATATATATATATATATATATATGACACACGACGTCGGTGATCAGAAAGAAACAGTGCTGAACGAGTCGCGAACACTCCAGCTTGTAGCTCAAACGACACCACCATGTAAAGCTGCATGAGAATGAGAATATATAGGAAGTACCGAAAACCGCAACGTAGATCGATCATGAGCCGCGAGACTGCTGCATGTGTCCTAGTCCTGCAGTACGATCGCCATGACTCCCGCTGCCGTGACTCTCGCCTCCTGTGGTTCGACTTGATGAATACTGTCCTGATCCTAAGGGACCCGCGGTGAGAGCTCCACTCAATCCGAGTGCAGCCAAACCAGCCTCGTAAGAACCTCCTCCAACTCTAGCAAGCTCCATGATCTGTTCTCTCGTCAGCTGCTGTGGTGGCTGATCTCTTGCAAGACCAATGAGCTGCTGTCTAGTCAACATCTGGTGCTGTTCCCGACCACCAGATTGAGCTGTTCCGGGTAACCCCATTCCAATGCCCAAGGAAGCAGAAGACGAAGAAGGTCCCCCAGCTGCTGCTGCGCCTCCATGAGCTTGTGAGCCAGAAGCTGGACCTCCTATTACCATCCTGGCACCAGCATACCCGGCCAAGTCTGAATGCGCGATTGCTAGCTCATTCTGCAGTTGCGCAACCTGCCTTTGCAACAATGAAATGGCTCCCACACATCCATACACGGGGTCTTTGACTCGTGCATCTGCCTCATATGCCAGAGAATTCACGGCATCCTCTCGCTGATGCTGAGGGAGCTCGTTGAGTAGTTTGGTGATGTTGCTAGCTCCAAAAATCTTGTGCACATTGGCAAATTTGTGAGGCTGGTCGGGTGGAAAATATGGCGCAAACACGCATTCCGCCGTGCACTTCCTCCTCAAAAACTTGCATGCCGCACAGGGAGAGCTGGAAGACGACGCCATATAACGTGCAGGAGGTTGATGCGACTGTGCCGTGCTGTTCAATGGTGAAGGTATACAAAAACTGGCGTCTAGCTACTCTAGAAATTCCGTGGTCACACTTGAATCCTTTTGCAGATCAGATAATTTCTCCTCTCTCTTTCACAACAAGAAACCCTCTGCACATCATTTCTCCTCTCTCTTTCACAACAAAAAACCCTCGCCAGGCAGCGTCGTCACGTTGCAGGACTTCAGCTCCCCTCCTCTTGACATTCCCTCGCACATGATCGACGATGGAGTTCATGATCAATTACACAAAGCCTAGACTATACGATCCGGCCAAAGACGACATGATCCGAAACTATACCACCGCCAAAGGTTGCACCTGCAGGCACAAGGAAGATGAACCAGCCAGCAGCTTGAAGAAATCTTGCCAGAAGGGTCCGGCACGATCCTGCAGACCTCCACATAGATCATGGGTCCGAGTGAGATAAACTGCATCCAGCGCCGAACGACGAGTACCCATAGACCAGAACCCAAAGAAATTCTAGAATGCACGTCCTTGTAACACAGATTCAATTACGCTCCATCCATTGAATGGAAGACGAGATCGGTATGATCCTGTGTCGAAACTTAGAAAGAGAAAAACCACGGTGGACACAACCGATCATCCAGTACCCAGACTTGGAAGCCATGTATTCACACTAAAAGTAGTACAAACACCTGTCTGGCTGCTGCAACAAGCATGGATGTTTTGATGCTAAAGAAATTAGTCAACAAGCAACGCCGCCGCAGCCAGGCAACAAACCCTGAAGCAGTCGGCAGCAGGTTGAGAGAAAGAGAAAGAAAGCACTGGAAACCCTGGCTTTGCAAA
>Ga0209611_10008828_pt1 | contig 15535 bp, 15 predicted proteins | sample S1TSphgellanicum_3_FD_187693 | JGI IMG/M metagenome (GOLD analysis project Ga0209611, IMG submission 187693) | Host-associated microbial communities from peat moss isolated from Minnesota, USA - S1T2_Fc - Sphagnum magellanicum MG (SPAdes) (version 2) | ecosystem: Host-associated > Plants > Peat...
CCCATCTCCTTTTGTGCTCACTTCCATCACCAAAGCTTCTGACCTAGAGCGTTCACTTCCATTGCTTGAGCTTTTGACCTAGAGAGAGCTTGAGTAGCTCAGAGCTTCAAGAGCGTGATATCCCCATGAGCTTCAAAGGCTGGGAGCTTTAGAAGTGCCCCAACAAGAGGAGCTTCAATGTGGTGGCAACAAGAACGGGAAAGCAAAAGGAACTTCAAGGTTTAGGCAAAAGTGGGAGCGTGAAGATAAGCTCCCTTCTCCTCCTCCTTTATTATTATTTGCATTCTTCTATCTCTTTTTCTTGTTTTGAAGAAGATGATGACAAATGTTGTCATTATCTTCTTCATTCTTTTTTTTCTTTTTTTTCTGTAGTAAAAAAGACGATGATGGCACCATCATTGTGCCATTGTCATCCTTTTTTGTTGCTTTGCAGGTATGAGAAAATAACTACTCATCATCATTATGTTGTGGAAAAAATGACAACAAGCAGTTGCACTACTTGTTGTCGTTGTTTTGCGATCTTGCTGGGAAGAAGAAGATGAGAATGGTGTCGTCATCATTTTCTTTTTTCTTTTTCTTTTTTGTTGCAAAAAAAACGACGACGACATCATTGTTGTCCTCTTCTGTTGTTTTGCAGGTGTGAAAAAATGACAACGAGCAACACAACTACTCGTCATCATCATGTTGTGGTCATGTTGTTATAGAAAAGACGACAACGATGTTGTCATCATTTTATTTTATTTTGTTACGCAAAAGATGACGACGGCATTGTCATCATCTTTTTCTATTGCTTTGCATGTGTGAGAAAACAACAATGAGCAACGTAATTGCTCATCATCATTATGTTGTGGTCTTGTTACGAAAAAATAAAATGACGATGGTGCCATTGTCTTCTTCTTCATTTTTATTTATTTTTGGTTATGAAGAAAATTACAACAACATCATCATCATGTCGTCGTCCTCTCTTATCTAATTTTGTAGGTGCAAGAAAATGACAATGAATAACAACGCTACTCATCGTCATTATGTTGTGGTCTTGTAGTGAAGAAGAAGACGACAATAATGCCATCATTGTCTTTTTTTTGTTTGCGAAAAAGATGACAACAACATCATCATTGTGCCATCATCATCCTCTTATGTTGTTTTGCAAGCATGAAAATATGACGACGAGCATTGTTGTTGATCATCATCATTATGTTGTGGTCTTGATGTTGCAAAGAAGATGATGACAATGTTGTCATTTTCTTCTTCTTCTTCTTCTTCTTCTTCTTCTTTTGTTGCAAAAAAAACGACAATGACATGGTCCTCCTATCAACGTCGTCCTCTTATATTGATTTGTAGGCACAAGAAAATGATGATGTTGTTGTTCATTGTCATTATGTTGTGGTCATGTTGTGAAGAAGATAGCAATGGTGCCATCATCACCTTCTTTTTTTATTTTTTTATTTTGCCATTGTCATCTTCTTATGTTGTTTTACAGGCACGAGAAAATGATGACCAACAGCATTGTTACTCATCATCATTATGTTGTGGAGATAATGCTCGTCATTCTTTTGTTCTTCATAATGACAAACAACAACAACATGGTCTTGCAGGAATAAAAGAATGCCAGGTAACGATGATGAATAACAATGTTGCTCGTCATTGTCCTTTTTTTTGTAGTTGTAAACTAAGGGTGATAACAATGAACATTGTTGCACCCATTGTCATTTTTTTTTTCACTTGCTACTTAGAGAGAGTGGCTACACTCCTTGTGGTCCTCTACTTTGCATTTGTTGCAAAGTTGGTGGTTGTATTCTTTTTGTTTTCTACTGTAGCTAATGGTAGTTTTGTTTTTGTCTATTACTACAAACGAGAAAGTGGAAAATGAATTAGGAACTAATATAATATCGTGTTGTTTTTTTTTTGGTAGATGCAAACTCGAAAGAAAGCAAAGAATGCTATAGCAAATCAACGAGTTTGAGCCAAAGTTATAGATAGCATGGGAGGTGTCACAAATGAAAGACATTTGGAGGTTGGGGTGATGGGACAACAAACAAGTGTTGAAAATGTGGTTCCATCGATTCCAAGTGAGATTGTTGAGGAAGAACAAATGGAAGCGGGTGAAGACGATGGGGAAACATTTAAAGGAGATGCGGATCAAATTAAGATGGACTTGGAGAGAACTATTTTGATGATAGAGGACCAAGAAAAGGTAGTTTTTATTGCTCCATTGTTGAAGCAAGAGATTGCAAATGAGTATGTTGAACTTCATGCACATATTGATGGAGGTGACAAAGCCATGGAACTTCACTTATTATAATTATTACCCCACCCATCCTCTCAAGTGGAAAGGATGGGTGGGTTTTTTTGGTCAAATTTGTGATAGCAATACCTTCTTTGATTGTGGTCCTTAAACTTTTGCTTGCCCCACCTTCCTTTCTCCATGTGAGAAGGTGGGCGGGACATTTTTTTAGGTCTAAGTCTATAGGTAATATTTTTAGGTTTTGTAAGTGATATTGTTATTTTTAGGGTTTGCTTCATTTTATGCAAATTTCAACACTAGAGTTTAGTAATACCCTCATCTTGTGTTTTTGTTATTTTATCTTTCTATGCAATAGCTTCATTGTGTGTTATAATCTTTTATCTATGTATGCAATACCTTCATTGTCAAAGGGATAACCTTCATCTAAAATATTAAATCTTACATTAGGTTTTTTGTTTTTGTTTTTTGATTTCATATGTGGTTGCCCTTCCCCTAGTTGCAATGGAAGGTGTCCATTAGGCAAGGAATGGGCCCAAATTTGCTTGTAGGGGTGATGGGTGCGATGCATCCTATATGGCCAAGTACCACTTGGTATGGCATTTACAAGCACGCCACAATGTGACCATGGAGTTGAGCAAGCTTGGATGCCCATCTACTCGAAAAGAAGGCTCGAAGCATCAGGATTATGCAGCCATGAATGTGAAGGTCTTGAACAACTCTTTGGCCTAATTTCAGCATAATGAGCAAAAGGTAATTGCTAGGGTTAAGAGTCATGTAAACTTGGAATGGGATAGGCTCCAGGTTGATTTGTAATACACACCTAAGGTTCCTAAGCCTGCATTTGTTAAACTAGCTTCTAGCCACATTTTTAGCTTCTTGGCATGATTACATGGGGTGTGGGGGTCATCCCCCTCAACGTGCAAACCAAGTTAAAATGTGATGAAGACCTTGCACTTGTGATTTGAGTGACTCAAATTGGGTATGTAAAGGCCTTCAAAGGCGTTTTGATGGAATGCAACTGGAAGTTTGCATCAAATAAAACGGTCTAACATAAGGAATTTGGCCTCCTTATACAATACCATGATCCAAAAATGATTCATGGATGATAAGTTTCTAACAATGTCATACTCAATTTGATTTGAATTATAAGTTTTAGGTTTCATATGCAATACTTATTATATTGTGTTGTTTGTTGTAGGGTTCAAAGCACCACTAAGGAGGTGTTTGTGGCTGATGTTGTGGACATAACACTGGCCAATCGCGGGGTATTTACGCGATGGCATGCCCATGATGCAGAGGTTGCATCAACGCGATATAGGAAGGTCAATGGGATCCCATCCCCCTCAAGTAGTGATACAAATAACCCATAACTTATATTAATTTTGATTAAGGTGTTGTTTTGGTTTTCAAGATTTAGGGTAACAATTTATCTTTGAGGCAACCATTATGACATGTTCCCCATTTTAGGGTGGGATTATATTGGACTTGGTCATTTTTTGCACATTTTTATAGCACATGTCATTCATGTTTTTTTGTTTAAGGAAATTTTATTTCATTTTACATCATCTTGTGTTAATAGTCATAAATACATTCTCACATATTTTTATATGTATGTTTGATGAAATTATCAAAAGAATGATTATAATCTTGCACTCAAACCAAAAAACTATCTATATTCTCAAAAAAAAAAAATTCAAACCTAGAAGGAAAGTAATACCCTCATAAAGGTATTCTATAAACACCATGAATTGAATTATTTGTGGTCCATGCTATTGGAAGGGTATTGCTTGTGCCCATAATTATTTAATGCACATGCAATACACCTTTTAGGGTATATTAAAAATCCTTTGGCTCCATAACATATCTGGAGATTCTTGGAGGGGTATTGCATAACCATACCAAATCTTATAAACAAAATAATACCATGTTTGGGGTAATTTACAAACACCATGGGGTTTTAGAGGGGTATTTCCTTACCCAAACAAAACTTAAAAGGAATGCAATACCTTCATGAGGGTAATCTACAAACATTATGGGTTGAATTATATTGGTTTGGGCTATTGGAGGGGTATTGTTTGTGCCCAAAATTATTCAATACATGTGTAATACCTTTTTCAAGGTATTTCAAAAATTCTTTAGGCTCCATCATATATCTATTGAAACTTGGAGGGGTATTACATAGTCATACCAAAACCTAGAAAGAAAAAATTACCCTATTTGGGGTAATTTGCAAACACCATGGGCTTTTAGAGGGGTATTGCATTGCTTAAATAAAACCTAGAAGGAATGCAATACTTTCATGAAAGATCTACAAACATTATGCATTAGATAATATTGGTGTAGGCTATTGGAGGGGTATTGTTTGTGCCTAAAATTTACTCAATGCATATGTAATACCTCTCTTAGGGTATATCAAAAATTGTTGAGGCTCCGTCACATATATATTGAAACTTGGAGGGGTACTACATAGCTAGACCAAAACCTAAAAAGAAAACAATACCCTATTTGATGTAATCTACAAACACCATAGGTTCAATTATTTTGGTTCGAACTATCAAAGGGATACTCCTCATGCCTAAAACTATTCAATTCAAATGCACTACCCCTCTCAAGGTATCCCATAAAACCTTTGGGTACCATAACATACTTTTTGAAAATTGGAAATGTATTGCATAGCCCTAGCAAACCTAGAAGGCAAACATACATGCATCATTTTAGGGTAATATTGTAAACCATGAAAAAAAATGTTTAAAAAAATATTCATTCCATGTTCACTATATGATGTTAGACATATTGATTCAAGAAAACGAGATTATTGCAAAGTTTTTCATATTGATGTTAGAAGGTCCATATAAACAAAGTTATGGAATTTAAATGCACTACTTGCATCATCTTAGGATATTTGTATCCACCTTGAAACTTGGAGGGGTATTACATAACCATAACGAAACCTAAAAGCAATACAATACCCACACTATATTTTGACAAATCCTAAACCATGGTACAAATGAAGGTATTGCAATTACACATCAAAACTTTGTTGAAATAAACCTTATGCCATTAATGTGGCCAATATTGCAATACCTTCATGTACATATACCAATGATTTTGCATTAATCCATTTATGAGTTTGAAAATGTCTTTCCACAATATTTAATGTTTATTTTAAAAAATTAACATAATTTTTTATTATGATATTACAAATTTAAAAATGCCAAAAATTTAATAAATCCACACATTAAGAAATTAAGTATATCACTATTTCATATATTGTAAAATAAATTTTACATATAGTTAAAAATTACATTGATCATACGTACATAATATTAGGTACTTATGTTTTAAAATGCAATTAAACTTTTATTCCTATACCATAAACCTTGATTGAAGCAAGTTTGGGTTCTTGTTAAACAATTTTTTTTTGTTCTACAAAAGGAAAAAATTAGGTCATTATTGAAGCCAACTTTTCAAAAAAAAAAGATTCACAAACACAATTTACACAAAATTAGTATTCAATTACATGAATTAATAAAACATACAATGTTAATAACTTATTTTTGGGAAAATTTAATTTTCTTTGAAAATAAATAACACCGGAAACAAATTATAGTATACATAACAATGGGTTTATATATATTAACCAACTTGCATTGTTCCATTAATGAATTATTATTGTTTATGATCTTGAAAATGTTTAAAAACTATATTCAATGTTTAATTAAAAATTTTACCAAATGAAAATAATCAGGTAGATGTTATATTTTTATAATTATGAATTTTGCAAACTAAGCTTTTACCTTTCCCTTGTTGCAACAAACATCTGACTAGAATGTCTTGCTTCAAACTAAAGATTAAAACTAATTAGGCAAAGAGGTGTGTGAGATAGAGTTTGTGCAATAATCAAAAGGCATGTGCGAAGTGGGAGTTGAAGGTCTCGAGAGTGAAAGTGAGATGTCGTGCGAGAGTCGAAGGGTCCTATAAGTGCAAGCGAGAGAGTCTATGCAAGAGTCAAAGGATCTTGGAATTACAGGCGAGAGTCCATGGAAGTGCATGTGAAAGTTCGCATGAAAATTTAAGGTCCTAGGAATTGGGGCCATAATCCACACTGAGGTCAAAAGGTCTCGAAATTGCAGGCGGGAGTCTATGTGAAAGTTCAAGGTCTCGAGAGTGGTGGTGAAAGTTTGTGTGGGAATCAAAAGGTCCTAAAATTGCAAGTGGGAATTTGCATGGGAGTTTAGGGTCCCAAGAGTGGGGGCAAGAATTCGTGCGGGGGCAAAGGGTTTCGGAATTGCAATTGGGAGTTTGTGTGGGAATTTAGGGTCCCAAGAGTAGAAAGTGAGAGTCTATGTGAAGGTCAAAGGGCCTCGAAATTGTAAACAAAAGTTTGCATGAGAATCTAAGGTCCCAAGATTAGGGGTGAAAGTCCATTCGGGGGTCAAAAGGTTCCAAAATTGTAAGCAGGAGTCCACATATGAGTCCAAGGTCTTGGGAATGGGGGCATAAATCCATGCGGGGTCAATTCGACAACCTTGGCTATGAGTTTTTGTTAGAACTACTAATTCATCATGTGTTTACAAAAGTGCAAGCGAGAGTTCACATAGGAGTCATGAGTTTATGCAGGAGTCCCAATGCATGCGCAAGGCGGGAGTCAAAGATCTTGAAAGTGGGGGGATATTAAGAGTTAGGAGTTAGGAGTTACCTTGGTCGATGTCAACATTTTAATCAATCCAATAACCTTGGCTATGAGCTTATGTTGTAGCTAGCTACAATTTTTGGTCACAATTTTGTTTCCATTTTCATGCATCCTTTACATCAAAGGTGGTTATTACATTACATGAATGTTTTTAGAAACCCATTGAAGACATTGGCAATGCCATGGTTAATGTGTGTAACATTGAATATGCAATACCAATTTAAAGAATTTTTGAAAACAAAAAATTAGGTTAGATTATGTAATTTTCTCTGACTCTTTTTGTTGTTACTTTCCTTGAGTACCTATTGATATGCAATGGCCTCATGAAACCAAAAAATTTCAACATGTAGAGTAAAAAGATAGGCAAGTTTTAGAACCTTTCAAAATCATTTGCTTAATTAGTTGATTCAAAATCAAGACATTATCACACCTTGGGAATTGATGGTCTTGAAAGCGGTGGCAAGAGTTCATGCATGAGTCGAAGGGTTTCAGAAGTGCAAGCGGGAGTTCGAGCGAAAGTCTAAGGTCCTGGGAATGAAGGCAAAAGTTTGTGTGAAGGTCAAAGGGTTTCGGAATTATAGCGGGAGTTCGCGCAGGAGTTGAAAGGTCTTAGAATTACAAGTGAGAATCCATGCACACTCCTAGGACCTTCGATTTTTGTTCACATTCTTGAAACCTTCGAATCCTATGTGAATTCTCACCCCCACTTTTGGGACCCTTAATTTCTAGTTCATGCACACCCCTTAATTCCCACGTGGACTTTTGCTCACACTCCCATTACCTTTGACACCTATGTGGATTGTCACCTACACTATCAAAACTTTGGACTCCTACCCCAATTTGATGCATCATGTTGGTTTAAACAACCTTGTTAAGCAATGCGGGTGGTGGTGTAGTTTTTTTTAAAAATCCTTCTTTATAATGCAAGTTTTCCTAAAATCAAATGTGTTTTCTTTTAAAGCTCAAATTGATTTGTAGTTCTCAATAATATTTTCTTTGTGATTTTTGTGATTTGTTATTTATTTTTTGTGAGCATGAAAATCAGATGACCTATTCTTGATTACAGATAGTGTTCTATTTCTTGCTTTAGACAAGCACATTGGATATTTGTTAAGATGAACATTCTTTAGAGGTGTGAATGTAGGCATAGAGATAGGATGAATTGTCAACTACAACAAAAGTTCATAACCAAAGTTGTTGGATTGACCAAAATGTCAACACCAACCAAGGTAACTCCTAACTTCTAATATCCCGCCATTATTGAGATCTTTGATTCTCACCTTGTGTGTGCTTTGGGACTCTTGCGTAAATTCATGACCTTTGTGCAGACTCCCACCCCCACTTTTGTAGACACAAGATCTATTACCAGCTTTAATAGAACTTTGTAACCAAGGTTGTCGAATTGACCTTCATGCAAATTCTTGCTCTTAGTGCTAGGACCTTGGACTCTTGCACAAATTCCCAACAACAATTCCACAACCCTTTGACCCCCACATTGACTCTCGCCCCTAGTCCTGAAACCTTGGATTCTTACGTGGACTTTCGACTATAATTCCAAGACCTTTTGACCCCATGCAGACTCACACTCCACTCTTAGGACCCTAGATTTTTATGTAAATTCTCACTTGCACTTTTGGGACCTTTCGACTCCCACGTAGACTCTTGCCCCACTCTCAAAACCTTCGATTCCCATGATGTGATAATATCGTCATTTTGAATCAATTGTTTAGGCAAATTATTTTGAAAGGTTTTAAAACTTGCTTATTGTTTCACTTTACATGTTAAATTTTTAGTTTTCATGAGTCATTGCATATTAATAGGTACTCAAGGAAAGCCACCAAAAAAAAAAAAAAAAAGATTACATCATTTGACCCAAATTTGGGTTTTCAAAAACTCTCTAAATTAATATTGCACATTCAATTTTACAAGCATTAACCATGGCATTGCCAATGCCTTCAATGGGTTGATGATTTTTAGAAATATTCCTGAAATGTAAAAACCACTTTTGATGTAGGGGATGCATGAAAATGGAGACAAGACTATGACCAAGAAATTATTTCGGGTTTAATTTTTTGTTAGTTGATAGTATCATAGTTTATAATCATCATAAATGCAAGGATTTAAATAATGGATCTTGGGTAAAATCATGCCGCATCCATTACTAGATGATTACATACCATAGCCCAACTGACAAGCTTAATTGTTATTTTCAAAACATTTGGAACACAAATTCTAAACAATCACAATTGGAAAAAAATTCAAGGTCCTACAAACCTCATTTGAAAAATGCACTTTTGAAAGAATACCCCACTTTTGCCCTACTTTCCTTTTCCATCAAATGTTCAATTAAAAATTCTACCAAGTTAAAATAATTATGCAAACATTATATCTCTAGAAATGCAAAAATATATAATTTCACACATTAATAAATGAAGTGTATCATCATTTAGTACATTGTAAACTAAAATTTACATATAATTAATTTACAAGGACTAAACTTACATAATATTAGTAACTTATATTTCAAACTTCAATTAAAATATTTCAATTTACATAGAAATAATATTCAATTACATGCATTAATAAAATATACAATGTTTAATAACTTATCTTTTGGAATTTTTAAACTCTCATTAAAAATAATTTTTACAAAAAAATTGCACTATACATAATCATGGATTTAGATATATAATTTTAATAAATTCTTATCCTATTTTAAATAAATATGAAGAAAATTATATTAAAATGAATCAACAATATAATTCCATTATATCATTCATTATACATAATATATTATTCAATATGTTGTAAATAATAATATATTTAGACCAATATTATACATCATAAAAAATATAATTTACATAAGGACTTGTGCTATATCTTTATAAAATATAAAATATTACTGACCTATTATATAATTATTTTAGGCTATAAATTATTTATTATATGTCAAAAAAAATTTAAATAAATTTTCAATCCGACATAGGATTAATATGTGGGAGAGGCCATTTTGAAAAGTAGAAAATCATGTGCTTTAATTAAAATTTTAAAACATGCATTAAAACAATAATAAATTATTATTAAATGAAAAAAAATTATTTTTGAATTTTTTGAAACGAATTTATAACTTTAAAAAGGAAAAACATAAATATGTACATCGTTGAAAAAATGTAAGCATGAATTTTTAATTTTTTGATTTTGATAAACTCTGAATTCTAACATTAATTAATAAATTTTACATTAAACCTTAAACCTTTGTACCATCAACGTGACCAATTTTCCATTATGTTCATTTATATATATGTTAAATCATAATGTAAGGTGAATAAATAATTTTGAAAACATGAATTTAATGATATATTGGTGGGGAATCAAAGATTTATATATATATATCATAGTGAATGAAAATATCCCGTGATGATGTAAGTATTGCATTTAAATTTCATAATTTTGTTCAAGTGACATTCTACCATCAATGTGAAGAACTTTGCAATATTTTCATTTACTTGAATCAATATGTAGGGCATGTTATATTGAGCATGGAATAAATATTTTAAAAAATATTCTTTTGTTTCATGGTTTAAGATATTATTGCAATATGATGCAAGTACTGTTTTCTTTCTAGGTTTTGGTATGGCTGTGTAATACCCTTGTAAGTTTCAAAATATATGTTATACAACCCAAATGATTTATAGGATACCCTAAAAGGGGTAATGCATGTGCATTGAATATTCCTATGCATGAACAATACCTCTTTGATAGTCTAGACCAAAATAATTTAGCCCATGTTGGTAGGGCTATGTATTACCCTTCCAAGTTTGAAAAGATATGTTATGGAGCCCAGTGTATTTCTAAGATAACTTATAAAAGGTATTGTAGGTGTATTGTGCAGTTTTGAGCATGAGCAATACCCCTTTAATAACGTAGACTCATGGTGTTTAATCATTAAATACTTTAATGAGTGTATTGGTTTCCTTGTAGGTTTTGGTATGACTATGCAATACCCTTGTAAGTTTCAAAAGATATGTTATGGAACCCAACATATTTATAGGATACCCTACAAGGGGGTAATGCATGTGCATTGAGTGTTCATTGCCATAAGCAATACCCCTTTGATAGTTTAGATTAAAATTATTTAACCCATGGTGTTTATTGAATACCTCAAATAGGCTATTGCTTTGCTTGTAGGTTTTGGTAGGGCTTTACAATACCCCTTCACATTTCAAATTATGGTGCTCAATAGATTTTTGGGATAACCTATGAAGGATATTGCAGGTGTATTGTGTAGTTTTGAGCATGAGCAATACCCCTCCAATAGTGTAAACCCATGGTGTTTAATTACTAAATACCTTAATGAGGATATTGGTTTCCTTGTAGGTTTTGGTAGGGCTACGCAACACCCATGTGTCAAAAAGATATGTTATGGAACCCAATGTATTTTTGGGATACCTTGAGAGGGGTATTGCATGTTCATTGAATTTTTTTTGAACATGAAGATACCCTTTTAATAACCTAGACCAAAATAATTCAGTTCATGGTGTTTACATTGTAGCCCAATGAGGGTATTACATTCATTTTAAGTTTTGGTAGGGCTATGCAATACCTTTTCAATTGTTGAAATATATAATATGGAGCCCAAAGTATTTTAGGGATACCTAGAATGGGGTATTGCACATTCATTGAATGTTTTGTTTTATGAACCTGAATACAACATGCATTAAATGTGTCTAAATTGAATTGGAGCTCCGTATTGTTTTATTATCCATTTGGTTTGTAATACCCCCATGGAAAACACCTTCTTAGCAAAACTTGCAATACCTTTATATAAGGGGTGTTAAATATTTTAATCATTCCCTTATTTATTTGTTTGAATGAATAAGAGCAAACTTCATGCAATACTTTCATTTTATTAGTTCCTCATCATTGTCGACTGTTGGGGGTCTATTGGAGTGGCAACCATGTAGGTAGGTGTAGCCATGTAGGTGGGGTTGGGTAGGTACCTATTTAAAGTGTTGGTAGGTAGGACGATGGAAGGGCGGGTAGGTGGGTGGGGATGAAAGTAGCACATTTCAAATTTATAGGTGAATAGATAGATGGGGAAGAGTCTACTTTTAATTTAAATATATAGGTGAATAGGTTGGTGGGGGATAGTGGGGGGTAATAGGTGGGTGGGTGGGAAAAGTTTCAAAAGCAAAAGAAAAAAGAAACCGGGTGGGGGGCAGGGAGAAAATAAAGTTGCAAAAAAATACTGAGATCAGGGCTGAGAAAGGGCAAACAAAAAAAGTCAACCTGGGATGGCACAGGGATAGAAAAGAGAATCCTATCACTGCACCATCCATCCACGTTGGTGCACTGGTGGGTGCTGGTTCACTCTGATCCTCTGTGAGGTTAAAGCAATGTTGGGCAGGTACCCACTCTGGCAGATAAGAAACGCCAGCTCCAGTTAGACAGAATCAAACTGGAACCAGGCCCGATTTTTGGAACCGGAACCCGGTTTTATTGGGCCCTGCCCCCACAGGGACATGGACTGGACTATCGCATTGGATCCAACTTTTGAAAGTTTTACCTTATTAGAACTGGTTTCACATTAGGTGAACGAACCGGTTTCTTTGATGAAAGGGTTTAGACTACTTACATTGGAACGGAATTTTTTTGGTGTTCAAAGTGTGGACACAGTAGATAGATGTAACAACATCTTATCTATTGGCAGGGCCAGCGTGATTTTTGATTTTTTGAAAAAAAAAGGTGACGAGAATAGGGTTAACCACGAGTTTTTAGTCCATGTTAGTAAGAACCAGATCAGATAACCGGGTCTGATTACCAGAACTGGGTCTGATCTTTAGAACTGGAACCAGAACCAGAATTTACTTTTCTTGAGGAACCGGACCTGGAGCGTTGGAATTGAGAGGCAGAACTAACAATTTAATGACCTCCCTCAGGCGTGCTCTCTGTCAGGTTAAAAATGTAAAAAGCAGAGGCAGCTGATTCAGCCACTCAGCAGTTGAAAATACGAGGCGGAATCAACACTTACTGACCTACATCAGGCCTGCTCTATGAGATCGAAAGCCGCGGCAGCTGATTCCGCACCCCAAGCGGTGGAATTGTGAGACACAATCAACACTAATTAGTGACCTACCTACCTCCCTCCCTTTTTGACGCTTTATTTTGCAACCTACCTGGTTTTAACGCCAGTGGAACAGTCCCTGTTAGCGTCGATTCTGCAAGTGTTTTTTTAATGATTTTTAAAAATGTAGTGATCATTAGTGCCTAATGTGGCGATCATCCATAGGAAGATGTTACAAAAATGGCAATCATCCCTTGGAATATTTAGCCAAATCTGGCTAGAAACCAGAAATGAAGTATAAATATTTAATCAACCTTCTATATTAATGGCTACGCACTTAAAACCAAATATAGAAATCTGGTGATTTTTACTCCCCCCCGCCCCCACTTCTGGCGAATTGAAACTCTCCAAAATTTCTTCATTTAAATTTTGTTTATTTTTTTGGCTTTTGAGCAAAGTTTCGCCACTAAAAAAGGGATGAAATTTTAATTTCTGCAATGTGTACCTGTGCAAGGCCTCAAGCAGCCTTTTTTCATAAAAATTGGTGACAATTCACCAAAAAGCGAAATTAGAAATTAAAAAGTGAAAAGTAAAAGTGATTTTGGAGGTTCTAAAATCGCCAGAAGTGAGAAAAAATAAAGTAAAAGTCACCAGTTTTCTATACTTGGTTTCCAATGTGTAGCCAAAATATAGAAAGATGATTAAAAAATCATACTTCATATATGATTGATAGCCAGATTTGGCTAAATCCTCCTAGAGTTGATCACTACTTTTTCTACTTTTTCCTATCAGCGGTCTTTAGGGGCCGAAAAAAAGGGGCTTGGGAACATGGAAGGCCAAAACTACCTAAAATGTTTTTTTTGAATTTGCCATATTTAGGTCTTAGGTTGTCGTCTGTGCATAGTAGCATTCTAAATTCTTTTTCTACTTGCCTCTCTTACCTTTAGCCAAATTTGGCTAAATCCTCTTGTGGATGATTACCACCAGTCAAATTGTTTTGTACAAAATTTTGCACTCTTACAAAATTAAAAAAGAAAAAGAAAAAGAGCTGCGACAATCTCAAAATGTTTTTTTGGGGAAAATTTTCAAAAGTTTCGCCAGAAAAAGTAAGGGAGAAAAAAAATAAAAATAAAAATGAGTTCACCACATTTAGACTCTTTGGTCCTACAGGTAGCTTAAAAAATAGCAGGATTCCAAAAAACATTTAGCTTCCTATATGGTCTGTAGCCAAATCTGGCTAAATCCAACTATGGATGGTTGCCACTGGGACTACATAAAAAAAAGAAATTGAAAAAAAAGAAAGTTGCTTCCTATAGATGATAACTAGCCAGTTTGGAAGGTATCAAAAATTCCTGAACAAATAGGACCAACCTCAAGAGGGTGGGAGGGGCGGTACCTAGTACTTACTACCTACCACGCTGGTCGTCTCTCGCAGGAATCGTTCTAAAGCTGGGAGTTGCTTGGGGCTCCTCACGAAGAAGAAGATTTAAAAAATTGCTTTCCTTTTGATGCAAGTATCCGTTCTGCCACACGAGAAAAAAACGGGCTCTGCAATCGCTGTTGCAGTGACAGGAAATAGTAATCCAAACCACAAGCAGGAGTAGGAAGAAGAAGGAAGAAAGAAAGAAAGAAGGAAGAAAAAAGGCGGCTGGCTCAAGAAGGGTTTAAGGTGAAACCCTAGCGATGGCGGAACAGCAGCTTTCATTATTACAACGTTTCTTCTTCCTCTTCATCATCAGTAGCTTATTATCGTCTCCTCCTCCTTGTCGCTGACTGACATTCTCTCCGCATGGCACATTTCTTATCCAGATTGTTTCCGCACAGTCCTACTCCTGGTGGTGGTGGTGGTGGTGGACGGCAACTTTTTTCAGAGTTTTGGAAAATGTCGAGGAACAATGAGAGCAGCAGCAGCAGCAACGTTGCAGCATCATCTTCATCATGTGCTGGAATTATCAAGGGATCATCCGTGCTCGTACGTTGTCGAACCATCACTCCTTTCTCAGATTTTTATTGTCAGATCTTATTCTTGCGGCATTGCCTTTCTTTTTGGCACCTGTCTATGATGATGGTCTGCTCGGGTTCCAGCTTTTTATGATACAGAAGTTTGGTTTACTGTTCTGGATCAGTGCATTTGGAAAGGAACCTAGATTTTGGGAGTGTTTGATGTTCGGGCACGGCTGTAGAGTACCGGTGAGATATTTGTTTGGCGAGATTTTCTAGTTTGTGGGATCATTATGATGCTGGGCCAGCTTTTTGCTCGGTACATGTGCGTTATGATGCCGAGCGGTTTTGTGCTCAATACATGGGCACCTGTGAAGAGAGGGAATGGTTCCTGTTAAAGTGAGACTTTGCCTATGTATTTTCTTCCTGGCTCCTCAGGATATGCAATGCATGGATGAGCTGTTGCAGAGGGCATTGTTGATTTCTAATAGGGAGGGATTGGAACAGGAGGACGAGGGTGCAGGAGGGTTGGTGCAAGATGTGGCAGATTTGAGGGTGAAATCACCTGAAGAAGTTGGAGGACAAGATATAG
>Ga0209611_10008829_pt1 | contig 15535 bp, 12 predicted proteins | sample S1TSphgellanicum_3_FD_187693 | JGI IMG/M metagenome (GOLD analysis project Ga0209611, IMG submission 187693) | Host-associated microbial communities from peat moss isolated from Minnesota, USA - S1T2_Fc - Sphagnum magellanicum MG (SPAdes) (version 2) | ecosystem: Host-associated > Plants > Peat...
ATGTATGCTTATGTTTTGTTGTGTCCTTTTGTTTTATAACACAATTTCTATATATATGTCTACTTGCAATTTGTTTTCTTCTTGTTTATTATAAAATTCTTCAACTTGTGTAGGATTGTGTGTGTGCTTGAATTTTATTTTCTTTTGTTTTAATGAAAAAAAATTCAGATTTGTTTGTTTTAAAATCTAGAATTCTACAAATTTGTGTATGTTTAAAGTTTGTTTTCTTTTGTTGTATTACAAATTTTCATCAAATCTGTGTATTGAAATATGTTTTGGGTGTATGCACTAACCAATGGGTCACTTTTGTGACATTTTTCAAGTTTTTGTAGAATTGATTTGGTTTCAATGTTTGCTAAAATAATATATAATTTAAAAATTACCAATTGGACTTGGTTCTAAATTAACAAGCTGATTACAAAAACATGTTACATCCTTTTTTAATAATGGACTTTTGAAGTTCAAAAATATGGATTGGTCAATGGAGTAAAACAATAAAATTTGAAATTTTCATATTGGTTTTCATTCTAAATTTTATTTAATGACTTAGTAATATGATGAATGCGAAATACTAAATGTTTGTGTGAAATTCTTTTTTTCTAAAATCATAATTTTATTGTAATTAATCTTTTTTGAATAACCAAAATTGAACCATATTTTCATGTCTCTAAAGATGTCATTTTTCCTCCATTTGCAATTTTTTTTCACAAATGCATATTCTCCAACTCCTATTATTGTGGATTTTATTGTTTTTCATACGTGGATTTTATTAGCATCAAATCAATGCTACCAAATTAAATTATCATTTTAACACTACAAAATGGACTTTTTGTGGATTATATTGTTTTTTAAAGAAATGAGTCACCATGTTCTTTTGTTTTCATGTAAATTTCTTCAAATGTGTGTGCTTCAACTCTATTTTCTTTTTTATGTGGACCAATAGTTTTAAGGATATTGAAATTTGAGATGTTAGTATAAATCGATCTATAAAGTATCATTTTTCCAAAAGAATGTGTGTGCCTATTCATATCAAAACGTGGGTAGGTAAAGAGAGGTAGGTTCAAACAACACAAATGGACATACATTAATATTCTTTTTATATAAAATTTAGCCTTTAAGTGCCGTGTAAGCAATTAGGAAAATCTTTGACAAATGTGTTTGTTTACAATAAACTCGACTAATATAGCTATTTTTTGGAAATTTCTATCACATTTTGAATGTCACAAAATTGAAAAGAAAACCTTGCATGTAAGTCAAAATTGAGTTTTTTGGGAAGAATTGTAAATGGGTGTGGGCCATGGAAATTCTAGCTCTGACAATTATCATTAACATTCTTTTCTTGGGTTTGGGAAAGATTTTCTCAAAATCGGTAGAAAAAAGATTCATTGCCAGCCAAGAGATTAACATAATTGATTCCTTCAAGGAGCTACCATTGCGCAATCTAGATGTTGTTAATGCTAATTGAATGCAAATTCCAAATTCCACATGGTGCAATCTACATGTCATTGATGCACATTAAATGCAAATTCCAAATTCCACATAGTGCAATCTACATGCTATTGATATACATTAAATGCACATTCCAAATTCCACATTGTGCAATCTAGATGTTTATTGGTTTAAATTAAATGCAAATTCCAAATTCCTGATATAGCTAGCATGTTGTTATGAATTGTGACATGCATAGGGACAATGAAGGGCCCCAAAAAAGAACTCTGGGCAGTGTCTATAAATTAGCATTCACTAGGTTGACAAGCAAGATGATGTTTGCTCAACCATGGACATTGAAATGAGGCTACAAAAGTTGCAAAAATCTATGTATTCTTTCAAGAAGAATCAGCTTCTAGCTTCGATCTCTCATTTTGGAAGTAGCTTTAGGTTGCAGGGGCTAAAACTTTGATGAGCATTCATTTCAAACTTCTCATTTGTTTTGCATGTTTTGTATACGAATACAATTCAAAGTTGGAGTAGGGTAGAATCACCCATCACTGAACACACACTTTGATCAACCACCAACTCATATCTTACTCATTTCTTATCCATTTTGAACAATTTTCATGACAATTCATGTGTCAAGTGAAGATTTACATTACCTCAATGAACACTAGTAGATGCAAAAGAAGGAAAGGATGAGCTGTCCAAATTAAATGTTTGAAAAAAAAATTTAGAATCCCCCCCTTTTTGAAGCCCCATATCTTTCTCATTTCTTGTCTATTTTGAGTAATCTAAAAACTTGTGGGGTGCACCAATTGAAACTCTACAAAACCTCTTTGACTCTAAAAGCAATGAAACAATATTCAAAGATTTTAAGCTCCAAATCACAAGTGATTTTAACACACCCATCATCAAACATTGATCTTCTTTATTTCAGGACCCATCTTTTGTTCTTTTTTCTTTTTATTTGGGCGATCTTCACAATTATGAGTGCATCAAATGAAGGTTTACGATACCTCTTGGAACTTCAAAGGAAACCCCCAAAAAATAATTCTAAAACATTAAGTGTTCAACCATGAACCTATCTATTCTACCTTATTCCTAGTCACCTAGATGTGAAGTACTCACAGACATTTCCTAGTGTATTTGGAAGGCGCATTATACTACCAAACAAAAAAAAAGGGAAAAAACCATGTAGGCCTAAGATCCTTCTCACACTGAAGAGGAGACGTAAGAACACAACCCCTACTGGTCTACTGATGTTTAGATTCATGATAATGTTTGCCTGGATTTACATTTATTAAAGCTCAACAGCTGAGGCTGGACTTGGCAGTTGCTGCCTTCTCCTAGGCCCCTTATTTTGGAAATGCCCCACCCTGAGGCTTTACCATGTATCAGAAAATAAGGCAACTATGTAATGTGGTCAGAAAGTCTCCCATTCTGCAAGGGTGTGGATGCATGCTCTGCCCACCTCATCTCTCTACGGATTCGCTAGAGTTAGCAACACAGAAAAAGAAATATGGTGGGTTCATCAGCCCCCTATCTCAGCAGCAAACCAAGACTTGACAGGTTGGACTAAGTTGTAGTTGCGGGATGTTAGGTTATCAATAATTAAGTTATATGCTTCAAAATTTGGACGAAGATCAGAAAACTTTTCAGATTGAGCGAATATTTGAATTAGTTAAGGCGTTGCAAATCCAGCTACCTGATTTGTTAGTTATCATGACGCCAATGTACAGTGCTTAGTTAGTTAATGACTTGTGCGTTGGCTTTTAATTCCCTTCTTAATCATGCAGTCACCAGAGAGAATGGTGGAGGAGAATGTAAGTGAAGTGCCAAATTGGGAACTATGTACTCACTAATAACAGGACATTCAGTTGGGTTTAAGGTATAAATTAGAAGATCTCAAAGAGTCTAGACTCTAGAGAGCGAAAGAGGGAGAGACACACGCAAAAGACAGACTCCACAGAGAGAGGCACCCAGCTTCATTGCCGGCAGCTAGTTGCCAGCGTACTAGTAAGTGTTTACTTTCGTCTTGCATGAACCTTTGTATGCCTCATTCCCTGACGTCCCCCACCTCTTCTCTTGGTGTCCCCTTTCGGCCCCCTCTGTTTACTTGGCATCCGTCATTGTCCCCCCCTCATCCCCTTATTGTCCCTCGTTGTCCCTCAGCATCCACCCTAGCATCCCTCAACATCCCTTGTTGTCGCCTCACCATGCCTTGTTATCTCTCACACCCTCCCGCGGTCATCCCTCAACATCCCTTGTTGCCTCCTCACAATGCCTTGTCATCTCTCGCACCCTCCCTTGGTCATCCCCAACGTAGCCTGATCCTAGACAAGTCATTGGACCTAAACCAAAGATCCTTACTTGAGGCCCTATTCGAGATGTCTCTTAGGTCCCAAGGACCCTCCCTCCCCCTCCCTCTTCCCCCCTCCCCAATGGGAGGACATTGGCAACCTTGTTACAAAGTGTACAAGTGTAAATGTAATGGCATGTGCTTCTTAGCGTATGCTTGGTCTATTGGATGAAAAAACATCTATCATTTAACAAAAGAAAATGATTATGCATGTCATGTCTCCTCGGAGATAGTGTTGAACCCATGACCACCTATGCGAAGGACCTAACTGAAACTAAGAAGAAAGCCCCCCGCCATCCCCTCCGCTCCCCCCAACCCCCACAAAGATTAAATAGCAATCACACACCAAAGATACAATAACACAATATAAACAAAAGTCAACCCCAAACCCAATAGAGAGGGGTAGGGTGCAATTTTCATAACATGTACACAAATAGTTATAACCATTATTTTTTTTTATACATCTAATATTGTAGAAAAAATAAATGGAATTATTTTTATATAATGATATTTTTAATATATTAATATACATATCCTAAAATTTTGAAATCAATATAATGAATGAAAAACACATTGAAACAATTGTAACCCAATGTGTTTTTAAATAGAAAGATCATTATTCCAACTTCTTGAAAAACTTTGAAAATGACATTTATTAACAAATTTTAATACAGCCTTTAACATCATAACATTTTTTTTCAAAAATTGAAAACTTTTTGTAAATAAATTGTCACTTAATAGGTGGAAGTGGTTCCTAATAGCCCTTTTGGATTTGGTTGAAATTAATGTTGGCCAACTATTAAATTTATTTCATTAATATTAGGTCAGATTTTTTTAAAGAAAAAAATGGGTGTTAATTAGGTTATCAATATCAATAAAAAAGATTAAAACATTGATAAGGTTATCAATATTTTTTGGGTAATAATTGCCAATTATACATAAAGAGTAGGATATCAATAACCCTATTACAAAGCTTGTTCTCAAAGCACCATACATTCTCTAAAAGGGGTTTTTGAATGGATTTGGGCCTGTTTCAGAGGAAATCCCTAATGAATTGGAACACCTAGGAAGGTGCCCATTGGGGTTTCACCATGCACCACCCCATGTCCATTAAATTCCATTAGTGTCCATTTGAAGGTGGACACCAATGAATAGTAATTTTCAAATATTTGATTTATTTTAAATTTTATGTATTTATTTGGTTTCCTGTGGATTTTATTAGAAATGTAAAAAAAATAGTGGACGTCAATCTTGTGGACTTTTAGTGGATCTTTTTAGTGATTTCAATGGAGATTTAGTGAACACTTGTATTGGATGTGTATTTTAATGGATTTTTAATTGATCTCATTAATGGACTTTAGTGGACATCCAATGGATGTTAGTAACAAATGTGGATTTCAATGAACTTTTAGTAAATCTATTTAATGGATAGAATATATAGTCGTCCACATATTGATTGGGGATTGGTTTGATCAATAATAAACAATAGTGTAATATAAATGAGACATTATGATTATAATGCAATCACCTTTCAAATATTTTATTTGTTTGCAATTCAATTATACATTATCTTGATTAAAATTTAAGAAAAACACTATGAAAATTCATCTCCGCATAGACCACACTACCCTACATCTAAAGTTCAAAAACCACTCAAGTACAAGTCCATAGCAATTATGTTTTTCAAAGTGCAACTCCTATACAACTACACCTTATAAATATGATGATTTAATAAATAAGTTTTCACATTAGAAAATAAATTAGTTGTTCGGTAGTTACATCGTAATTCTAAATGTGTTTCATTTTCAATAATTTTAATATATGCACAATATTTATGCATGCAATCAACTACATTTGACCTTTTGAAGAATTGCATTATAGTTGTAATGTGCAATTAAGTTAGGACTACTAAAATCGAGCTACACATTAAACAACTTTTCTACAATTAACATACAACTTTTATACATGCAATTACACCATGTGTCCCCATTCCCATGAAGTACAAGTTTTATATTTAATTTTCAACTATGTAGTTTTCTTGTGCAATTGGTTACCCATTATGTTTCCATTAAGTGGCCATTAATGTACTACTAGTTACCCACTCTTGTGCCACTATTGTACCACAACTATGCCACTAGCTGTGAATAATTTATTAGTTATTAATTAATATGTAATATACTTAAATACTACAAATTAATTAATCAAAATTCAATAATAAACTATTCATATGAATTCATTAATCAAATTTAAATATATTTTTAAATTTTATATCTCAAATCTGATAATTAAATATTCAAATCCACTAATTAACTAGCTATTTAAATTTGATTAATTAATTCAAATAATCAATCTAAATAATTGATTATTATATATTAAATTCAAATAATTAAATTTCAAATAATTATGTCAAATAATTAATTATCAAATTCAGACTAATCACAAATTTAAAACCAAACACAAAACATGTGGGAAATCTTTTTGTAGTTTTAATTCCATTTTTGTTTGTAATTGCAACTAGGGTGCAACTAATATATTTAACCCATATGTTTTGTCTTCAAGATCTTATTTCATAAACCATATATTTAAAAATGTTTCTTTTTGCATTTTCACATTGAAATACATGTGTCAAGTTGGGATGAGCTCATAAAAGTTTAACCCTAAATGCAAAACAAAAAACAATATTAATAAATTTATGTGGCTACTACTTAATTCACCTATGTTTGTACCTTCGTACCTATTTGCCTACTTAAATAAGTAGGTCCTACTTTTCTTCCTACCTAGATAGGTAGGTAAATAGGTAGGTTGGTATGTAGGAACTACCAACATACCTACCTAGGGCTGTGTATCGACTTATATATATATATCACTAGAAGGAATTATATCCTTTGTAACCAAAAAATTAATGACTAAATGTTTTAAATGACTACATAATTAACTATAATCATAAAATATTACTTCAAATTCTATGTGAAAAAAATTGTAGTCATATATTAATGGTGCATTTAATTAATTAATAGATGATGATGTGGAAAAAATGATGTGTCAAACAATTATTTTATAATTGATTCAAAAATGACTATTAATAATTTAATATGAATACAAATAGACATAATAAACTATAACATGTAAGGAATTGATTTTGATTAATATTATACACTAAAATACAATTTAATGGTAGAATTATGATACATTATAAATAATTTTTTATATGTGTAAGATGTGGGAAATATATAATTTAATTTTACATTAAATTTTTTATCATAAATTTAAATTATTATATTATATGCATATAAATAAATTTATTTATCTTACATATGTAAAAAATATTATTACACAACTATATTAGATTAGGTAAAAATGAATAAAAATTATAATTTCAGAAAATTATTTAATAATTTAATATCAATTGATTAATATTCAAATTTTATTAAGATATTTAAATTAAATTTATACTTCATTTTCATATTCAATATGACTAATATTTTAAAAATTTATATATATCGATATAATTGATTTATGATCCATTAATAAATATTTTATGTGGATAAATTCTATGGATTCATCCATCTAAATTAAAAGTTATTAATAAAATTAAAATGTATTGGAAGAAAAATTGTATAATATAAATTTTTAAACCAAAAAAAGGTTTTAAGATAAGATATGAAATTTTGTGTAATGTTTGAATGAAATGTAATTAAATACACTAAACATTAAATTACTTACACAACAAGTGGGTGGTTTGGTGGTAAAAGAGTTAAACTCCATCCATAAGGTCCAAGGATCAAACTTCATAAATAACATGTGTTGTGGTCAACATTGGAATATTAATTGAATATTCCATACATACCTAAACTACCTAGGTTACACAAGTAGATTAGGTGGTCTACTTACTTACTTAAATTAGGTTTTAAACTTAATTTAAATGATGACACGTGTCAACAATTGATAGGATGAAATATAATGAAATTAAAAATAATTCAAATAAATATTTATATTATATATACATAATCTATAATAATAAATATTATAAATTTTTAAAATAATGTTCCCCAAATTTTTGGGTCCAATTTAAAATAATAAAAAATAATTAAACAATGATTAAATTATCAGTATTGACTTCACATATGTCATTTATGCCTAGAATAGTAGTCATAAATTCAGTTATATATTTGAAGATTCTACTAATGCATATATATACATATATATATTTGTTTCCAAAATGCAATTAGCATGCCATGTCACAACTTCTTATTGTGCCACATGTCATAATCTAAAACCATTTAAAATGAATAATCATAATGCACAATGGATATTAATATTTCAAAAAAAAAATCACCAAAACATCCTCATAGTGCTATGTGTTAAATTTTGATGAATGGATGAAAAATGATGTCAATGTGACATTATAGTTGTAGTCATAAGGGAATTGCATAGTAGTTATAACTCAATTGCAATGAGGTGCATTATAATGAGATTGTATACATGTTAAGTTACATCTTTTGCAACTCATGTAACTTGTCTTATAGCACTCATGGGTGTAAAAATACAGTGAGTTGCAATTGGTCATTGCAATTCAAAAACTAAGTTGCAAGTCCAATTGCAAAACACCCTTTTTCTCATAGTGAAAATCAACCAATATGCTTTACGTTAATGTTGTTATGGTGTTGACAACCATGAACACACTAATCATCACTAAATTATTTTTGAATAATTAATTTTTACACCTTTTTGTTGCACACAAATTATTGACCAACTAACAATTAGAAAAACTTTGTTGACCTAGAATATGGCACTATACTTGAAATTTGAAAGACTTTGCATGCTTACATGATTTTGTTGACAATGTGGTCAGTCACGACTAACCAACAAATTCAGATGAAACATTGTTACGTATACAATTTTTTAACCATAACTCATGTGATATCAAGTTCCATCATCTTGATATGTTTTAATGCACATGCACCCTCAATCTTCACCATAATATCCAACAACACCTTTAGATAATTCTTTCCACATTTAAACAAACTACCAAACCACACTTCACATAACTAAGTTTGAAGCCTTCTACCAACCATACAAAAAAAAAACATAATCAAATATTATTAAGAATAGATGAATCACATAATTGTTTTGTTCATGAAATTTGATGTAGGCCTTTTACAATGCAAATGAATTGTAGACCAAATTCCCATACCAAAACCTTATAAGATTGAATAGTGAACTTCACACCAAAACTTGATATGAACATTATGATACAAAACATGAAATATTTGTTAATTGACAAAAATGTGAAAGTTGATTTAATCTACTAAATAATTTAGGCATAATACACAACAAAAAAACTCATCGTCTCAACAAAATTAAAACATATGTAAAAAAGTTCTATTTTTTATCTACATATTATTTTCAATTTTATTCAATATGATAGATAATAAAATTTACACTTGTTGCTAATTTCTTCCCTTTCAAATTTACAACCTTAGGCAACAAGTTCCATTTGATCCACCCCCACCAAGCACACCATTTGATCAATTTCTCATACACCAAAAGCAATACTTAATCAAAATGTGCTACCTTCACTCCTTGTTAGTTTGCTTTTGTTTTAATGACATAAAACCTTGTTTTAGTGGTTGACGTTCATCATTTTTCATCACACAAGTGTATGTGTGAAAATTATATCCAACAAATGTGTGGGAAAATTCAAATTTAATTATTTTAAATCAAAGATGAATGTGACATTGATTATTTTCATTTGCTATTTCATCATTCAAATATGAAAACTTTAAATTCATGTGTACACCTATTCATTCAAGTTGGTTCCTAGGATGGGGTTGGTGATGAAACAATTGATTTCCTTGGAACATAGAGTTAGTTGATGTTCTTGTGTTGTTGTTCAAATATTATTGCTCATGTTGTATTATATTTCATGTGTTGTTGTCATACACTCCTATGTCAGCATTTATAACCATTATTGTCAACACACATAACAACACATCAAATGAAAATATCTTGAATGGTACAACACATCCAAACTAAAATGAAACCCACTTGCAACAATAAAAAAATCCGACCCAAAAAACACAATGTAAATCACACAAATTGAATGTAAAATAAAATTGCATCAAACACCAAAATTTACCTATAAAGTAAAAAACACAATGTTCTAAATTTCAAATCACCTCATGTGATTTGAAATCACACAACTTGGGACTGTATCCCATACATTAAATATTTAAAATTGTGTTCGTAATGGAATTGGTTCCAAGTTAACTTACCCCAATTTACTTGCAATAACTAGGATGTAAATATGTAACAAATAGAAAATTCTTAACATTGTTGTTATTACTATATCGGTGGTAGTACATTTATCTTGTTGATCAAGTGTTGTTATTGTGTTCCAATTGTTGTTTTATTTTAATGTTGTTGCTGTTGTTAAATTGTTAGTCCTTGTGCAACAAGGTGTAACCAAATCTTTTGTTTTTGTGTAGCTACTAAATGCATTTATTAATGACGTCATTACATTTGAAGAGGGTAGGTGTTACATATTCATGGGTAGAAAATTTGAAAATAGATGGAATTTAGGTGTCACCATATGGGGAATAATTTGATTGGCATGTATGCAAAATGTGGTCCAACATGGCACATCCTTGGAGATTGTTCAACAAGATGTCATTTTAAAATGTGGTGATCTAGACCAACATGATATTGGGACATGTGAAACAAAGGCACTTAGGCAAAAGGTACTACAACTATTAAGACAAATGCAACAAGAAGATTTGGTCGTGGCCAAATTTTGTTATTTTTATGTGGTTACTAAATGGACACATGCCAAAATTCTTGTGCTTGAAGTGGGCATGTGTGTTCATGAATAAATCATTGAAAATGGTCAAGTGATTAGTTTGATGTCCTTGTGGGGAATAGCTTGGTTGGGCCATGTATGTAACGTTGTTCAAATGGAACATGCTTAAAAGTAAACCTAACAAGATTAATCCAAATGTGGTGACCTAGATCCCCATGATAAAAAGACGTGTGCAATGTGGGCAAGGTCAAAAGGCATTATAAATATTTTGATAAATGTAATAGGTTGGTGTGTGTAGGTACAAGTTGTCACATCTGTGGGACTATTGAATGCATTTCTTAGCGTAATTATGCTTGAAAAAGGCAAGTAACCATTCATCAACAATCATTGAAAGTGAATGGCATTCATATGTCTATATGCTTCAATAATCACAATCTATATGACTTTTACAAAGTTGGAAACATTTCATCCAACTTCTTCCCATTTTACCCATTTATTTTCCCCCCATCACCTTTGGACATGTTTGGTCATTAGTGCAACTAACAATGTATATCATTCCTTGGATGTTAGGTTTTAGGTTTAGGGTTGAAAATGAATTGATGTGATTTATGCAATAAGAACATATGTTCAAGTTTCATGCATGATGGGAGAACAAGATGTCAGGGCATATTCACAGTCAAGGTACCCAAAAGGACGGTCTAACAGAAAAAGGATTACAAAGGACTATTTTGGATTTTTATTACATTTATTATTTCATGATTATAATGAATTGGTATATGACTATAACTATAATGATTTCATGTTAATCTAATAAAAAAATCCAAGAATAGATTTGATATAATATTGATGTCCTTTTGAGTCTTTTTAAACAATTTGAGTCCTTGTTTTGATTATAATTTTCGTTTTGAAGAAATCAAAAATAATGTATTAAATAATGAAATAGACTTCAATTTTCTTTCATGGATAAGTAATGCACACATATATGTTTGGCAATGTTCATATAATGCATTTGCTTAAATAATGTAAGATATAAAATTTTTGAAGGCTATAAAGTCCATTCTAAAAGGGCTATAAGTAAATGATTATTTTCTTTTTTCCATTTGGTTGATTTTTTCTATTCACTAAGCTTAGAATTTGTGGCCCCAAGTGCCAACATAATGTATAGCAAATTTTCATGTAAAGAAACATGTTAAATTGTATATAAAAACTTGTGTATTCATTTTTTACATTTCTGGTTTTTTAACAAAGTATTTATGCATAATTACACACACATGTGAAAAATCACCATCACCATGAAAATGATCATAATTTGAATTATCCAATATCTCTCACTTAAATTTATTTCATTTCGATTTTGTATCTGGAAGATAACAAAAACAAAGTCCTTCAATCTTGTGGTGAAAAAATGGTACCCTAATTGTGAATATGCCAGTCAAACAAATTCTTGAATTAGAACATGTAAATGTGGTTGCTTGTGTGTTGTTGTCCAACATTTATGTTATTATTGGCAATGTGAAACACATAGACATGAATATTGTTTGTATATTTTAAGAAGCATTTGAAATAGAAAGGTATTGTATAGCTTGTTATGAAATATTGGCATATTTTGAATATATTCTAGGTATATAGTAAATGTATTTTCATATATTTTAAATATACTTATAATGAATTATAAGCACCCTATTTACATTTAAATAAATTGTTTTTCAATAAGTTACACCTTATATTTTTGTGCAAGCCATTTGGGTGAAGCATCTGTGCATGAGAATGTTGAATGATAAATGAAGTTCAAATAGGTGTGAAAAACAATTAACCTTATCACACTTGGACTGAAATGAATGAAAAGATGCATGTATATTTGTACTATATGATATGATCACCTTTAGATGATTGAAATATGGGCAAAATTGAAGAGATTGTTAGGGATCATGCATGATGGGTGGTATACGTGGATTAATAAACCACATTTCAACATGGGTAAGAAGAAAAAGAAAAAGATGTTTCATTTGTGTCACCGCAATGAAAAACTAGCTATTACAATTTAGTGCTTTAGATAGAGGACTTTCATGCATGTGTGTGAATTGTGTTCAATTTTCAATTTATGAATCAATAATACTATGAACCATTTGAAGTTGCTTGACTCTTATGTTCAACAATTGATGGACTTTGGTTATTGGTAATATATTTTTAAAATGAATTGGTAAAATTCACTTGATGGATTTTTGAATGAATTTCATTTGATCTTGGGGTACTAAACTATTAATTTTATACGTTGATGTTCGAATTAATATATATTATGATTAAAAATAAGCAATTAAACATACATAAAATGTGAACTCAATCTAAGTAATCGAGGTAATTTATCACATGGAGTAGTTTCATTTAGACCTATGGAAACAATATCCATGAATTTTTTTCAAATGACATAAACTCATAAATAATTATTAAAAAATATTCATGCCACCAAAATTCCATAATGCCTCATTGTGAGGTGGAATTATGATGAAAATGTCTAGAACTAATCATAACTTAATGGTTTTAAATGAAGGTTTAATGGTTTTGGTGAGGTCCATTGCACTTGACCAAATTTAGGTGGCATTGTGTAGTAAAATGGGGGATAAATTCTTTAGTAATAATTAATAACTAGTTATCCTACCAATTATTAACCAATTATACAAGTTTTTCAAAATTAAAATTTATCTTAATTTTTTTTGGTTGGTTTTCTATGTAAATTGTTTAATGTTTTAGGATTGAAAACCTACTTGGATGATAACTAAGTCATTAAAGTAGGTTCTAAATGAATTATTATATTAAATTTTTTTAATAACAATTGATTAGGTTATAAAATAATTATAAAAACTCAATAACCAACTAATAAATTATTAATAATTGAATTGATAATCAAATCATAATTCAACAACCAACCAACATTGGTCAAAACCTAACCCAAAGGGAGGAGGTCTAGAATAAACAACTTTGCCACGAAAGGTTTTGTTTTGAAAATAAGGTATTACATTGAATGTTTTATTATGAATTCAAGTTATGTTGGATGAAAGTTTGTTGGCTTTATGAAAGACAATGAATATTTGTACTAAAAAATAATTTTTTTTCACCATCTTATAATTCATTGTGGATATTTAGAAATTGAAACCATAGTTCCATTGTCTTTTCTTTAACCATACAAATGAATATAAAGTTTGTAAATAATTATATTGTTTAACAAAATCCAAGTTTCTCAAACTTGGATAATGTAAACAATTTTTAGCAATGTGCATGAGGTATTTTGATGTTTGAAACAAACATCAATATTGAATGTATATAATTTACATGGAAAGATTTTTATTTTTAGTCTCATTTTCATTTTGAAGTTTGAGAATTTGGCAATTCTTATATTTGTTTTTGTCACACTTTGGGTTTAGGTTTTCCATGAAAGGTGTTTTGTTATGGTGTTTTGTTATGGGTGTATGTGTGGATAAAAAAAAATTCCAAATTTTTTTTTGTCTTTTTATTGATATTTATGGATTTTTTTTTACACATGGTCCATGAAAAAAATGTAAAAATACAAATTCAAGCAACAAGGTGCCAACATTTTGGATGTAATCAATTAGGTGGAACATGCAACATTTACGTGCATATTTTCACAAATGCTACACTTTAAATAAATGGAGATATTAATGATTTTTTTGTTATACATCATAAGTGTGTTTGTAATTTGAATGCAATATAAATCGATTTGTGAAAATCTGACCAATATCCTTCTATTACACCATATTTGCATTCATTTCCAAGGACATTTGTCCATATATGGTCTAATTGAGATCAAGCTTTTGTGGTGCTTTCACTAAATTGTGATTTTAATTGGAATTTATCCATGAAATATAATAGTTTTTTTTTTTTTTTTGGCTTGGTTATTGTTTTTAAGAATGTCAACATTAAAATCTCCCATAATGATGATTAGATAATGTTTGGGGGATTGTTGAATTATAATTTGAAGATTGTTTAGGAATGCAGAAATTGAACATGAATGAGCTCTATACACACATACAATATGTATTGCTTTTCATGTATTAATATTAAAAATTGATGTTATATATTCTAAACCATCATTATTTATTGTATTGAAAAAATTTAAATGCATGTGTATGTCATACATCATCATTAACCCATGACCATCATGGATTAAAATATATGAGTACTTTGATGAATTTATAAATTTGTGCACATCTATTGATTCATTCTATATTCTTGTTTTTATAAAACATAAAATATGAAACATTTGAAGGTTATGATCATGATTGATGTCTTCATAATGTTGGAATAAAGAAGTATTCAAAGCTTATATAATTACATGATAATTATGTAATTTTTTAAATTGAGGAATTAATGGTATCCAAGTTGCAATTGTTTTCAATCTATTCATTTCTATATGTACTTTTGGATTCACATAGAAATTTTCATGTTAGAGAAGAGCTATCAATTTATTTATTTTGGTTTGAATGTGGGATAATGATGTATATGTTAACCCATGTTTTTAACATCAGTGAGACCAAAAACCAATTCATCTAGTGATAATCTCTGAAAACAATGAATGGTTTTTACTACTGTAAGTTGAATTGGAAATTGAATCCTTGTTATAATAAATTATTGGGATTTATCAATTTTTATATCTTTGATGATAGGTTTAATTGGTGTCCATTTTGATTCAATGTTATTGTCGTAATAATGACTATATATTTTTTTTGTTAGTGTTCTAATTTTAGAATTTTAAAACATTATCCATATAATGATTTTTTCACAATATGTTCTTGATGCTTTAAAAATGCCATTAGCTCCATTCACAAGACCATCAAATGTTGCACAATTACCAACACATAATTCAATCGACATATCTTTTTTTATACGAATTATAAAATGCAAACCTGCAATTTTATTCAGATCATTTG
>Ga0209611_10008830_pt1 | contig 15533 bp, 9 predicted proteins | sample S1TSphgellanicum_3_FD_187693 | JGI IMG/M metagenome (GOLD analysis project Ga0209611, IMG submission 187693) | Host-associated microbial communities from peat moss isolated from Minnesota, USA - S1T2_Fc - Sphagnum magellanicum MG (SPAdes) (version 2) | ecosystem: Host-associated > Plants > Peat...
GAAACAAGTGAAATATGAAGCAATGGTTGAAGATGAAAGATGCAAAGATTAAAGAAGGCTTACATTCATAAAAATTTATCTCATAATTGAAACTTCAAATTGTGCTTTCAATCAACTCTATCACACTTTTTTTTGGGTAATCCTTCATTTCCATAGAAAGTAGAAGTGACACATACTTTTAAAAACTCTACTTTCCTTTGTAGTCCTTCACTTCCATCAAAATAGAAGTGACAAACGTTTTAAAATTCTGTTCTAAACAATATTTTCAAAAACAAATTTTCAAATACATTTCACGCTCCTCTTTTGTGTTTCTTGCAAAACTCTTTTGAATCATAGTGCTACATCCATGAAGCTTGGGTGCAAGGATGAGGGGGTTAGGAAATGTAGGAAATTGTATGGGTTTGGTGGTAGTAAACAATGTGCCTAGCACTATGTTTAACATATTTTCATCTCAGATTTCACCTTACCATATGTGAATGCTCTATTTCGTTTTGATTTCATAGCACTGTTAATTCTCAATTAACATCAGGTGTGAATCACTATTTCATGTAGAATCGATTATGAATCAATTTGTGTGCAGTTTTCATCAATTTGTGGTTATGATCTTGTAATGTTAATTAATTTCATTTGCAAGTAGCTTACAAATGAACTTTTGGCGCATTTGGCTACTGCAAATGCATCTTCTCCTCATTAATACTAAAGGTTCATCATAAGCGGAATTGCAGTATGATTGATTACAAGCACAACATGATGCGAATTTTATAATGTAATGGGCAATACATGTTGATAGGATGCGCGTTTATTCTGGCCACATTTAACTCTTTCTCCAACCATTTCTCTTTTAAATGGGCGTAGAAAGCTGGCCAGATGCTACCCTCTCAATTTGCGCCCACAAGAACCTCTTAATAAAACACCTCTTATTCACTCGCACACAGTAGAACACTACACATCAGATTCTTAACTTCACATATCATATTCTTAGCTTGGAGCCCAGCATTCACTCCATCACCAATTCCCCAACTCCCAGCAACCAGAAAGCCAGAAAATAGACCAGCAAAACAAAAACAGCGAAGTACAAACAGAAAGCCCATCTTCTTCACATTATGGGCCAGCTTCTGGATCCTTCTAAACCTCCAAACCAATTTCAACAGAAAGATGTTGTACCATCTCAGTAGGTGCGACTACAGAGCACTTTACCCCATTCTGCCATTGTGAGACAGCACGAGCCAAGGTTGGAGCTTCATTTCCGTCAAAAACCCTAAACCCTAATGACTAATCCTGTAGCAGCTGGGAGGCAGAGAGCTTGCCAAACCCAGATAGAGAGAATGAATGGGTACCTGCATCGCATCATATTCATCTCCAGTAACACATAGGCCGCCTAGTCCAGTGTTGAAGGACCCATCTCTGGTTTGGCGGACCGTCCAGTTATAGGAGAAACAAAACGAACGCAGTACTAATTCCTCGAACAATTGAACAGTCAGAGAAAAACCGAGATAGTATGCCTCCGTACAAGATCGACTGGACAAATCAGAAAGGCCAAAAAATCTGCTTGGCATAACTTCAGGCAGTTAAAGCTGCAACCCGGAAACACGGACCAGTTAAGATAATTGCATAACAGAAGTTGCGCTCAGATTGGAGTTCGTCACTCATGTCATTTCGGACACGTGGTATCAGATTTTGGCATCATAGCACAACATGGACCTATATAAAAAGGGGAGATAAAGAAAACACTTCTTGAGCACAAAGCAAGACTCTCGGATCTCCCTATTCTACAGCTATCTGTTTCAGATTTGTTTGATCAAAAGCCCTGGGATCTCAATACAGACCATGTGCTATTCGTGTGTAGAGGAACCTCTCTATTCACACCATCTTAGGCTGGAGCCTCTACTAATTTAGATGACTGCACACGTTCTTGTACACCAGAAAAAACCTTCCAACAGCTAATCGACAGAAAACCCTTCAAGCTCTGCAAAAAAAAAGGTTGCTAGGTCTTCAAACATGACGAGCCAAAATTCGTCAGAGACTTAAAATATCGCTAATCAGAGGACGCAATGTACCTCATTTTGTTGCAGTATTATTGTCTTCATCATCTGAAGAAACATAACACGTTACCCAAATCCCAGCTTTCTCAAACAACACTCAGAGCAATAGGGCAACACTCGATCGAGGGGGACAATTTTATGGAAATCTCCAAACCCTAAAGCTTCCAAACCTAAATAAGGAGTGCAAAATTTACTTACCTCTCTTAAACCCTAAACCCTTTCACTCACATTAGAGAAATCCTTGATTGAAATGACCTTGCCTTTTGCCCCGATTTGGGTCCTCCTTTCACCCGCTATCTCTTAATTTTAACCTCAAACCTTGCTATACATAAAAATGAAAAGAATTTTTATCGAATAAGGGTTGAAATTCAATACCTCAATAATTAATGCACATGATTTGGAATAATTATGGCAACAATAAGCACAACATCAATGAAAGCGTTCGAGAAAAGTAAAGGTCATATTCAAATTATCATAAAATTCGATGTGAATTCAATGTAATATGAGTTTCACCAAGTTTTCATTTAAATGCAATTAATTTTTTTACTCAATGTTCTTCAATTTACAATTGTATTTTATTGCCTATGTAAGGTGAAGAACTACTCATTAGCAAATGGGTTGGGTAGAGAACTTGAGTGATTATTAAGTAAGGTAATTGGTGAATGAGGCAAGTAAATGATTGTGGAATATCGACAATTAGTGCATAGTTAAGCATCATGGTTAGTTATCTATGTTAGGAATGTGTTTCAAATGGCTTCAATTTTCACATGAATTGTGTTTTTACATTTTTTGTTGTTGTTATCCATTTGATTGAATAACACAAATCAACACATATCTTTCACAATTAAATTTTCAACTTTCCAAAAGATGAAAGGCGCAATTTTTTTTATTTTTATTTTTCTTTCAAAAAAATCCATTAAGTCCAATATGCAAGCTTATCACTTTGAGTGCCAAAAGGCATACATTTTGGTGTTAAAAGATATCATTGGATTTTTCTTGTATGTGCAACTAGATAGACAACTTGCATATGATGTATGATTTCTTAACTTTATGACAATTTTTAATTTGACAACCCTTGAATCTACTATTCGCATCTTCAAATGGCATGAAGGAATGGTGGAATTATTAAATTTGTGATTATTACAATGTATGTGCATTAAGTAGGCTCCAAACATGGTAAATTAGACCATAAAGTATGTCGACCTAAAATCTCATTTTAAAATGAAATTTTTTTACATTAACACAAGAAAATAAATTGATTTTATTATTATTATTATTATTATTATTAGGTTTCATTTTGAAAACACCTATGCCTTCACTGAGTTTATGGTAAGTTGAATATAACATTTGAAGAACTAGTATAATAAAAATAAGTAACAAATATGTTTGAAATTGACTAGCAAATATTTTTTTGAAACCTACTTTTACCCTACAAATCAAATATATTGAATATAATTTGAAGAAGGTGAAAAGCCACAAATACATTTTAGGGCCCCATTAATTCAAAAAATTAAAATATTAAATATCTCATTTAGGTCATATTCACAAGCATACTTTCAATATTTTCTCCACCAATTTGCATCCCATTTCTCTTCAATTGAATTTGAAAAATTATTAAATTGAATTCAAATTCCATTCAATGTATTTGAATTCAATTCAATTCCAGTTGCATGCAATGTCATTCAATATTTTCATTCAAATGAAACTTAGTTTTCACAAAATGAATTCATTTTTTGATCAATTGATTAGTTGATTGTCACTTATAGTGTGCAAAAAACGTGAAGCCCAAGTGTATAATGAAAACATTTGGATAAGTTTGAAATAAATCTAATGAATGTAAAGTACTTAAAAACATTTTAAAAACAATGTAATCCTATAGATCCAAAAATCTAGACTAAATAACTTTATGATTGAGAGGATGGATGGAAGTTATTAATGCCTTTGAGAAAGCACACCATCCAATGAACCTTCAAAATCAAAATGATGTATTATAAGTGAAAATTAAATGCCTATTGATGAATTTCATTCAATATGGATGAAAAATGAACATCATGGATGAACATAATTTCACAATCATGACCTATTACATTGGATAAAATATCATGTGAAACTTTATGTCGTAAACAACTCATGACGTCCCCCAAACATTCTATGAACTATGATGAAATCAGTGGATGTCATTCATGACAATAACCATGAATAGGAAATGACATCAATCTTACATTATTAAGGAACACTAACAATATCTAGCCAATATTTGAGATAGAATATGCAAGTGAACCAATTTTGGAAATTCATCAACTTATTTGACTAGTGGATGTAGTAGTTCTTCACAAAAGTTATACCTGATTACACTATTCTCTACTATACAAGATGGCTTGCACTTTATTAGGAGCTAAGGTTTCTGCACAACGTCCTTGTTATAGCACATTGTCAATGATGGAGCACAGCTTGAACCTTGTAACATCAGCTTGCAACTATTGGTTTTTGTAACCATTTAGCAAATAGGTGGATTACAAAGAGATGAATACATGGCTTCATAGGATGGGTGGGCATCACACCTTGAATGAGAATTACCACATTGTTGCCATCTTCATCCAGGAGGACATGCTTGAATTTGCAGTATAAATTTGTTTAGGTGGATGGAGATAATTACATTGTCATGGAAGAAACACATGCATATGGCATCCTCAGTTAGTCAGAATGACAATAAGCTCCATCATATGCTGACTTCAGTTTTGTAGACTCACCTTAACTATGGATGCATTTCTCGATATGGAAAAGCATAATGACAATTATGTGCTACAAATCATGAACCAATTTACCCATCAAGGTTGATATGAAGGAAAACCTTCAGAAATCTTGCCGTGACAGAGGACATATGCAGCACTTCAAGATTAAAAGACTTTACAAGGTGGATGCTGTAAACTTCACATGAAGACTGAAACAATCCTGCCATTCTAATGAAGTATTGAGTTCAACTAACAAAATGCTCTTAAGATAAATGAAAACTATTGCTGGGGTGGGGGAGGTGGCCGATGCATCATCTGCTGGCCCATATTGGAGGGTGGGGGCCCAGGTGGTCTGATCCCTTGTGGAGGTCCCATCTGATACCCCTGTGGAGGAGGTCCAGGAGGGAAATTTTGGGGTGGTCCATCATGAGGCCCCATATGTGGAGGACCTGAAGGAAAATTTCTTCCACCCATTTGAGGGGGACCCATATTTGGAGCGGGAAACATGTGTCGGGGCCCATTCATTGGGGGTGGTGGAGGAGGGGGCCCACCTCTCATTTGAGGTGGTAAGCCCCCCATTTGCGGTGGGGGTCCACGTGGTGGAGGACCTCCCATAGGTGGGGGTGGGCCTGACATCATATGTTGTGGTGGTGGAGGTGGGCGATTTGGTGGAGGGCCACCAGGTGGTTGAGGGCCGTTGGATGTTGGTGCTGGACCTCCTTTGGTCGAGTCTAGAGGCTTTGCTTTGAAGTAAAGTTGTAGCTGCATGAAAGATAATAATTTAGCAATAAGACTTTGGCCAATTAACACTAGCAGAAACCTCATTGAGTATTGAGAAACCTAGGCACAGTGGAACTTGAAAGCATTTTTTCCTGTGTGCATCTGTCCATTAAAGGTGATATCAACCCATGGTGTTTCTCCTTAATGCAATGCATTCTTTTTCAGTGCATTACTGGAACCTAATTCACAACAGCAGGGGTTTAGGCTTTAGGATCTCATACCGTGAACATTTTAGAGTCTGGATCCCAATGTGTAAAGAACTTGCTTGCTACTTTGTCAATTTCTGTGCTTGGAACCTGCAGTTCAACACATGTACAGCCAGACATGCTAATCAGCAACAAGGTCATAAAAGGAGTGTAATCTACCAAGATCCTAGAATGCAGAGGCTGGTGAAATGTGACTAGTGCTTCACATCTGTGACCTCCTTGCAAAGTCAAAACTGGAGGATATATCCTTTGTTTACATTTATATGAAATTATTTGTACACAACAGCAAATTCAAAGGTAACATGAATTTGAGTGCAGTCATAACTGTGTGAGAATCACTCACAAAGTGTCAGACCATCACCTTCATCATCAATAACAGTGACAAGCTGCCATGACTACCCACCAACTTCCTCACCTCCCAACAGAGGGTGTGGATAAGCATATATCTACCAGCCCAAAATCTGGGCAATCCATTGTGCAAAATCTGCATCCTGAGTTTCTGTCCCATTGCCATAAGCAATGGGAACACTCACTAATGATGTTGACTAGAAATCAAGAGACCTAGTTAAAGCCAATAATATCCTCATTCAATTTCTGCAACAAACTTGTAAGGGTAAGCTTCATTTCATTTCAGTTTGTCCCTGTAAAAGCAAGCATCTATACCAAGGCATAGAGAGGGTTACATAGAATGTAGTGGTTACGGCTTCCTGCACCCTGTACATATCTGTGTTCATTCACATGTGGAAAAATGCAGACTGAACCAATCCCTTAGCACCTAACTCTTCTTGCACAGGTGAAGCTCAGAACAAATCCATTTGAACTGATATGAGTTGAGTAATGACCTTGAATGCAATGATCTCATAGGGCTCAGCAGCAAAGAGAAGATACTGGTACAGTTTGTCCCATGGTTGCACCCTCTGCAAAAGGGCAAAGCAGTATCATTTCATTCAGAAACTAACCCATGATCTCTGTCTGTTCTGAAATTGACAAGGTAAAAAAGGGAAACAGAATGACAATCTGGCCCAAGAAAAGTACCTGCTCATAAGAAGACATAAATCGATGCCGAGGCTTGGTTCCATCTTCAATTTCAGGGTACTCAATCTGAAAGGGCATGGACAATCAAACACTTAGACCAAATCAGATTCTCCAGGGGAAACGCTGATTACTGTATAAATGCTTAAGGATCACACCTGGAAGAGAAGAGACCGTTGCCTTGTTTCTGGATCATATTGCTTTGTCACACGGTAGCCAGGTCGACCAATTTTGACTGTAAACAGGTACCAAGAGGATGTGATTTAGTCCCAGGAATGCCAAAAACATAACAAATGCTTTCTCTGCTTTCATCAGGAACTGGTTTCAAGCACATCATTTGGATTGCTGAAAGCTGTGCGAAATGCACAAAAAAATTAAGTCTAATACCTGTTTTGCGAGGATTCACTTTGCGCTTGTTTGGCTGGGGCTGAGCAGGGGCATCTTTGGCTTCCCGAGCAGCACGTTTTGCCAAATTCGTTTGATGTCTCTTGCCTTGTGTGTGGGCCAAATAGTTCCCTTCATTGTTGTGCAATGTCAAACAAAGCTTGCATTCATAACTGCACCCCACACCCCCTCCTCCACACAGTCATCTTTCAGCCCTATACCAGATTTCCCCACCCTCTTACATCAAAGCTATGCTGATCAAAGCTCTGCTCTCTTTTGCAATCAGGCTGACATCTGCTCAGAAAGCCCTCCCCAAGCAGAAAGCCTGGAAACAAGCTATCTGCACTTCAGACCATAACAGCAAGAAAATCCTCTGCCAACAAAAAGATACATGCCTCACATGCATATCCATACAAGAACAATGGGCACACACAACACCCTTTCCCAAGAAGAGAATCGACCTGACACATGTTCTGAAAAGATATGGTGATAAACTAAAGTCTATTGATACTGTGAAGCTGCTGCACTTCATGTCCACAGCTAGGTCATTCCTTCCAATGCCAGGTTTCTAAGGAGGTCGTCTAGTCCTTTTTTGCATTCGCAGATACAGGAGTAAAATTCCGATTCTTCCAAGTTTTGCGCAACCTAGTATAGAATAATACAGCCACAAGGTATCACAAGCTGCAATGCTCGATCGACGTTTGTGTCGGCATTTGCGTTTTTCCTGGCAGGTGATTGATTATCCTCTCCCATCTCTCAACCAAGGAAGTAGCTGCGTCTTCTTCCCAAGAAAAATAGACGCCATGAAAAGCTCTTCCACTCTTCAGCACTCGACAAAGTATGCTTCCTCTCAATTCAAAACACAAGCTAAAAGAAAGCTAACCACAAGACAGCGCCAAAATGTAATAAAAAAAACAGAAAGAGAGAGAGAGAGACACACACACAAACACACGTATAGAGAGGTAAACTACCTGCCGAGATGATTACGCATGAAGTAGGGGTCCTTGGCCAGGTCGATTGTCTCCAAAGCCAAGCGCCGGAGCCGCTCCCTCCTATCCACGGCTTCATTTTGAGCTGACGCTGCGCCACCACTACCAGGCTTACTTCCCCACTCTCTGTCCATCAGATCTCTCACACTACCTTTTCCACACTCCAAAACAAAAAGCAAAAAGCCTACACAACTCCGCAAGAGCTCGCCCCCACATAGGCCTACAACACGAACGAGAAAGAGAGAGTGAGAGAGACGAGCAGACAACGGAAACCCTTGGTCGCGAAACCCTAACCCTAACAAGTATGCCCACTAATGGAGAGACACGACTGGAGGAACGAAACCCTAACCCTAACAACTTTCTGTGAAGAAATCTGAAAAGTTTTTCACAGGGAAATGATAGAGCCTGGACTAGGATCTCCTGTTCTTGTTGCGGTTTTCTCTCGAGGCTATTAGGAGGACGGCATACGTATCCGCGAAGAGATTTGAAGTTGTAGGAGTCTGTTTTCGAGGAGCAGTTCTTTGTTTTGGGGGTAAGATGGAGGAGCAAGAAGCCACACAGGATTCTAAGCTTGTCTTGGCGCAAAAGCTTTTCCTTCTGAGGTCGGCCGATGTACTACAAGACATCGAGAAGCAGAAGTTGAAAGATGAGGTTCTTGTGTTTATCAAAGAGGATGACATGGCTGGGCTATATCAAACTTGCTGGCATGAACTCGGATGGGAGCTAGACCAGGAGTTTTTGGATTCCATGCTCAACAAAAATGCAGAAGAGCTGAAGAGATTGGACGATAAGATCGCGGACGCGGAAGAGAATCTGGGAGAGAGTGAAGTGCGAGAAGCTCTTCTAGCCAAGGCACTGTTCGTCATCCGCATCGGCGAGAAAGATAAGGCCTTGGAGCAACTCAAGGTTGCTGAGGCCAAGACTGTCGCAGTTGGCCAGAAAATGGATCTCGTTTTCCATACCCTTCGTCTCGGGTTCTTCTTCTTAGACTTCAAGCTCATATCAGTGAACATCGAGAAAGCAAAGTCTCTTTTCGACGAAGGTGGAGACTGGGAGAGGAAGAACAGGCTCAAGGTCTATGAAGGTCTTTACTGCATGGCCACAAGAAACTTCAAGCAAGCGGCAACTCTGTTCTTGGACTCCATCTCTACTTTTACAACCTACGAGCTTTTCTCGTATGATACCTTCATTTTCTACTGTGTATTGACCAGCATCATCTCCTTGGATCGTGTCTCGCTGAAGCAGAAAGTTGTGGATGCGCCTGAGATTCTGACCGTGATCGGTAAAATACCCTATCTTTCTGATTTCCTGAATGCTCTCTATGGTTGTCAGTACAAAACCTTCTTCATTTCGTTCGCTGGTATCACGGATCAGATCAGGTCAGACCGATACCTGCAACCGCATTTCAGATACTACATGAGGGAAGTGAGATCGGTGGCCTATTCTCAGTTTCTTGAGTCCTACAAGAGTGTCACAATGGATGCGATGGCAAAGTCATTTGGGGTGAGCATTCCATTCTTGGATTCAGAGCTCTCACGGTTCATTGCCGCAGGCAAGCTTAACTGCAAGATTGACAAAGTTGCTGGGATTTTGGAAACCAATCGTCCAGATGCGAAGAATGCTTTGTATCAATCAACAATCAAGCAAGGTGATTTCTTGCTCAACCGAATCCAGAAGCTTTCTAGAGTCATTGACATTTGAAGCCACAAACTACTCTCAAGTGCGAGCTTCATATCTTTCTCCTGGTTTTGAAACCACAGACTCTTGAGCACAAGTTTCATCGTCTCTAGATAACTCTTTGTCAATTGGAGGTTGAAGATGAAGTGTGCAGTAAAATGCAACGTATTCTGTGGGTATGCACACATGCTGGTGCTCTGCGGTTGTATGATGGGCGCAACCATGGATCTATTAGGGTTTCAGTATGGACCATTGCAAAGATTGTATGATGGGCACAATGACTGCCATGGATCTATTAGGGTTTCAGTATGGGCTATTGTGAAGAGCCCTGACCATATAACCATTGAATGATATGACCTAGTTTTTCTCAACAATTCATGTAAGGAACTCTATGCAAATAGGAACTAAAAATTTCAAAACCATGACATATGCCTATTGTATTCTATGAGGTGGAAGATTCTGGTCTGGTTGTGAATTCTGTTGCCTAATCCCATGGGCTTAACAGTTAAGCTTTCATTCTTTGGTCAGATTATCAATTACTGTTATCTGATTGTGTTGTAATGATTGTGAGTATGAATTTTGTATTGCAGCAGAGGGATGTATGCATAGCAGTCTGTACTGCAAAAGCTAAAACTTTAGGAGCTGCCGAAATTTCAGTGTATTTTTGTAGATTTTTGGTCTCTGATCTTGGCAATTTTGAGACACATGATTTCTTTCAGTGGTTGGATATGAATCATTATTGCTAAGTTTGTGGAAAGGAGTGAGTCACACAGATGGCATTGTAGGGATGTACACACTATTGCTTTGCTCAACATTCCATTTTTTACACATTTGGCACACATGTCTTCCTAATGCTTCCAGAAATGTGACAGGAACTCAGGACACATATTTCTATGGTATTTTTTGCTCTAAGTTTTTGAGCAGACTATTATGTACTTGTCAAAACCCATTATTTGTTCATGTCACTGTTCTTCATACTGCCAGTTTTGTTGTTCTTTGATTTAGTTCTACCCTTTTGTGTTTTCATTCTTCTCAGTTCTTGAGTCCTTATCTGGAAGTCTTGCTTTGACTTCAAGGAATAGTTTCAACCTTGTTCCAGCTTTGCTGGATTGTGAGTAATGGAGATTCCTTGATTCTTGTGGCAGTTGTTATCAAAATCTGCTATCAGGCACTCATTGGGTAGTACTTCATGGCAGCCAGTCAATGGCATTCATGATGATCATAAAGCTTTCATGCTTTGTGAGTGACACACAACATGACTGAGCCTTCTGGTTGCTTCTGTCAATGTAACAGGAACTCAGTGTGCAGGTTTTGTACAGTATTTTGCCCAAATTTTGGGCTGGTTATTATGTACTTATCTACACCCACTGTGAGGAGCTGATGAAATCAGTGGTTATCCATAGTGGCTTGTCACAGTAATTCATGATGAAGGTGATGGTCTGAAGGTGTCGGTTACTCTCACAAGGTTACAAGTTACAACTGCACTTATTGTCATGTTGCTTTCCAATTGTTGTTGCGGAGATTTTGCTGCAGTTTCTTAGATATTTATGACTGAAACTCATAAGGTTGACTGCACTCAGTCTTGTTGTATTTGTTTTTGGTTTTGCAGGAACTCATACAATGATTCCACTCAAAGAGCTATTGAGGAGTTTTTTTTCTGCAAATCTCATTCATGTAAGCTAGAGGCACCTAGTAACAAAAGTGCACCACTGCATCCTACTTTTGCCCCTTGCAATTGTTGAAATCTTTTGGGAATGGAAGACTGCAATGTAGATGTGCACCACTGCATCATACTTTTGCCCCTTACAACTGTTGAAATCTTTTGGGAATGGAATACTGCAATGTAGATGAAATATCATCTGTAGTCTTGACAATATGAGTGATTCAGAGGTGTTTTAAAAGCTTCAGAAAGCAGAGGCGGTTTAAAGATAGGTACCCAAATTCATAAATGCTGGCTTTTTTTTCATCCTTCAAATGCTTTTCAAACCCAACTAATTTAGTCTCTCGATGTAAGCATTTGAGGTCTAGATTTTACAACCCTTGTTTGACCATATTAAAAGTTCTTTTGAGTATATTAGGATCCTTGTGGGACCACATAAACTACGATTTGTGGTCTAGTGCCGGGAGTGAAATCATCTTGTGGGAACAAAATACAAACTAACTATGAAGCTTTGAAAATAGTATTGGTATGAACATTATGAAGCTTTGAAAATAGTATTGGTATGAACATGCATTGAGTGATTTCTTGGGAGTGCTTGATGTGTTGGTTGGGTATTTGATTGGTTATATATAGTAGTTGGATGTTATTTAAAAAAAAAAAAACCTATGTTGACCATTTAGGAATTCTAATACTTGCCCTTATTTCATATTCGTCATTGTTAAATATTTGAATATTTTGAACTAGATCCAACCTAATGGGGAAAATTGGTGAAGAATGTCAACCTAAAGCTTTAGTATATAACTTTTGTAAGATTTGAAGGAATTTTCAATCAGGGTTGGGGCTTGTTGTAGTATAGGGTTATATGCCATTTTTTTCTTGTGCTGTTTTTGCAATTTGCAATGTCTTTATGTTTTAATTGTTTGTTGCATTTTTATTTTTTATGTTTTTTTTCAATTTGTTGTCGATTGCACACATCAATGCAAGCTATTGGTTATAAGTGTTGAATCAAGTTTTTTTGGTGGTGGCAGATCAAGATTTCATTGTGCAACATGCATTTGTCAATAAAGTAAATGAAGGTAAGTGGTTTTCCACTATCTTATTGTTTTTTTTTTTGGGGGTGTTTTCTTTAATGTGTGTGAGCAATGGGTTTAGGTTTTAATATTTTCAAGGTTTATCATTTTTTAAGTGTTGATTTTTGTAAAAATTGATTTTTTTTTGTTTTTAAAATGTTTTTAAACGAGTTTTGTGCCTATGTTTTGTTGCCTTTTATTAAGCATTGTGATTTATTTTTTTGTTGTTAGACACTAAGTTTAAGTAATTTTTGTTAGATTTCATTTTGCATTAAAGGTGTATGAATAATTTTGTCATTTGCCATGCATTAAATTTATACATGTTATTTTTCATTGATTGACGAAGCCTTGCTTCCTAGGGTATAGTTCATTGTTTATGCTTTGTTTGTGCTTTAAAGCACATTGAAAAATTGTGGGTGGAATGAAAATTCTTGGGTGGAAGGAGAATTTTCATGTGTTTCATTTTGTCACCTTTTTTAAACCTTAAACTTTAACCTTTGTCCTTTAAATCTTTCATTGTTATAATTTTTTTTTTCATTCAAACCTTTTCATAATCCAACATTTGCATTTAGTTGGTTGTTTGTTGTTTTGCTTCTTCCCATCGTGTGGTTATTGCTTAGAAATTGAAAGACTCATTTTGTTTTAATCTCCCATTATGAATCCTCATGATTTTAGTTTTAATGAGGACATCTTTTAAGTTGTTTTTGCAAGATATGACAATAGTTACAATGTTGACAACATGGTGTAGGGGTAGCGAGGTGGAAAACTAATTATTGCTATTGATGAACCACACATATCTAAAATGCACTTGGAGAATATGCAAAAGTAGGGTACATTCATTGTTGGGGTACAAAAAAGGATTGTCTCACTTCAAAATCACTGTGAAAACATTACTTTGAATGACCATTACATTTACCAAATAATTTATTTGGTAGATTATTTTTAAAATTAGATACTCACATATTTATTGATTAAAATGGTGGCATTTTTTTGTAATTCGGATGATTAAAACATGTTTTTAAATGTCTTGAAAAATGATTCAGGAATTATGTTTCAATTGCAATTTTATCGAAAAGGACTCATTAAAACTAACAATATTTGTTCAAATTCCTCCATATTTTAATCACAAATTCAATAAAATATTTTTTATGTGATGGCGCAAATTTTTAATATGATTAATCACCAAAATTTGTGGAATTAATGCTAAAATCTTGGATTTTATATAAAATGGATACATTAATAAGGACAATCAAATTAATTTTTTAAATTACAAATTTACAACCCATAGGTTTGGAAAGAAGTATAAGAAATGTGGGTGCAAAAAAAATAAAATGATATTTTTAATCAATTTTTGGCACTTTAAATGTAAGTATGCCATTTGGACTGTTTAAGCAATCTTGCATTCCTTTTCGGTTAATATTTGAATATGAGATTCAAAATTTGTTTAATTGATTTGAATCATTCATTATAACACTTATTGGTTGAAAACTTAAACATACATATCCCCTTTTCATTGTTTAACATATTAGAATATTCATTTTGTTGAGTCTTTCCTTTAGGATTTAAAACATAAAACAAATGGGTGTCATGGTTTATATTGTAGTACCCTAACCATGAATGCACTTAACAAAAGGTTTTGGAAGTTACATAACCATAGTTTAACCACATAGGTTTTAAAAAGGTAAATAATAATAAACTAGTGTAATTGTTTCAAATCAAATCGTGAGATGTATTGTTTATCATAATGATGTCGTGGGTTTAAAATTTTTGGCTTTGTGCACCGGATGTTAGAGAGGCTTAATTGCTTACCATAAATCTAATGGTTTAATAACCATGAAATAACATGTTGAGCAAGGTACTTTATTGAAAAAAAATTCAATAAGATCTAAATAGTTGCCCAAAAGTTTTTTTCAATCATTAGTTGAACAAAATATGGGGAAATATATCTTTAAGTGCTATTTATTTATTTATTTAAATTTAAAAAGATGATACAGAATCGATTGGGTTTTTTGGAAGAAATGATGTTGTTTTTGGTTAAGGGGTTTTTGCTTATGAAGATTTTAAAGTTCATATGGACGCATTATTTTTTCCAATTAAGTGATGAAAAAAATTTAGAACAAAATTAAAAGATCATTTAATGATGAAACCATGCTAAATTGTCAAAAAAAAACTCAAGCTCCCACTTCACCCAACTCCCTCTCCACACCCATCCAATAAAAGAAATAAAAAAAAAACTACTAGGGTTTATAAAGAGGCAAAAGTTGCATGTGGGTGGGATGGGTTAGTGTATTAGTTTTTTCCCCCAAAAGAAACAAGGACATTGTCATGCTTGTATGCATATCTAACCTTGGGTCATTAACAATTTGATATATTTTATTTTTGTCATTTAATAAATATATAATGCATATGATTTCATTTGTATTGCAATTTTTCATTTACATGAAAAATGTTGGCTTTATTTAACTTATGTTTAAATTTTTTGACCAAGATGACATGGATAGTTCAAAAGGCCTAGGCCCATGTCTAAGAACGTCAATACTTCATCAAAATGACCTAAATAAGCTTGTCCCCAATGCAAAAAGCCCAAGCCCATTTTTATGATGTTCAAACCACCTTGACCTTATGTCCAAAAAACTTGAGACTTCACAAAACAAACCAAAACAAGTTCATCCCTAGTTTAAGAAACCCAAGACCATGCCAAAAGGCATGCTTGTGTCCTTAGTCAAAAAATCTGAAGGTGCTTGAAAACAAAGGGACTAATCCAGCCCCAAGTGTATGACAATATCCTCAGCACTAATCCTTGAGCCTTAGCTAACCCTTTCTTGTTACTAAAAAATATGGGTTTGATATAAAAAACCCATTCCCAACATAAAAATCCCAAGTTCAATGTAAAAATCATGCGCCTTGAGCTTCTTACATCGAGCTTACATGGTGACATATTTGGAGAATGCATTGGTTAAT
>Ga0209611_10008831_pt1 | contig 15530 bp, 10 predicted proteins | sample S1TSphgellanicum_3_FD_187693 | JGI IMG/M metagenome (GOLD analysis project Ga0209611, IMG submission 187693) | Host-associated microbial communities from peat moss isolated from Minnesota, USA - S1T2_Fc - Sphagnum magellanicum MG (SPAdes) (version 2) | ecosystem: Host-associated > Plants > Peat...
GGGGGGGGGGGGGGGGGAGTTTTGTTGTTAAATTTTTAATGTTGAACAAGTTTTTAAAAACTTGTCACAAATAAATCTTTATTGGGATGCTTGTTAATGATGTTCCATGAAAAAAACATTTTGAAGAAAAAACCATAATCAATATATACGTCATATACACCAATTATTCACTTAATGTGAGAAATGTAAATGTTAAATCAACCAAGGGTTTTTAATGTAGCCAATACCAAAAGTATTGATGCAATTTTTCCCCCTAGTTTGCCTTTTGCCTTGTAATGTTTTCAACTTGTGATGCTTTGACATGTTTCTAGATACACATGCACATGTTTCTTTTGTAACTTACCATATTTTACATTCATAACTTCATGTAGCATGCCAAGTAACATGTTACATACCCCTCGAACTTGTAACAAATCCAAAATGAACATAACATGGACCCAAAATATGTCTAGGCATGTAAAACAAAAAAATCATGAGGCAAAGGATTAAACGAGGGGAAAAAATTGTAGCAAGGTCAAAGCACAATTGGGGTACCCCCTTTAGAACACAAAGGATTCAATCTTAGGACACTCAAATTCACCTTTTTCTTCACTTTTCATGTGACCTGTTTCACATTTCCCTTTTTTTTCTCATGTCAAATGAAATCATTTTGTTCCAAATTTTATATGGGCATCTAGAATATCTATTTTTTTTGACTTATGAAAGTAAGAATAGTAAAATTTATTCAATGTGGGCCATGTTCTATCAATGGCCCAAACTTCCCATAAATTTCATTTTTTGAAACTTTTTTACATTGCAATATGGCACTTGGTTTTTTGTCACATTCATATAGTTTATGTACATTAGTATCTAAGGTGTTTGTGGAAAGAATTTTGAGCCAAAAAAATTGTTTAGACATTCCTTATGAATCCTTGAACTTTCTTTTCTTAAGAGACAAAGTCTTGGATTTTATTCTAGGACTTGGTAGGAATCCTAAAACTTGTTCAAATTTAACATGTTATAGATAGAATAGTACTTTAGTAATGTATCTATCCATGAAGAAAATCAAACTTTTAATATGAATGTGTTATTAAGTTATAACATGTTTTAAGTGAGGGGGTCCACTAGATATAAAAGGAGACAGTCTTCCTTGATACCCCAACCATACTTTGACCCAATAATACTTTTGGTATTGGCTACATTTAAAACCGCTGGCCAATTTAACATTTTCGATTGTTGAATATACAAATTCTTTGGGCAATATCCAAGGTGGTAAAAACTCTAGTATTTTATACCATTAACATGGGCATTTTGTGAGGAAAAACTTAGGTATGAATATTTTTTCATTCTTGGATGTTAAACTTTGGAATATGACTGTAGTTTTTTTATGGAATTAAGTGAAAATCAAGTTTGGATAGTGTTGTGCAGATCAATTTCAAAACTTTAATGTTTATTACTATCGTCAATGATTTTTAATGAATTGTACACATAATGTTAGTATGTAATGAATTTTTAAAAATTACCAAACTAGTTTTGAATATGTCATCTTATGGGTTTCTAAAAAGTCTTATTACTAATACCAATGTTCAATTGAAGTTTCTTTCTGTCATTTGTTGGAAAAAAATTTGACATTTTTTTGCTATGTAAATTAGATAATTGTAATAATTTTTTGGAAAGAATTGTCAAATTTTCAATATTAAAAAATTGGGAAAAAAACCACACCAATAATGAATTATTGATATTGTCATGGTATTTTAATATCAATGTTTTGGAATACTTATGTTTTATCAATCTCAAATTTTTCAACATGCCTCTATATCCAAACTAATATGATATTTTCAAAAATGATATCCATCCAATGAACTTTGCCTAATGGAATACAAACTAAGAGACTTGTAGAATTTGAATGCCCAAATCATTATATATTGGCATTAAACATCCAATTACCAACTATTCCTAATACCAAGTTATTTTTGTTTAGGGTAGTGTTTCTTTGATCATCCATGTGGGAATCAATTGGCACATAAAATTTAATCTTCAAATGTTTGGCATTAGGATCTTTCTTGTCCTTTACTTTTCCATGTGCATTTCCAATCCCTTTATACAATTGTGTTTCCCAAAGCAAGGATGTAGATCTTGATTTTTTCTAAAACCTATTAAGAAGATAAACCTTTCAAACAAAGTTTAACTAATTAAAATAATTTATCAAAAAATGTTTCTATAGTGGACTCCACATGACCCTAGATGAAGGGATACCAAACTTTGACCCATTTCTAGGTGCATCACAATGTTTCTATTGTCATGAACAAAGCCAACAAAAGAATCTTAAAATCCACAATCATGCGATCCCAAACATTTCCAAGCATAGGCGTTGCAATGCAAGAATTAAAATAGTTTTCTACCTTTGCTTTTATACTTGTTTCAAGATAGTCTTGGTGGTGTTAATAACTAGTTGAATTTTTTCTATTTTTCCTAGCTTTGAGAACCATTTCAAGTCCTCAATGCATAGTTGTAAAAACAATAGTAGGAAAGTGAAGCTTGCTTACCAACCAAAAGTACATGTGTAGTGCGAAATTAGGTCGTCGCACAAAGCTAAATGTCGGCTGATCTTAAGGTTTAGATTGCCTGATCAGCCGTCATTTCATTGCGGCACCCCATTAACTATTGCATGGAGTTGCATGGCTTGCTTGGTGTGTGCTGAGTGGTCCAGGAAGATTGGCGACTGGAAATTATGAGGAGGGATGGAGTCGAATTGATGGAGAGGAGCAAGAGATGGTGACCAACGACGGGAGCTGGATGGAACGGAGTGGCAGGAGATTCGGGAAGCTTCAGGAGGAAGTTAACGGAAGTCTGATGAGTTTTTGGGGTAGCTTAATTACGAGGAGAAACGGAATTGGAGGGGGAATTAGCTGATCTTAGGAGATTCAGGAGGCAGAAGAAGTGATCCTTGTGAAGAGAGCAATGAGAAGCTCTGTTAGTGAGAATAGCTTGGCTGAATACTAGAACTTTCCGCTGCGCCTGGTAGTTGGTCGAGCTATGGCAGAGGAATTATAGAGAAAGAGACTAGACAGCATTGGGGATCTGATGTTTTTGTGAGCCTTTGTTGGGAAAGCAAGCTTGTGCTTTCGGGGAATGTACATAATGTGTAATGTAATGAAAGAGTTTCCCTTGCTGGCATTTGTGTGAATGTCCGAGGTAGGGGATGGATGCTGTAAAGCTCGCTCTGTTGTTGTGTGGAATGCAAGACACTTGTACGTCTTTGATCTTGTGATGTTCATCTGCAAGCGTCAGGAGGCAATTAGTATGTCGTGTACGATCAAAGGTCTGAATCCTGTAGAGTAGATTAGGAGAACACGAACGCCTGGGTTCGTTGAAGGCAGTCAGTGTGCTGAGTGTTTTCGGACCCTTTCTTTTTGGTATCAGAGCATGGTTCCGTGTTTCCAACCTTGGTAGAACCTGTAGATGCTTAGATAGAATGATAATTGAGAATCATGTCTTCGTCTAGTGATGAGGAGGTTCCTGTGGAGCAGATGACTCAGGAGATTTGTGAGCAACAACTTGTTGGTAGATTTGATTTCCTTACTGTTCATAATGGACCACAGAGAGGAGCAGTGATTTTGCGCTTTCTAGGCTTTGGAGTGGTGAGACTTGTAGGGATAGATCTCGACGAAGCTCGAGTAGGAGACATTGCTGTAGAAGTAATTCATAGTGGTTTCTACACTTGTGCACGGGTGTGGTTAAGGGTAATCGATGGAGCAAGGGGGTGGGCATCGACCTCAGACTTACAGACCAACTTTTACTTCACCTCCTATCTTGTGCAGAGTCGTTCCTGCATATGCTGAGAGACAGCGTGCACTACCGAGGCTAGGGGACATTTGGATTCCTAAGTCGGCGGTCTCACCTAACCATTTTGTGAGGCTGTACATCCCTGGTGTGGAGGATTTATAAGTTTGCAAAACTTTTAGTAGATGTTCCATCGAATGCCATGCATTTGCACATCTTTAGTCTTATGCAGTTTTAGCCACAAACACTTAATTATTGGCCCATCTTACCACACCTCCATTCCATTTGTCCTTTGTTCATTTTTTTTACAATGTTACGTACTCACCTTGGCTTGCCACATCCTACAATTGCACATTTTGATCTTGTTAATGAGGACATACCATTGATGATTTGGGTATTGATTTGTTTTAGTGCCCATGTAGGAATGAACACACTATAGCGCACAATACTTTTCAGGATACCATTGCAACTATTGCTTTGGAAAGTAGAGCACATGTATAGAGAGAGGTTTCCCACCTTTTTCCCCACCATGCTCACTAATGAATCGTTATCATAAATAATTTTTAGACCTTAACTAATGTTGTCATAGCTTATATCTGACTTGCCTAGATATGATGCAACATGCACTGTCCATGAAAGTGCATGGAATGACAATTGTTGCTTAAGAAAAGACATGATCATATATAGAATGCACATCAAGAGATCACTTCATTCCCCTTGGCATAAGGATTTATGGTTGTTTCCATTCTTGTTTTGACTCCTTTTTTATTTCTTGTGTTCATGCCACTATAACCCATCATCAGTAGTCCTCTTTAATTCCTACGATGTTTATTTATTATTATAGATAGCATGTGTCCATAGCCCTCCAATGTGCATAATCCATTACGATTCTTCAATGTGTTGTTGCGCTTGGTAAACATTCTTCATCTCTTCCACACATCCCAACCAATGCACCTCTGTCATTAACTAATTTGTGGTAAACAATGGTTTTTTTGTTTATGGTCTTACTTTTAGTAAGGTTGCCCTTATTGTTATGTTTTTCCATGACATGTGTTTTCTTGCTTTTATTTGCCTTATATTTCTTGTGGATGGTTTCTATCCTTGCCTTTTTTATACAAGGTTTTTCTTCTTATTACTTGTTTGTATGAAATTAGGCTTGAACCTAACATTGACACTAGTGTTGGGAGGTTTTTCAATTTGGCAGGTTATCAATTTCGATTAGTAAAATTGTCCTAGAATTGTGTTTAATTTTTGGAATTGGTTGTAGAATTTGAATCAAAATTTCTCTTCTAGATTTAGGTTCCATTTATGTGTGGAATTAGAACCAAAACCACTATTTTTGGAAAAAAAAAAACGGGGGTAACAAAAGGTCAATTGACAATTAATTGTTGTTCTCAATTTGAGTTACTTGAAACTAGGTTTGATTTTGAGAATTAAAACCCAAACCAAAATCATAATTTATTTTTTTGAAAAATAGAAAATTTAATCTTTGAGGAATCAAAATCATTCTAATTTATTTTTAAATAAGGAATAAAAGGTTTTTAAAAAAAAAACCAAAAACCATCCAACATAGTGAACACCCACAAAGTTCATAAAGGTTGTTTAACATTAGCCCCTTGTGTGAGGGTTGGAGAGCCTATCATTTGAAGCTACACATAAAACAACATAAAAGTTTTCTCAACAATGTACTATAGGATGAAAAGGGGTTGACCTTTTTCCAATGGAGACTTAATGGATGAAAAAATGGCCCTTGTAGCCAAAGGAAGATAGTGACAAAAGTTGGGTAGTTGATGTCTTTATGTGTGTGGGCATTTGTTTGTTGCAGTTTAATGGAGTTTGGGAATTTTGTGGTTTTGTTTTGTTGAAGTTATGTTCTAATGGCGGAGTGAAGTCGTTTGTTGTAGTGCCATTGATGAATTTTGGCCATGATGAAATCAACAAGATGATTTTTTGATGATTTTTAAGGGGAACGCGTGAAATGGAGTGGAAAAATGGCCAACTATAGAAAGTTAAATAGTTGTGTTTTGATAGTGTGTGTGTGGTGATGCATTTTGAGTAGATCGATGTTATTTTGTTTTCTCTAAGGTGGGCTATTTAGGAAGAATGCCTAATAGTATCCTTTTTGGGATTTTTTTCTCAACATGTTTTTTTTTTTTGTGTGCTAAGGTCAAGAAGGTTGATGTTAGTAGGAAGACATTGGTGAATACATTAGGTAGGAATTGGTGAAGATGATGAAGATCATAAGGGACAATAGGCTAGTCTGAAGAAGGCATCAATATGTGGTTTGGGGAAATTTGGGCCAATGAGTTAATATCTAGGGAAAGCGAATTTGGAAAAGAGACCTAGTTTTGTTGGGAATTTCGGGATTGTGGGTTGGGCAATGTCACAAGAGCTTGAAGGAGAAGAAATTTTGTCCAACATAATCTTGTCAAATTCACTAGGGTGATGTTTGGAATGGGGAATGTAACCTCGGTCATACTGATGTCAAGTGAGACCACCGATAGCGTAAAGAGAGAGTCCAAAGAAATTTGATTCACCAGTCCTGCCATTTTAATCATGCATCGTTGAGTTTTTTTATTCAGTGCTTGTAGAGAGGAAAGTGACCACAAGTAGCAAGTTCTTGTGTTGGATTCTGTGTGCAATAAGATGGAGAATATGGGGTTTGGTAAGAAGTCCGAAGCACTTCATAAACATTGTTGATTTTCATGCATTCTGTGTTGTAGGTTCAGACTTGGATTCAGTAGAAATTAGGCTTTGTATGTAGCCTCTTTTCTTTGTTACAGTACAATATAATAAGTTTAAGGTTTGGAACAGTATTGGACTGGTATCAACTTTTGAACATACCAGACTGGTCTTGGTATTGGTTTTTTTTTTCTTTAGTTGTTTATGCCTGGCAGGTACAGGTATTGGGTACTTGAAAAAGAACTTTCATACCAGTCTAGTGCTGATATTAGACTCAAGGCTGACTTTTTTCTGGTATATGACAGGTATAATCATGATATTGATGTTGGTATAAGTCAGGTATATACCTGAAATTATCTCAGGTCTCATACCAGACTGCTATTGATATAAGGCTGATATTGTCTCAGGTCATACCCGGCTGGTAGGTTTTTCAATACTCATATTGATATCAGCACCATATACCATAAATACCAGTACAACACTGGTTTGGAACTTCTGAATCCCAATAGGTAAGTTACCTGTGAAACTTAACATTGTATTCAAGTCACAATTTTGTTCACAACCTTTCTTTAATTTAAGATTCGACCCAAAACCTGGGTGAAGTTGCATAATTTTATTGACAATTTACTAGGAAAAAGCCTTTAGAGACATTTTTAGGCACATAGTTCCTCAGTCACCGTATTTATTGTTTGAAAAGTGATCACAAATCCCAAAATTGAGGGGCAGATATGCATCAAACCTTCTTGCCTCATGAAATCCTGGCATGTTGGTCCACGGACTGTCACTGAAAAGGGCCCACATAGCTTCAACTTATGAACAACTGTGGACCAGCCGCAAGATCTTGCACTTCTTAAGCGAATCCTACTAAACTTACATTATACATTAGAAACTCCATAAGCAACTACATCCGATAGGGCCGACACAACAAAAGTGCAGACCCACCACGCCTTGGCAGCTTGACTTGGATATTTCAGCCTTTTTGGCAAACTGAAACTCAAAAGCAGAAGTTACATGGTAAGTAAGGCCCACTTTACACTAGGAGTCAGGGCAGAAAAAACTTGGGGCCAACTTTGAGCATTTTTTGCTAGTTGTTTGGCCTCAAGTTACTGATAAATGCTAGAACATTGATGTTAGGATATCAATAAATACTGGAACATTGGCCCAAGGGTTGCAAATTGGCTTCCCAAATTCGATGGTATCCTTTTTTTTCAGCCTTGGGGCCATTAATACAAGGCCATAAAGTTCAGCATTTATTAGGAATTTGAGGCAGATTGAAAATAATTTTTCTATTCAGCTTGACTCTTAGTGTAAAAAGCCTTTGGGGCTGATTTCAACTTTTGCACCAATAGAAATGCTTGCTTTGAGTTGAACATTGGACTTAACTCCCAGTGTAAAGTGGGCCTAAGTAATAGCATATTTTATACTGGGAGATCATAGATTGCATATGCCCTGATTTTAGCTGCACCCCTAAACGCCCGGCTCATTTTGGAGGTCAACTCACAATACAATTGGTTAAATTATGAAATTTTTGTTAGGGCAAATGTCATTTATGGTCTAGCCTCTCTCTCTCGTACTTTTTATATAACTGGTCCACAGCATTAAATGCTGGCCTTTGGGACCTGTTTATTTGCATGCACGAATTTATTCATTCGTAAAACTTGAATGGAAAGCCACGCTTATCCGTTCCTGCTTGTCATAACAATTACAGTACGAGTTTCGGTATGTTTTTGGGAGGAAGCAATGACAGTTGATTTTCTTAATGGACAAACCCCCAATCCAACCCAGTGACTTTTTTTAAGACGACCTTTCGCCATTTTGCGAAAATTATTTGGATATTCTAATTTCTGTTGCAAATTTCCTGCTTTTCTGGGGGGAAAAAATCGCCACAATTGCCTATAATATGAAAGGGTGCTTAAGCAAAAAATTGGTCAAATTTGGCAAAATATTCTTATGAATAATTGTCACTCCAGTAACATCACAAAATTGAAAAAATAACACTGAGATGCTAACCAATTATGTCCCCAACCCCCCTTCCCCTTTTTGTGTAAAAAATCGCCAAATTTCTCTAAATTATTTGGGTTGGCTACTTCAATGCTTGGATTTTGAGGTGAAAATTTGGATTTTTCACCTAAAAGTTAATCTAATGCAAGTGATCAACACAAAAAGCCCTTTGGATGGGAGTGGGTTGTTGTCTCAATCATGAAAGGTTGGTGACCATATTCACTTGATTCCTCTTTAAAATGATCCCTTTTCTTTAATCGTGTCAATAGGATCCTTGTTAGACTCAACCCAACCAACTAGATGAAATGGGGAGTGCTTTACCTTTAATTACGAAAAAACACCAATCCAAAGGGATCAAGGGAGAAAACATGAAAAAAAGATTCATCCAAAACTCAAACAATGTTAAGAAACGAAAAGGAGGAAAAGGCATTCACCCAAATCCAAAACTCAAGCCTAGGTTTTAAACCCTTCTCCAATCATGTGAAGCAAATTAAACAAAGATAGGGGAAGGAATCCTAAAAAACGTCAAGCCAAGAAAAGGCCTTGTGGACAATGACAACTCACCTCAAAATGGATGAGGCTTGGGCTCTTTGCAAGGTAAATGCCACCTTCTACCTACAAAATGCCTATAACATGGATAAAGGAAGGTTGTTGTTGCCTTTATCTAACCACACCATATTAGCACATCAATCTAAAAAATTGTCCATTTGTTGATACAAACAACCAGATCCCTCCATAATAAGAAATAAAAACATATTCTTTAAATGTTGATCACAATATTGTTCATCTTTTATCTAGGTTGCAATCATCACAACAACTCCTCAAAATGGCAACTCTCAAAACTAGATTTGTTTTTAGTGGGATCAACAACAACATGAACTAAAATGCAAATCCCATCTTTGGATAACACAATATCAACACATTGTCATGAAGATTGAAGCTAGGATGAAGGCATCAAGAGAACATGTGTCTATTCATGATAAACATGAAATTGGGCATCTCTAGCAATGGAAGCAAAGAAATTTCAAACAACATCATGAAAAGTTGTACCTTCCCTTCCACGGGAACATTGCAAAAGGTGTATCCTTGTTGAATATATGGGCTAGTCATAAATGTAATGGGTTAAACCTAGATCCATTGGGTGGGGGAAACCCAACCTAGTGTGCAATGTTGTGGAAAAGGTGTTAGAGGCCATATGAAATGATGGGAGGATTTGGCATGTGAAGAACCATGCCTTTGAACTTTGGCCTACACATGATCTCAAGCAAGCACAATGAGGATCAAAAGTCATGTTTAAAATGATGCTAAAAAATGTATTCTTGTGTAATCTTTTTGATGTGTTTTCCTAAAGGTGATTCACTCCTCTATGTGAAAACTATTAAAAAAGGGATGCAAGCTTGAATTGTAGGGGAAAAAAGGTTTTGCACCATGTTGAAGTGTGTTTGGAATGGAAGCAACTTTGAACTACATGTTCCTATAGCCTCCAATAAGAATGGGTGACAATTTTACAAGAATGAAAAGACAATGATTAGGACCACCAAAACTTAACTCCCCAAATAAGCTCTTAGGCAATGGCCATAATGGAATTGAACCTTACACCATTTTAAAAATGGGGAATAGGCTTCTCAATAGACTAAAGGGTCTTTAGGACATTGCAACAAACATGGACCTAAAGGCCTCCCAAATACTTTGATGAGACTTGAATCAAAGGAAAAAAACTAGCACTAAAAGCTTAAAAGGGGGAAAAGGGGGGGTGGGGGCGGGGGGGTCTGCAACAAATATGAAAGCCTTTGGACTAAACATTATGAAAGGATTTTGAAGGTCATTTGGACATCCCTTAACTTTGGGAATGTTTTTACATGCTATACATCTTCATCAAAAACCTCCTAAAAAAAGTTAGAAGCAAAGGCATGAACCCAAAAAACTCTTAAAACCATAATACTATCTTTAGGGGCACAAAATTCAATCAAAGGGAAAAATCATGAGGTAGTGTAAAACAACAAAATTGGCAACCTAACTACTATCATGACAAAAGGGTTGTCAAGTAGAAACTGAATTAAGACAATGAGAACACATCTAAGAAGAAATTGCCTTTGCATCTATAACTACTACCTTTATGTTTACATAGTTGTTGTTTTCCACTTACTATCTTCATACAACAATTATTATACCACTACAATTACCTTTCAAGAGTGAAAACACATTACAAGGGCAAGAAGATGTATTTTTTGGGGGGTATATTTTGGTGGCAATTTTTTTAAAACTTCATTTAGCATTTTGATAAACATATAAAATGGATTTTGATACAAAAGTTTCCAACATAATTCTTGTCATCTTTTTAATTAAAGTAATTTTTCAACAAAATGTTTTTTTCAACACACTTATGTTCGTTTGAATGAAAAATTTGTCTAGAAGTTTTTTGGGAAATCATATGAATCAAACTTTTCAATTGTAATTGAAATGGTACAATCAATTCATATTTAATATATGACTAAATACTTCATCAAGTTTTGTAATTATTTGAATCATTTAAAAAATATTTTTTCACTTTGTAATATATCATGACAACATTTATTTTCTCACAAATAAACTCTTTAATATTAATAATAAAAATATTGTTGTTTGACTATTGCATTATTTGACAATTGAACTACCTTCTTTTGAGTATAATTTTAATATTAGCTTGGTGAAAGTTGAAAGTTGCATCATTTTGAAAAACAATATTTGTGACAACATTTTTAGGCCATCATAGTTGCTTTGACCCTCAACCACTATTTTCCAACAAGTATATTCTAAAATGTCCAAACTTCCTTTCACCTAGGTTTTATCATAATCTAGCCCACCCTTTTACAAAAACTCCAATTCAATTGACCATAGACTAAATGACACATGTTTTACATGCGTCTTTCACATTCTTGTGTTTTATTATTAAACTTTAAAAAATAATAACTATATTCAGAACCCTATATTTATTTGAACATGGTATCTAATAATTAAGGTAAATGAAATTTTCTTTTGAAATATATTTTAAATTTTACTTCTGAAAAATGTATTAAACCTTTTTTTTTGGCATGTTGTTTGGAAAAAATGGAAGTGGCATCCCCAAGTTTTTTTCAAAACCAACATTCAACGTACTTGAGACATGAACAACTTCAATCAATTTCCAAAAATGGACATTCTACAATATACATTTTCTTGGGTGGGAGAACATAGACTAGTGACACTTTCAATTACTGCACCTAAACAACCAAAGAATCCACCATAACTTGGAAAATTTAGGTACATATCAAATTGAAAATTGCACATGATGAAATAAGTGGGAGGTAGAATTAAGGACTTTTCATGTCATGCATTCATGCATTGACTTGTTGTTCACAATTTGCAAAAGATGAATTACCATACAAAAACACATATTTATGTGAACTCAACCACCATTTATGCCACCCTATGTTGCACATCACATTGCACTTTAAAGACATGGTCAAATAAAATCACCATTAAAGTTATTAGGATCAAAACAAAGCCCACCATTCCAATGAAAATGATGGGATGGTATTTCACATGCTCACAACAACACATGCATATTCCCCCATCACACGAGATGCACATCCAATTACATATTATATATAATGTCCCTAAAACACCATGCCCTAAAACACAAAATGTACAATACATTACAAGCCATTAATGGAAGATGATTTGACTTCGAATATGATTGTCATAAATTTGGTTCAATATAATTCTACTTGACCTTTGAATATGTAAATGGCACAACATATTGAAAGAGACCTACACCCACAAAAAAGGCCCACTGGGATTATTTTATTTTTAGCAGTTTTTTATTAAACATGCTTATATTTGCCCCAATATATCACATGTTGTTTGTTAATAATTGTTGAATAAGTATGAATTTTTTAATTTCTGAAAATTATGTGTTTTGTTTTGAAAATTGATCATAAATTTCAAATCATACAAAAATATGTTCACTACTTGAGGGTTCATTTTCTTTTATTATATGCTACAACTTTGCTTTATACATCATGTACATTAATATACCCCATTTACATGTGGTAAAAGACTCTTGAAATTATGACATTTTCAAACATGCTTTGATTTTAAAAGTTTGAATTCCATAATTTTGATTTTTTTTTTTGAAAAAAAAATACATTCTGATCGTCTAAATTTGTTATCATAAATTTTTAATGAAATAAAAAATTATTTGCAATTATTTGCTTATTTGAACAATCTTTAACTAAAACCAAAATTTAAAGTTTTGTTAGATGGATTTGAAATTTGAATATCCTAACATACATTTGATTCATTTCAAACAACTTTGCATGATTATCATGGTTTTCAAATGGCAAAACATAAATATATTTGTGATAATTTGTAGTTATTGCTATGATTCAACACCTTCTTTTTGTCATTTGAATGTGTGTTTGCCTTGAAAGTAATTGGTGGTGAGGATTATATAGAAATGACCAAAAAATGGGATTCCAAACTGAAAATTTTAAAAATCCTTGATTTTGCCAAATTATGAATGATGCAATTTTGTGAATTCATAACTCTTGCATATACGCTCCAATTGAAGATATTTCCAAAAAAAAAAAGTCATATCCTTTTAAAAGAGCTTTTTAACATCATATTGCATGCCCAATTCAAAGGTTATTTGTTAATTGTTTGTTGAATTTTAATTGGTCAAGAATCTAATTGTTAATTTGAATTTTAATCATTCTTTCATTGTAATTGGAATTTCAAATCTTCAAATGGAAAATTCAAACTCCTTTCAAAACTTAAAGATATTTTCAATTGGTAAAAAAGTTTAAATTTGAACAAGGTTTGATATTCGCATTTTTATACAAAAAGTTGGAATACTCACAAAATTCCAACTCCCAAATGAAAAATCCTCTTAGGAAAGTTGGGACTCACTTCTTTACAATCTTTCACACTTGTGAAATTATGCTTGAATTTGAAAATGTTTTCCCAAGATGTTTCCTTCTCATGCCTTAAACTTGGTTGCAAACTCAAGGCTAAGGTCATAATAGTTTAAAGGAGGTGAAATGAACATTTTCACCATTTTCACAAAAACTTCAATTAAATTCCAATGAATATGTGATCACAACTTTTGTAAAGGACTTGTGTGTGAGGGCATTTAATGCAAGACATTCAATGAAGATTTTTAAACATACCTTAGAAATATTTGCATTTCTATTGATTACATGTCTATTGGTTGGTGGATGAAAACAACTGGTACATGTTTTGCATCAAAATATTAATCAAAATGCATGTACTTAATTGTTATATAATTGTGTTTCAAGCATGCAATTTTTGGCTTTGAAGTTCTTTTCAAACTACAATTTTGGGATCCTTGAAATGTGTTTATGTGTAAGTGAACTCGGTGTTGATGCTTGCACAACCCCTTTGTTGGCATGGTTCTCCCACGAGAGAGATACTTGACTTGTTTAAGAATGGCTTTTTTGAAAAAATTTCTGATATCTGAGGCCAATATTCAAAATTGAAAGTAAAATTATTTTAAAAATCAGGCCAATTCTCCCAAAAAAGGTGAAAACAGCCCAACCCTAGTAAGTGCCTAGCTTTGGAATCAAAGCTATTAGTCACTTTTTGGGGTATTACCAATGGGTTTCTTTAATGACATGCAAACGATTTAGATCATATGTATACCTTATGCCACGATTTCACAAGGTCATATTTTAATGGTCACATGGTAGTGTATTGTGACTCATGAATAATGTGTGGGGGCCTTGAAAGTTCTTTTTTTTCTTTTGTGATGAGCATCTTTGATAGGCCTTCTACAAAGAGACATTAATCAAGCTTTGGACAATCTTAGAATAGATATGTTGTAATCTCGTCCTTTGGGCTGCTTATATTGGTTACAAGAGTAGAACTTAGGGCAAAGAATATATATGAGATAAAGCTATTATAGTTGTTTTGTGTTTTGTTTCTGGTCTATAGCCAGATTTGGCTAAATCATCCTAGGGATGATCGCCATTTCTTCTATGTCTTCCTATGGAGTGATTGCACTTCGGCTACAAACCAAAATTCCTAGAAAAAACACTGGCCCCTTATGGCAAGTTCAAAGCTCAAACCACAAAGATTTCAAATTGGAAATGTCCCATGAAGTTTGACCAACATGGAAGGCAGAGTTCACTTGGTGAACATTGCTCAAAAATGTGGGACAAAACGAACCCTGCAACATTCGTAATCCATAAAGAAAGGGATTTTGTTTTCGTTTGTATTTGGACGTCCCTTGTCAGATAGAATATTTGCCCTGGCATCTTAAGCAGCTAAAGAATTCTTACAATAATTTGTAAGGTTGGGGCTCTGATTTGTTCCGTGCCAGGTTTTCTTTCCAATCTGTTGAAATGAATTCCAAAAAATAATTTAATGGCACATAATGGCAATCCTCTCGCCTCTTCCATGTTCTTCGATCCCAGCACTTGGGCTACTGTCCTCACTGGGAGACCTCAAAACATGGAAGAGCCTCTAGTGCTGCCATTATTATCCTATGCCATATTCTCTCCTGGATGGATGGGCACATCCAAAACAGTCCTGGCACATCATGGAACCATGTAACAAGCTTAGCTAATCTGGGCCCCCCCAAAAAAAAAAACACCAAAGACTTTGAGTAAAAAAAAGCATGTTAAAGATTATCAGAACATGTCCAGGTGTCACTCACCCATTGGTTGTAAGTTCAAGCCAATATTAAAATCCAAAACCCTACACTGATGCAATGTCCGTTTCCCTCTGGACACGGCCGACAAATGAATTTAGGTTTCAAACTTTATTTCCCAATCTTGGAAAAAGAAATTTCTGACAAAATTATTGTGTGGTTTTTTTAACAAAACATTTGGGGATTTTTTTAAGTATGAGGTCTGCTAATTTTGGTAAAATTGTGGGACAATTCGCCAATTTCAATATCAAAAAATTGAAAAAAAAATCCTAGATCTGAAAGGATGTAGCTTAGTTTGCAAGATTTGCACGTGGGGTGTGCACATACATATCCATCGGCCCCAATGTCCTGGAAATGGGATTTTGGCCACCCCCATGGCGCCGACCATCTGCCG
>Ga0209611_10008832_pt1 | contig 15529 bp, 14 predicted proteins | sample S1TSphgellanicum_3_FD_187693 | JGI IMG/M metagenome (GOLD analysis project Ga0209611, IMG submission 187693) | Host-associated microbial communities from peat moss isolated from Minnesota, USA - S1T2_Fc - Sphagnum magellanicum MG (SPAdes) (version 2) | ecosystem: Host-associated > Plants > Peat...
TTGACTCCCAGCCTTTTTTGTGTCCATAACTTGGGCTAAAGATGTCGAAATGCCAATGAAATGCCATTTTGGGCATCTACGCTTCAAGAGCTTTTCATTGATATAAAGAACGCATCAAGGAAAGGAGATTTGACCCCTCAAATCGTCTTCTGAGTTTTCGGGAGTCCCGGAGGACTCCATTTTCCCACTTTTGGGAGTGTGAGTTGCATTCTCACACTTAGCCCCAAAGTGGGGTTGCGACATTCTTTATGATGAAAGGCTACTTGCCCATGAAGATTATTGAATCCATTTGGTTCCAAAGATTTTCATATAGGTTATGCCCAGGGTGATTTTCCGTAGCAAAAAGGTTTGGTGGATGAAATTTTACTTGGATTGGTGGAAAAGACTACGGTTACTTATGTTAGCCAACACTAGTAAAATATATATCAACCACATGCACATTTAATTTATAAATGTCAAAAAGCGCACATGACCTCTGTGCTATGGTTGTTAACTTTTTGTTTAATATGTGGGAGGACAAACACATGATTACTATTGGGTTAATGTTTGAGGTGAGTGACATTAGTGGTGCAATTATGGTTCCAAAATTACAACTTCTTGACAAATCTTTCCTTATTCATAAGATCCTTACTTGCATAAAAAATGATGAGTCAAATCTATAGACTTGTGTCAATTATACTTTGATTTGGTTGTTTCATGTACAAGTTTGGGTATGTTAGATCCATTTGATGGATGATGCTTTTGGCATGACCTATCAAAGGTTTGTGAATATACAACTACATATGAAAAAGTGGCCCATGGCCTAGGCATCCATAATGATAGTTCAAGTTCATATCTAAAAATGTATTTACTTGGCCACATAAGTTTAGGAAAGGGAGGCAAACATGGGAAAAAAATTGTGTAAGTTCTGGCTTGAAGCCTAGAAAATTGAACACACATGTCAAGACAAGGTGAATGTGATTTTCTTATTATTAAGTTTTAATTAACACGATTTTTAAAATTGTTAGGTTTTTATTATTTCCATTAATGTGGTGTAAATTGCATTTGTTGTTGATTGTAGGTTTACAAATTGAGTTTCATTATTCTAAGACGCTTTGGCTTTTCGAATTGCCACTACATTGTGAACTACAAATCAAACTATAACATTACAAAGTCACATTCCTTCACCACAAACATGGGTTGTTTGCAAAGTTGTGAAAGTTTTGTCACCCATTGTGAATAGTTATGTTTTGAACCAATGTTAAAGGAACTAGTTGCTTGGGGATGCCTTCCATTTTTTCATATTTACATGTCACAACTTTGTGAAGAAATTTTCGACTAGAGGGTCCCTAACAACCAACTTGCTAAAGAAGAGGCAAATGTTTTTTATTTTGAGTTGGATGAACTTTTTTTTCGTATGAAGCACCATGTGTTGGAGGTCCTTACACCCTTCCTTTCTTTTTTGCATTTTGTTGATAAGAAAAAAAGGCATAACATGTTTGTATTGATGTTGGATTTCAAATATAAAAATATGCAATTGGTGACCATTAATCTAGGTCATGAAATTGATGCCACCTTCATTGTTGACCAGGACAATTGTTATTGCCTCTAATGTTGAATGTTTTCAAGTTGTTGATGCCCAATAGGGTTTAAGACCTTAATGAATCTACCTCACTTATGGACTATCATGATCTATTTTGGTAGTCTAACACATATGTAATTGTGCATACAAGGACATTGTGGCAAGAGAGTTTGGATCATTACATTGTTATCCTATTGATCTAGAAATTTGCAAATGTGTTTTTGTCATGGTGGCAAATAGAAGAGCAAAAATTTCCCACCGTGGCTACATTAACATGAAAAAAATTGAACATCCCAACTAGCCTACCATATCAAAATAAAAAGAATATATTATATTTCTAGAATTGTCACAACACTTTGGAGATGTTGGCTTCAAATTGACAACTTGGACAATCTTATTTTTGTGAACAAAAATTGGCCAGCTAGTCCTTGTGCTAGTTGCTTGAAACCTATAGATTTGGCATATATATGTGAAGTTGAATCTAATTTGACAAAGGAGTTGGATGTCGGATTTGGGGATGAGGTTGAATGCGAAGAATTTTCAAATGTTCACAATACATTTTATATAATTATGTGACATTCTGTGAATTCATTTTGGAATGTGTAGGTGTTTGAAGTTTATACTTTTTTGTTACATGGAAGTTAACCAAATGTATAAATCTTTGTACATATAAGGGTGCAAGCAAGGTATTTTGTACATACTTGGTACCTTATTTTCTACTTGAAAACACCCAAAAAATAATTTTTTAAACTTCTAACCTTTGTTTAGCATTTCAACACAAATGACACTTTTAGTTTTTTTCATGGGCATCTTTAGCCGCCTAGCTTCTCAAAACAATTTGTGTCATATCATTTGGACTTGAAAAAGTACTCCAAAAGTATCCCCAACAATTTTGTCATTTTTCAAATGTTGGGGATGATTTTAGTTACGAAAACAAACTCATCAACCAAAAAATTTATCTTCGAATATTCACCACATCAATATTGAGGTGTAGGAAAAACAACCCAAATATTTACAAAAAAATTCACCTACTTTCAAATAATTGAACTTTATTTTTCAAGTTGCCACAAATTTTAGGTCCAATTCAAGTATTTGCAAGTAGTGTAAAAAATCATGATTATAACAATTTAACCTTTGAAGTTCATGCAAACAAAAGTTAAGAAATAATATACCCAAAAATAATATTATTATCTTCATAAAATCATTTACTTGTTAGTCCTTTTATATAAAAACCTCAATATTTTATTGTTTACATTATTTTTTGTGTATACTTTACCATGCTTTCACCCACCAAGTGTCCATGAAGATAAAGAAATGAATTTTATGTTAAGGTTTTCGTATAAAAAAATTCTTATGTGTTTCCAAATTGTGGAGTGTTTTCTGTGAATCCAAATTCTATTAAGTTTTTTTGAAGGTCTATCTATCTATCTTTGAAGGGAATTAAAGATTGATGTGAAGTCTAAAATTTTGATGGTTAATATTTGAAGAAACTCTTTCTTTGAAGGTTTTTTTTTTGTTTTTGAAACATCTATCTTTTAATTGTGAGGTCTTTTATGTTTTTGAATGTTGAACACTTTAATTATGAAATCTTCGATCATCGTTTTTGTATTTTTGTGTCTATCATTTTTAATATGAGGGTTTGGTTAGATTTTTTATGTATATCTAGATTTTTGAAGTCTATCTAAATTTTTGAAATATGTCTGTTTTTTTAAGTTTGTTTATCTTTCATGTCAATCTTTTTAAGATTTGTTTGTTTTCTAGGTATGTTTATATTATGAGGTGTATGTTTGTATTTTGAAGTTTGTAGTTTGTATATCCATCGTTGAGTTGGGAATCCATATCTGAGTATGTTTTTAATAGCCCATCTAAAACTATATATGGAGCATGGAACATGTAAAAGTGGCCTATAACATAACCAATCTAATAAAAAATACTATCATTCTAATTCATATTAACATTAACTCCTTTCAATTAGGTTTATAGCTTAAATTTTTTTTAAAAAAAACTTGTGATTTTAGATTTAGTTATGAAACTTTGCATGTTTTGTTGTTGGTTTCCCTTTTGTTGCATGAATGTTTATTGTTGGTTTCCCCGTTTTGCAATATTTCATACAAGGCATTTTTCAACCTTGCATTTTAAGACCTAGGTAAAAAATTGTCAACTATAATAGTAGGTTTCTTTCAAAGAATTGAGATGTCTTAAGGAACAAAATAGGATATCAATTAAGGTTCATATTAAAGACCCTAGAATGTAATATTCGCCTTCAAATGGATCCAACCCTTAACACTCCTTCATACCTACTTGTCATCGGAATCTTAAGAACCCAAAACTAACCTATTCTTTGAAATTTGGAATTTGAATAAACCCAAACCCCATCTATTCTTTCAAAAATATATATATCTTAAACCCATAATTAACTATTATTAAAAAAAAATTAGATACCCAACTCACACTGGTGCACTATGCAACAACTAATAACAACTAATAGCAACAAAAATAAATGAATATTAGGTGGGATCTAGCTTTTCACATAACCCATGGGCTATTGGAAGGGTGAACACCCACAATGTTATTCCTCTCAATGATCACAAACTCCAAAAGTGTCTTTCACCTTAAGGATTGAAAGTTAGTTCAAAATCACTCCTTTAACACACTTTTTAATTTCACCAAATGCTTTACAAAAATGCTAAACTTTCAAAATGTTAGATATCAACATCCTACCAAGTTATTTTTGCATCTTTGGTATTTGTGCTTAATGCATTTAAGTTTGTAGTTTGGAAAGAAATTCCAATCTTAACTTGTATGAGGTATATTTTTATGATCCAATTATAAACACCCTATTTACATATAAATAAACTATAACTTTTACTTTTTTTTCAGTAGCTTGCACTTTTTTTTTTTTTTGCCCGTCATTTGGGAAAATTTGGAAATAACTTCTCTTGGAATAATTGTGGTCTAAGCAATAATTTTGAGCTTAACCATGGTACAAAATAACGAACACTATTAGTATAAGGATTTCTAAAAAGTTGAAAAATGGTGTAAATTGAAAAAAAAGAAGGAATGAGAAGCTAAATAAGAAGGGATCTTGTTATTATTGTGGCATTAAAAGATCATTTTGTGAAAGGATTTCATAAAAAGAAGCAAGATTGAAAAAGCAAGTTAGCAAGATACTTCACAAATAACTAGAACAAGCAATGGTGAACATTTCATGATTGTGTTGTCTATCTTTGAGGTTTGTAAGTATACTTTTATTTGTTGAATCTCAAGCTTCACAACTTTTCACCTTCCAAAAAGAAACATTTTCAACCTTTGGGGACTTTGCTTTGGGTCACAAACTATATCTTGAAGACAATAGTACAAATTTGATGTGTGAATGAAAGGCATTATTGCTTTCAAACTATTAAATGGAACTAAATGCATTGAAAATGTATTTTATGTCCCAAAGTTGCCAAAGAATCTATTATCATTTAATCAATTCTTATAACAAGGTTTCAAGGTGGAATTTTATTCTAACTAAATGTTATAATTGAAGTCATATGAGCCAAGTAAGGTGATTGTTAAGGCTATCAACAAAGAAAGGTTATACATGTTGGTTGGAGTTGTTTACTTTTTGGTTGTAGATTGTAATGTCACATAAATAAGATGTGTAATTTGTGGCATCGAAGATTCAAGCATACAATCTCTATGTAAGCTTAACAACCATGTCCAAAATTAAACATGTTGAAGACATGGACCACAATTTTGAGATCATGATTTGAGTTCTTATGATGGATGTGTGCATGGTAAACATCATCTACCCCATTCCCTTTGATTGAGGATTTTCAAATGCAAAGAAAATTATAAAATTTATGCACATAAATCTATGTGGTGGTCCTATGGAAACATCTCATATATATAAAAAATTCTAACCTTCATTGATGATTTTTCAACATTCCTTTACACCACAAAGATTAAATTTAATGTGCTTGACAAGTTCAAGGTTTAAAAGTTTGGGTGAAAAATCAAACTAAAAATATATTAAAAAATTAAATGTGATGGGGGTAAGGAATATAACTCCAAAAGTTTCTACGTGTTTTGCAAGCATAATGTCATTGTGAAATAAACAATGACTATGTATGCACTAGAGCAAAATTGAGTAGCTAAGAAAAATAATCAAATGGTTATCAAAGTGTGTGATACATGTTAAAACACATGAAATTGAACCATATATTTTGGTCAAAACTAATGACAATTACAACATATGTTTAAAATCAAATTCTTACCAAGGCAATTTTAAAATGACATTAGAAAAAAAATGGTGTTAACCATATTGTTTATTTCAAAAGAGTTTTTTGAAAAAACATACTTTATATGTTGATAATTTTATTTCAACTTCTAATGACTTCATTTATTGAAAAACACAAACAATAATTTCTTGAAAAATTTTGAGATTTAGTGGATTTAAGTGAGATCCAATATTGCTCAAGATACAAGTGAAACACATTTGACAAAACTAGATATATTTGAACCAAAGTAATACTTTAAAGATATATTTAGATGTTTCAGTATGGTGGAAAGGAAGCCAATGCAAATCTCTTCTATTATTAATTATAAACTTTCAAAAGATGTGTCCTAAGTGAAAGCATGGTAAAAAGACACAAAAAAGGTGGCACCAAAATCTAGTTTAACAATAAGATACTTTTGAACACAAACACATGAAAATAAACTCAAAATCTTTTCAATAGTATTTTGAATGTGGATCTAGCCCTCATTGCTTGTAAGGTTGCAATGATACGCACATGACTTAATAGCTTTCATGCTATGGGGGTCATGATCCAATTTATTGGATTATAGTGCAACATCTATTTGATTATCTATTCAAAGCACTTTGTGTTTTCTGTTTGTTGAAATTGAGGGAAGTATTGATAATACTTTTATGTACTAAGTGCACTCAGAAAGGGGTGTTAGTGTTTACCACAGCCAAGGTTTTGACGGAAACTATATGAGTCATGTGCACATTGAAAAGGGTGCCTAACATAACATAACATAACAAGACGTGCATGTTTTGAAAGGTGTGCTTTAGCCAAGGTTCTAATAGCACATTAAGGGTTGGTTCACTTTAAAACGAGTGCCTACCATAGGCAAGGTTTTGATGGTAACATTTTGGGCCCTATTTGCACCAAATGGGATGCCTACCGTATTGAAGATTACAATGGTCCAACACTTTGGACCAAGTGTGCTCCAAAAGTGGTGCTTACCATACCCAAGGTTGCAATGGAAACAATGCAAACCATTAATTTTTTGAAAGGAATGCCTATCAAAGCCTCTACTTCAATGGGAACTATATTATTGTTTATGAAAACACAAAAATGTATGCATATTGTGATGTAGATTGGGCTAGAAATTTTGATAGGGTACAATTCAGGTTAGGAATTCTTAATTAGAAATGGAACTGCTAGTTGGAGTAGCAAAAAGTAGACCTTTAATGTCATGCCATCAATAGATGCTCATGAGTATACAATAACTTCCCAAGCCACAAGGCAACAAAGTGACTTTCATCAAATTTTTTAAGGAACATTGGTTATCCGCATGCATATGAAACCCCTTATTATGTATGTTAATGATCAATGTTGTATATCTCTATATAGATGAGTCCAACATGTCTTACTTGCACAAGGCAGGTCATGATTTCAACATTTAATTTCAGACAAAATTAAGACAGGATTTATTATGTTGGTGTATTACAACATAGAAAATATGATTGTAAATATTTTGACCAAAGGGATTTTTTGCTAAAAAGCATGAGCATTTCCAATGCGTGATGAGTGTGATTAAGGGCATAGCTTGATAATTTGTTGAGCCAATCATTGAATGGCAATGTTGGATATCAACACCCTATCAAATTACTTTTATATCATTGCTAATTGTGCTTGATGTATTTTAGTCTGGAACTATGAGATAAATTAATTTGCTGATTTTTCAAATCTTCATGATATACGAACATATATGTAAAGTATATCTTGTTGGACACCAGTTTGGGCACCAGTTTGGACCTCAGTTTCTCATTTCATGCCCAGTTAATATTGCCCTTGTAACTTGTGACAATTATTGAAAATATGACTCCTGGGAGCACTTTTTCAATCTCCCCAAAATGTCATATTAAACAAGTCAAACAACACTTGCAATCCCAGTGACCAGTCCATGTTCCTAGCACAACCCATATGGGACCATATAGCACTCTGCACGTCTGATGAAGAGAACACCAGAAGGCATCTTAGAAACAGTGATATGGAAGATCTGGATATTGTTTATAATTTCCGATAGTGGGGGGTGGCAAGGCAGAAGATATGATGAAAACATTAGGCTTGCAGAGGATAATAAGGTACAACATCAAACCCGAAAGGGCTTGGGCTCTTCCATGTGTGTGCTTTATTAATTTGCTAGTCATGCAGAATCTGCTGGTGTCGTTTGATTTGAACACCGAGGTAGATTCTGTGTGACTCATGAGGTTACCGAACTTTTAAACTGCATGGAACACTGTGAGTTCTGAGCCCTAGCACGGCCTGGGCTTGCCCCTGACACTTGCCAGGACCCTGAAAGGGCAAAGGATGATGGCCCATTCCCTAGTACATGACTATTTGTACGTGTGTGAATCCCTTGGAAGGAAGAGAATCTCTACTACTTAGAGCTTTTCTAGCACTTTGATATTCTAACACATTCAAACCTTATTATACATTTGGCACCTTTTACTGCCAGACTCACAATACAAGTGATCACATTGTGAAAATATTTTGATTGTCCTCAAGGTTGCATCCGATACAAAAATCACCAGATTTTTGGTGGATTAGACATTATGATAAGTAATGCTCACCTGCCCTCCCCCCCTAATATAACTACAATCCCCTTCAAGTGTCCTTCACAAGTCTGGCACCATTGGTGCTCTGGGCAGCCTTGCCCAGACACTGCACCCCCACCTGCCCACACCCTCCCTCCCTCCTTCCAGGTCACTGCATGCATTATTTTCATCAAAGTCCCCAGCTAAATTGACATTGACTCTATGGGGCAATGTGCCATTTGTAGCTTATGACCATACTCCGCATGGCCCAAATTTAAAATTCTCAAAAGGAGTTCATTTTTGGCTTATAATGAGTTTAGGAATTAAACAAACGTTTGCCAACTCTGTTGGTCTTCACAAAACCGCGACTTTCATTTCTGTGTCGTCTTGACTGCAACCTGCAGATTGCAAGTGGTACAAGGCGTTGTACCGTCTACCTTGAGAAAAACAGAATAGACTTGTTCATTTATTCGAAAAGTATACCTTGCGAGTTGTGTTCAGGATCTTACAAAAGACCAAGGTTCATATGATATTTCTCATTCACACATTGACCTTTCTGGGTACTTTGGTACTTTGTACTTTTCCCTTTGCCCCTTATTTTCTTACTTACTGTAGGGGTAGAAATTTTGGGGGGTAGTACTAGAGGCTAGGATGGGTGGTCATTGGTCACCACCCCATGCACCTCTTTCAAAGGAAGCAACTCGTGGAGAAATGTGCCAAGGTGAATTCGTGGACCTTTTCAACTCTCTTTCCAACTACCCCCCCCTCGCCGCCCGGCGCCCCCCCATTGGAGCTAACAAGAGGCCTCAATGTCCATTGGTGTGTTGGTGATCCTCCTCCCACTCTTTCATTGGACCTAAAGAGATGATTTGCTTTTTTGATTCTGTGAAAATCCGCCAGTATTGAGAACGCACAACAGATTGAATCGTGTCAGACAAAAAGCATGTGTGACCACTAAGGGGGCACAGAAGATCTGCCTACTATACTATCTGCACTACCACTCCCATACACAGCTCGTTCAAACAATTGAGAAATTTTATTCATAGCATCCTGGAAACATACTTCCAGTGATCAACACCAAACTTTAGAAATCAACACACACACTACTGCCAATCAACAGGCACTGTTCACTGTAATGCTTAACAACCCTAGACCGGAGAAAATGGATTAGAATTTTCTCTGTTCACCTCTCTAGTCTATGGACAAATATTATTCCATGCTTACAAAGGTAGAAATTCATAATGTCCACCCTTGTCTCTTCAATGACAAATTCCCAAACCAACTCACTCTTACTCCATAATCCCACATCAAAGATAAATTCTACTCAGACTTTTATGCATGCAACTTGTTAGACTCATGAATCTAGACATTATCATCCTTTTCAGATCTCTAGTTTTAAGTCAAGGAAAATACAAAACATTTCTGACACTGCTCTGTTCTATGACTTCATAGAAAGCTATACTTACAACCTTTAATTACAACCTTTGTTGCAGGAAACAAAACCAATTGGAAGAACAACATGATTTTCCAAAACAATGGTACTTAGATTATTTTTTTACGTCCGATCTTGCCAAGAACATTGCTCCCCTTAAATCCTCTTTCCAACTCCTTATCTCCATCCTTCTTCTTGCATTTCTTCCACACAACACCTTCACATAGAGAATCCACAAAAAGCTTATCAGCCAACACACACGCTCAACAACAAACCAAGTATAGAAGGATTAGAGGAATGGTAGTGCCACTATTGGCTACCATCGCCTTCCTCCTTCAAGGACAAATTGCCAAAAAGTTGGCAATCACATCACTATGCACAAAGCGTAAAAAGAAAACCCTAAAGATGTCCTGCCCCCATAGGACATGCCTTTAGGTTACGTATGTGACCACCCCCAAACTGATTTAGCTACACCCTTGTAGTTTCCGTCAAATCATGGTACAATATGAAAAAGTTGTAGATCTTTTTGTGGTTATTGCCACTGAGTTTCATCAAATCCCTTAATGATACAAGCATCCACCATCAACATCAATCTCATTCTGACCATTGGCATATCCAACAAACAAATACAACTTTTCCTAGCTTGCCTCAAGGGCTTTCTTTTGGCTTGGTTTCTTCATCTTTGCCATATCCTTCCCAATAACAAAACTTGGAAACACATGCCTCCCTTTCCACAACGCATAGGTCTTCTTTTGCTTTTTGTTGTGCCTCCTCAACATTCCCAATAATGGCCTTGTGCATCCTAGCAATCAATTCCATCTTAGCAATTATTTGCCTAACCATCTACTCCACTCCAACTTTTGCATCAAACTCTTGTGTTAACATGCTCAAATGATTGTCCACCTTAAGTTTAGGTGTGCATCCAGTAAGAATCATAAAAGGTGAAAACTTGGTATTGGCTTTCATTCCACACCTATAACCAAACAACATCCGTTGCAATTGTAATTCTCAACTTTTGAGATATTTTGGGAATCTAAATGGCACAAAGATACCATGTTTGATGGTCTCGATCGTCGGCTCTGCCATCCCATTGCAACATGGCCACTTAAATGTTATGAATCAATATTGGATCCCATAAACTTTACACAAATTCCCAATCTTTGCCATTGTTAGTCAATATACATTTTGGAACACCAAATTAACAAATAATTTCATCCTCTAGGAACTTTCCAGTTGTCATAGCATGTGATCAAGTATTACTTTAACCTTGCACCACTTTGAATAATGATGAATGGTTAGTAAGATGTATTTATTACCATTCTTAATTTCAAAAAAAGGACTAGCTATATCTAACACAATCTAATAAAACAAGTCATGAATGGGTATGCTCTTGAATTCTTCCACATTAAATCTAATATTCCCTATCATCTTCACCATTTGACATTGGTGGCATGCCTTCACCACTCTATTGACTTCCTAAGTACATGTCAATAATACCTCATGCAAATTTCTACCAAGGTGTGTTGTTCATTGAAACTGTTGCAACCCTAACCTTGGGTTCGTGACCAAGGCAAGGGTTGGCAAAGGTGTGAGCCAAGAGTGAAACACGAGAGTCACATTTCATGCTCCCGAGAATGTAGGAAAATGTGAGGGAATGAACCCCCACACTTCCAAGTGAGCTCCCACTTTGGAAGTTGAAGTCCTGATGGACTCCTGAATCTTCAAAAGGTGATTGCAAGGGTCAAAACTCATTGGACTAAAAAGTTCTTTATATCATTAAAAATTTCTTGGAACGTAGATGTGGAAAATGGGTTTGCATGACCCATTTGGGTACTTAAAACATAAGTTATGGCCAAAAGAAGGGCGAGGAGTCAAATTGGCAATTTGACTACCGACCACTAAAAGTTGAGAATCGCCTTAATTTCCTTACGTGCGGGTGGCATGCCACATACTGTTGGAAAGATCTTGATAAGGGCTACAACTTTGCTTCAAGATTTGCTTCAATAGGAGGTTTGCACACAAAATTATGGGCCCCAAAGTCGTGGGAGTCCCAATTTCAGGAATTTCAAGACTCCAACTTGGGAGTCCCAAGACAAAATGACATTTGGGTGTTGGCCCCATGGCCAAGCACAAAAAATGTTATAATGGGGAAGGTGATGGCTTCCCCCAAGTCCGGGTCATGATGAATTTTGTGAGTACGTGTTTGCCCGTGGCTCGTCCATGCACCAAAAGTGCTCCAACTACGCACTAACCAACTTGTTGTTTGGTTTGTGCAGGTTTGTGTGAGTAATTGAATTATTTGTCACTTTTCCTAGTCCCCATCATGGAGCTCCAACACACCCTTCTACCCCAAAAGTGTTGCGAACCAAGGAGCATGCCCGAATTCCTTATCCTTCCGATGTTTTCACCTTAGACTCACATTTTGAGTCTATCAAGGAGCATGGGAGTGCATAAAAAACGTCCAAGCTTAACATGCATATCCTTTATTATTTGTTGCCATTCATTTGGTTTTGGCATGGTAAATCCCTTGAAAATCCAAGCTTCCATGTGCTAATAATAATTAAAAGGATGCAATTTTTAACTATGTCTAATTCCTTTGTTGCACATTCATCAGACAACCTTCCCCCATTCAAAACAATGAGGCAATTAACATCTTGCCAGATGTCTAAATTACACTCATTATCCCAATTGTCATCATCTTCTACTTCTAAAGATTCTCCACCATCATCCCCAATTTCCACCATCTTTTGAACAACCATAATTAATTTTAAATGCAAATTAACACTAATTAGACATGTCATTTGTTTGGAAGCCACATGCAACCTTTTTCTTTTATTGTTATGTGCTTGAAAGGTCTTAGTAGCCCCTAGCACTCCACCATTAGCTTGTCCTACATCTACCTCCACCTCCGCATCTTGTTCCTCTAATTCCACCATGAAGATTCGTGGAATTTCAAGTCTAGGAGTATTATTTCATATGTCTGAAACATTTCCTCCAAATCCAAGTATGAATCCCCGTTATTTTAAACATCTTCATGTCTTGAATTTCATTTACAAAATCTTCATTATCAGCTACAAGACTAACAGGGTTACGACTAAGTGCATCTACATCACCATGCTTTGGTCTTATTTTATGTATGATCTTGAAATCAAAATCTCGCAACATGTCAATCCACATGCCCTATCTTCCATAAAGGGCTTATGGTTAGTCCTTAATGTGAAGTGGTTTATGTGCAGATACTATCTAAAATGCATAACATTCCCCTTCCATGGGATGGAAATGGCTATGTATTGATGAAAACCCTTTATTAACATAGGCAATTACATGTTTTTGTTGCCCACCTTTTTGCAATAGAATTGCTCCCACCCCCCAAGTTGATTAATCTACATCAAATACAAAAGCTTTGTTAAAATTTGGTCCATACAAGATTGGTGCTTCCACTAACACCTTTTTCAATGTTTCAAAGGCACCTTGGCAAATGGGAACCCACCTAAAATCTACAACCTTCCTTGTTAGTTCAAACAAGGGAGGGCAAAAACATGGTTAGGTGTTTCAAAAGTGGCATTTAAAAGTCCATAATCTAACACTAATAAATTTTTTGCAGTTTTAACAATTATCAAACCATAAATCCTATAATTATCCCCTATGCTTTTAATCATAAATATTAATAAACCAACCTATGAATATCCTTAAACATGTGATTGATAAAAAACATCCATGCAAAAAATTAAAAAATTAAATTTGAAATGAACTTTCAAAGATAAAATTTATAACAATCATGTCATTTTTTTAAAAAATTAATTATAAATATTATTATTATGAAATTTTCAATGCACTTCACAAATAAATTCTTCATTTGATGATTTTTTTAAAATTATTAATTTGACACTACTTTGACATATTTTTTGAATCCACATTTTTCATTTTCTCTATGTGATAGATGTAGTGCTATCATTTTAAAAATCCATTATGAGTCCATAATCTTTTTAGAATTCATCCAAAAAAATTATGATGATTTTCATTAAAGTTTATGACAACATGAATAATTAAAAATTGATAATGTTAATTTTGAATATGGATGTAAGTTTTACATTTATATGTAATCCAAAATAATTACAAGTGTCACAATCGAAATAATCCCCTTATTCATGTTTTCACCCATGAATAACAATTTTTACATACCCCTTAATGTAATTTCGGTAGTAACCAATCAACCCAAAAAATGCACGAACATTTGTGACTGACATAAATACAAGAAACTCTAGCACTACCCTTATTTTTAAAGGATTGAACATAATTCCTTTCTAACTTAATTACATGTCCTAAAAAACTTATGTGTTTAACTCCAAAAACAGATTTGCTAGGATTGAGTTTTAAATTTACTTCCTTAATCTTGTTAACACCAAGTGTAGGTGTTTCAAGTGTTCAAACTAAAGGGCACTATGTACATTTAAGTTAGATCCACAAAGACCTTTAAAATGTATTGCACCCACTTTTGAAAGACTTCTATCATTGTTCAACTCAAAGTGCTTGTGGCATTCTTCAAACCAAATGGCATCACCATCCAATCAAAAAGCCTTGATTTCATTATGATTACAATCTTTTTAATGTCTTGTGGCACTATCCTTATTTTGGTTTTCATAGATTGAATTGTCTCAAGTAAACTAATTATTCCTATGGAGAACAATTATGGCTTTGTAACAAAGATGATATCTTCTTCTTCATCTATGATGCCATTCTAATAATTGTTACACAATAACATTTTTGGACTTCTTATTTCACCTCCCAAATGTTTGGTAACTATAATTGTTCTGACTGTCCCATTCCCTTGTATGGTTATAGTATTACTTCCCCAATCATGTGCCACTTTAGCATCCCTCAACCATGGTCTCCCCAACAACATGGAATAATTAGAATCTACCACATTATTCTAAAACACAGTAAATGTATGACGCACTCCCAACTCCTTAAAGGACCCAAATGTGGGTCCAAATGGAACACAGCGGAAGAGGGAGGAGTCGGGGCACGCTCCCTAACTCACAACATTTTGAGGGGTAGAAGGGCGTGTTAGAGCTCCGGGATGGGACTAGGGAGAATTGACAAGCTTCACTCATTCACACGGGCTTACACACAACCCACACGAAGTGGTTAGTGCATAGTTGGAGCACCCTTGGTATTAGGACAAACCATGAGCAACACGGACACACAAGACTCACCACGGCCCGGACTTGGGGGAAGCCACCACCTTCCCCCTTATAGTATACTCTGTGGCTAGCCACGGAGCCTACATCCAAATGGTTTTTCTCTCCCGGGACTCCCGAGTGGGAGTCCCGAAATCCCGCCAACTGGGACTCCCATGATTTTGGAGCCCCATAACTTTGCGATCAGACCTCCGATTGAGGTGCGGTCTAAAGCAAAGTTGTAGCTCTTGTCAAAAGCTTTCCAACGGTATGTCGCACGTTGTCTGCAAACAAATAAATCGGGTCGATTCCCGACTTTTTCTGGTCGGGAGTTAAATTGGCAGTTTGATTTCCGGCCCTTCTTTTGGCCATAACTTGTGTTTCAGATGTCTGAATGAACAATGCGAGCCCATTTTAGACATTTATGTTTTAAGAGCTTTCCGATGATATAAAAAACGCCACAAGCCATTGAGTTTTGACTCCTCAAATCGCTCTTTGAAGTTTTGGAAGTCCATCGGGACTCCATCTCCCAAAGTGGGAGT
>Ga0209611_10008833_pt1 | contig 15528 bp, 7 predicted proteins | sample S1TSphgellanicum_3_FD_187693 | JGI IMG/M metagenome (GOLD analysis project Ga0209611, IMG submission 187693) | Host-associated microbial communities from peat moss isolated from Minnesota, USA - S1T2_Fc - Sphagnum magellanicum MG (SPAdes) (version 2) | ecosystem: Host-associated > Plants > Peat...
TTCACCATTGTCCATTAAAAAAGTCAATGACTAAGTGAGTAGTTATTTCGTAATTGTCAATATCATTTTCATGCTCTAATTTTGAATTTGTTTGTGAAAATTACAATTTATGTTTTAAGTGTGTTATTTCAATTTTGTTGATGGTTTTAGATTACTCTTGCTCTTTGCGGGGATGCAATGGCGATTTATTTGCCTCCAAAAAAAGGTTTGGATAATGTCCCTTCTACTTCGGGTTTTCACTATCAGTTTGAATTGCGGAAATCTCCTCCCATTGAAGTGAGTCATTTGCATGTCATTTTTTACTTCAATGGGGTTTCAATGGTGAACTAGGCTTCGGGTTCTTGTGCATGAATGCGAACCAATTCTACACTTGCACTCAAGCCTAGATTGAAAGATTTCCTAACAAGTTATCTATCTAAGTTTGAAGTTTATATTTGGTCCATTGCACGACATTACAACATCGACAAATATCTAGACAAAGTTAAAGAAAAAACATATATTTCTTTGGATCCATCGAGAATTCGTGGACAAGAGTCGTTCCAAAAAAATGATCATTTTTCCCCCAATCATCTTAAGAAGCCAAATTTCCATAAAAACCTTAATGTTTTCTTCTTGAAATTTCCCAACACCCATACTAGGAACACTTTGCTTGTTGATGATACCCCATATAGATCTATATTTAATGATTGTGTAGTGTTATTTTTGAAATCTTTTGAAGGTGCACATAGTGATGGGGATTACTTGCTCTCCACCATTCTTCCTTACTTGGTCTCACTTCACTCGTTTGGGTTTAATGTTCAAACTTACATGAAACATAATCCTTTTGGGATTATTATAAGCATAAGTCAAAACGATCCTTATTACAATATGTTATTTGAATATTATAATGATAGTTGTGACCCAATATACTGTACAAATGCAAAACTGAATATATATATATATATTATTATTTTTAGCATATCAATTTAAATTTTTATTTATTAAAATAATATGTTTAAATTGAAATTGAACCCAAGAAATGTTTTTGGGGCATGTTGTTTTCTAATGAAATTTCCCAAATAATGTAATTTATTATTTTCTTTTTGCTTACCTTCTGGCAATGTTTCGTTTCTTTTTCATTATGCAATTTAAAATTTCAATCAATTGATTGCCTTTGTTCATTTTATTTTTTATAATCACCTAATGCCCACAAGGCATTTGCTTTGTTAGTCTCACAACTTGAATTCTTTAATTTATCAATATTTTTATATTGAAATGGACCATGTAGGTTTTTGCATTGACACATCTTCTTGTTGTTGCATTTCAAGGTTTTGAAACATATTTTAGTGATGAGCTCACATTTACATTTGCAAATTGTTAAACTTAAAAAATTGTTAATTCTCAACATCAATGATCTATTGTGTTTTTTTCGCATTTTGTTGTTCAACATGGGAATGCACAAGTGTTTGGAAGAGATATTGACAAGAGCAAAGTGGAAGTGAGAGCAAGAGTGGAACATTTCCTCTCTCATGTGTTCAAGTACTTTTACATTGCAATTTGGTCTTGTATGAACCTAGAGGATCTATGTTGGAAGTTTTTCTCATGTTCATCCTTGAAATTTTCTTAGAATGGTTTGTTTTCATTTCGGGATGTGAACAATGTTCCAAAACGGCTAGTTAAATTTCCCCCGGCTCTCATTATCGTTTGAAGGATTTGAAGCAAGTGCATTATTTTTGTATTGGACTACCTTATGGGAAGGAGGATCAAACATTACTAATTGACAATGAACCTACTAAAACATTTTGGAATTTGAAGTTGAGTGGTCTTTTTCTTGAATCATTTAGGGGACAATGTTGTCAAAAAACAAGGTGCAATGGTTGGACCTCGCATCACATTTATGGCCACCATTGCTTGAATTGCCTTTAGCCAAGATGATTTGAGTTCATTATGACCATATGGTCAAATATTTTAAACTTTGTTTGAGTTTGTCTTCAAGAAATCATTATTGGTTTGTCTAGTATATTGATAATGATAATGACAATGTCCACAATAACCAACCCCCTTTAGCTATGGAGTCAGAATCATTTCATTTTGGAAGTTATTTTTTTGTTATAACTTTTCTAAGTTAGTATTTGTTTTCATTCAAGCCTTGTTTGATAGTATTGACTTTTGTTTGCAGTTGGTTTGGTGTTCATAAACTATGCAACGATGTTAGCAACTTTGAAAAGGAGAAAACAATGTGGCCATTGAAGTTTTTATTTCGAAATGTTACTAATGTGGCGACATTTTTTACCATGAACAAGAATAAGACTTCTTTTAACATTATGAGGATTTGACATTATCTTTTAATTTATTTTTCAAATTTAGACTATTTAAACTATTTAGGTTTTTTACAAATGTTTTCATTATTAATAGAAGATTGTTTCTTTTCAAAATTCTTCAAGATATTGATGTTATTTTTTTAACAACTTGGTGGCCACCAAATTGAATTTGTATCTACAATTTTAAAAAATAAAGCTTGTTTTACTAGTTAAATTTTAGTGTGATTTGTGTAAACTTTTCTTTAACATGAACCTTGCATGGCATTGCTAAAGTTTAATTTGTAAACATATTTATAAATGTTCCTTTTTTTGTGTTTTTACTTTCGGTCCTCGTGTCCACTAAGTGATTTATAATGAAAGTTTGAATAAATATAACATTGTCAAGTTATTGTTTGGATTTTTGGATTTTTGGACTTTTGCAAAATCTGAAATTAATTAAATATGTGTTACCAATTAGATAGATAAAGTTAATTTGATAATAAAAAATCAATCACGACTTGGGCACCTTGGATTGAAAGTGACCAAATTTTAATCACAAAAAATTAATGTTTACACCTATTGTGATGTTATGACCTTTTGGTCCATATAAAAGGTTTGAAGGTCCCATATTTTCCAGCTTTCCTTGTAATGTTTTGTCTTTGGTTGTCCTTATAACCACCATTTTACATTTAGTACAAGGAATGGTAGCTTGAAGGAGATTTTATTTGTTGATTTTAGTTTTCAAAAGAAATCACTATAAAAATGTATTATTCCACTCCTTCATGTCCACTTTAATGGTTTTTATACCTTTGATGTTTTTGAGCTGCTTGATACATCTATAATTTATTGTTTTCTCGAATGATATTTGATAGGTTACATTTATTTTGAAAGTGCAAGACCTTTTAAACCAAATATATTGAACTTTTGTTTAGTTTTTAAATTAGTGCAATTTGGGAAATATGTCTTAGGACGAGCAACTTGAGGATGACCGTCAAATTAACAAGAAAAGGAAGGGCGTTCAATGCAAAATCAACATAGACGTTTTAAATAACAAATAGTTATTATCAATACAAGGTTGGGAAGGGGTTCCCCAAACCTTGGACATATAACAAGGCCAAGTAGTACACAATTTGGGCATATATCGGTCAACATTGGCCTCTTGCTAGGTTAGCACCAATGATCACATACAATGCAACCTCTTGGTCTTAAAGCAAACATGTAGGCCTTTAAATCCAAAATGGTAGAGGTTTGGAACTTTTTTCATGGCGAGCCCACAAGTTTTTGCCAAACAATGAGGCTCATTTATGGTTGTGCTAAATGATGTATCTTGAGGTCATCCTTCAACGAAATGTGGATCAAACAACAATTCCAAATACTAAGGTTGTAAAGACCTTTCCAAATGTCAAGCATATCCCACATGGTCTTTAAGTCCTTAACACCAAGGGATATAAGCTAAAATGTATGGGTAGGCAATCAATGCCCACAAGCTTGAACCATCCCAACAAATTGTATAACCAACACCTAACGCAAGAGGAGGGCAGCTGAAGGCCTTAAGGCCACCTTTACGAAAGGTCTAGTTGTGCCTACTTTGCAAAGAGTAGATCTTGTGCCTATAAGTAGAAAAGTAAGTGTTGTCAATATTGTCACAAGATGTGTCTACATATATTAGAGCCTACATCGGATACAATGATGTTGTCAACCCAAGTTCCATTGAAAAGCTTACACTTGCATCCATTCAAAAACTTGAGGCAACATACACAACAAAAATCCAAAAGTTGAAGGACATGCATGGTCAAGAATTGGAAGTTTTGCAAAAACCGAATCTCTAGGTTCATCATTAATTTGCAAGCACTCATGACATCCAATGCATAAGGGAAGAAACCTATGACAGTCATTGAGGAGATGTCGAAATTAGAGGAAGTAGAATCAAAATATAGGCACCATGAGTATCGAAACCACTAATATTCCCAACAAATATATGATGAAATATAATCCTTACATTAGTCAGAGGTCTAATTCATGGTTTTGTGGAAAAGTAGCACATTAATGAAAGACTACATCAAACGGTGTTAGATCAAAGTGCAAGACTAGAAAAGGGATACTAACAAATGATTTTGACATCCTTTGTGTCTTCTTCCCAAGAAGGCCAAATTGATCAGAAAGGCAAAAGGACTTGAACTAATGAAATTTATTTTTATAACCCATTTGAGCACATTTGATTCAAAAGTGTTTTCGACCTTGAAAATTATGGATTTTGAAAATGTGGCTTTACCCAAAAGTTGTTCATATATATGTGATAGAAGGCATGAATGCATAATATACATGATATAAAATCAATTTGTAGTCAGAATGTACTTATATTTAAAATGTAGTGTTAAATGGGGTATTCAAAATACAAAATTTTAAGTTATAAACCAATGTAGAAATGACACATTTCATCTGCAATCATTGGAAAAGGACTTTTACCTTGGCACCCTTGGCTCCTTTAACCATGATTTCACCCATATGATGGCACTACGTGTTGCACATGTTTTAACCCTTTTTAGACCTAAAGGTGAATGGGCTTTAAGAACATGGCCCACATATGTTTGATCATCCAAATGCACACAAAATGTCAATGTCCTACTTGTAGGGCCCCATTCAATTCATGTTTGTATGAGTTGTTTAACTTAGCAACATACATGCTTAAAAGTTGGGAATGCAATCCAACAAATACCCCAACTAATCTTAAAATGTGGGTTTAAACCAACTTTTGAATTAGCAAATTAGAAGTGCAAAACTTGTGCAAATTGTTGCACCTGATGCCATCTAAGCATTAGTTGCTAATGAAACAGTCCCCATGGCCCAACATTTTTACTTCGATGATGGTCATTAACACTTGTTTTACCAAGTGATGGGGACTTATTTTGATGAAGGAGAGGGAGAATTTCATATTAAAATCCACCCTCAAGGATGACAATGGAACTATGATGGGGAGGAGTTGTTCATGTTGGACAAGATGCACAAGATTATGAGGAGGACAAAAAGCATCAAATGTGGTACATAACTAACCTAAATTTTCATGAATGTGGCATTCATCAACAAACTACGACATGGGTGCTAAGTCAAAACATAAAAGTTGTAGAAGTCACATTAAATGAAATGAACCCCAAGCACAACATTTTACATGAACAAATTGGGCAAAAACGTGAATTCGTTGATGACACATCCAACCCAATTGAAGAATTTGCACCCCTAAGACACCCAATTTAGAAATGCCCAAATTTGCGATGAACTTTTAAAATTCCAATGAAAGATGGACCTTCTTGTATTGGCCTTCCACAACATGTGCAAAATCTAAATCATGTCGGCCCAAATAAACCACTGACCCCGCTATGGTCAATTTAGACTCAAATTAGAAATGATTTTAAACCCATGTTATTGAATTTTTCATTTGGTAATCATAGATGAATGATTGTGGGTGGCCCAACATTTTGTACATAGGAATATTGTATATTTGACACATGTAATTCAACATGCATTGAGAAATAAAATATATGTTTCACAAGTTAACCTTTGTAATGAACATTGTTTGTAAATTAGTGTTACACAATCAAGACAACCCAATCTAGCAATCTTGGAGAATATTTTATTTGTGGAGAAAAAATTTCAAAATGATTTAATTATTTAATAAACATGTGTTGAAACACAATGGTTTGAACACGTATGTTATGGACCAAGGTTATAGTATTAGTGTACTAATTTGAAGAAGATACTGAATAGGTGTGGGTGTGAGGAAACAATGTTACAACCAACGACATTTTAGATTTGATGGTTTGATTTTATTTTTCTTAGTTATCTTGAGTGAACAAAAAATTCAATGTGTAATAGGGTTTGGTAGCTTTGTGAAAATTTCAATGGGCCAACGAAATTGGTAGAAAAAGGACCATTATTTTCAATGTTCAACATAATAAAGTTGCATGACATAATTGTGAGTATTTATCTTTTCCAAACCAATGGGATTGTTGGATTTGGTGGTTTACATTTAAATTTTCTTCATTATCTTGAGTAAATTCATAACTTAATGTATAACTCAATAACTTATAAACATGGTTCTTACACATTACTTGTGCCTTGTTTGTTTGTTTTTCTCTTGTGATGTTGCCACATTGGTTATCATCCATAAGGAGATTTAGCCACATTTGGTTATAGACCATAAATTAAAAATGTATTAAAATTGGTCTATATCTTGGTTCCTTACTTCAACAATGTGTATAAACATGGGTTTTTTTATTATTTTAGGCAATTTTTTAAAATGGTACAGGTGGAGGTACAATTGGATGGACCCACTAGGAACATCACATTAAATTTTATTGGACCCATTGGACCTTGAAGAAATACTTCAAAAAATGTTTTCATTAAATTGTTTTCTTGAATACATTACCCATGTTTTATAGAATTTGAAACTATAATGAGATTATTATTATTTTGAATTTTGATGTTCCTTATCATTGTATTTAGAAAAAATGTCAAGATTGTCATGGTGGCCACCTTTTTTGAACTTTTTGGTTAGGAACACTTTTGAAACAAGTAGAGTTTTTTAAAAAAAATTTGTATAATTTTCATAAATACTTCAAATGGTATTCTAATTGATTTTTTTATTTGATAATTAGTTCAATAGATGTGATTTAATTATCAATTTTCAAAGTTCAAGAACATGATTCCTAAAGGGGCCATGCACTACACCAAAATGTGTTTTAGTTCATTCTGGGTTTCATTAAATTTTGAAAGAATTTGGACATTTTTACCATGGTGAAATTGGTCAACCCCCTAGTGAGTGGAGACTAGTTACTAAAGACAGTGAATTGGTCCATTGGTATTTACTAAAATACAAATTTACCAAACCATTTCACTTGCTAGATAATTAACTAGGTAACATGGAAATCAATTAAATTTATATTATTTAATATTTCATGTATTATTTAATATTATTGAGAGTTTCATGATTTTCAGCCTATGAATTATTAACATGTGTTTCAACCTATGTTAAGTTAAAAACCTAGCCTATGTACATAAGCCATGTAATCAACCTAAATAAGCACATATTCTAAGGAACTACATAGAAAAACATTTGGTCAATTTACCACTGTTGACCATAAACAAACCATTTGTGAAATTTGATCCCTTGATTTCTAAGATGGAGGTAAACACCCTTAGCATCAACCCACCACACTTATTGTGATAATATGTTACGTCACATTATATTTATCAAATACTTCATTTTAAACATTGCAAAAACATAAACTTTAAAAATTCATATTTTATTAAAATTTTGCCCAAATGAAATAACTAAAGTTTAATTTAAATTTTTTTTCAATAATGTACATGATTACATTTATTTCTTTTTGAAAGTGTAAAATCATTTGAAGAATTTTTTTAAAAAATCATTATTCAATAACATTTCTATGACCATTTAAATTTATTTTTTTTAGTAAATGGATAATTTTTTTGCTAATATAATAATGCTACCTATGTTAAGTTACTTTCAGCTATTTTAAGGTTATTTTTCATTGTTTTCAATTATTTCACCCTAGATTATTTACAGCTATTTATGATTATTCTAAGTTATTTTTTGTTATTTTTGGTTATTTCACCATAGGTTACTTTCAATTATTCTAAATTACTTTTGTCTATTTTATGTTACATTTAGTTATTTTAGATTATTTCACCTTGGGCTATTTTTCATTATTGTAAATTATTTTTAGCTATTTTAAATTAATTTTGACTATGTGAAGCCATTGTTGGTTATTTTTTGCTATTGAAAATTATTTCACCTTATGTTATTGTTGGCTATTCTAGGTTATATTACCATAAGCTATTTGTAGCTATTTTATTATTGGATATTGTTGGTTATTCTATTGGTGCCTATTTTATTGGTGGCTATTGTTGGTTATTTTATTAGTGCCTATTTTATTGGTGGTTATTATTAGTTATTCTATTGGTGGCTTTTATTGGTGCTTATTGATGTTTATTTTATCAGTGTCTATTCTATTGGTGCGTATTCTATTAGTGGCTATTGTTGGTTATTTTATTGGTGGTTATTGGTGGTTATTCAATTAATGGCTATTGGTGCCTATTCTATTGGTGGCTATTGTTGGTATTCTATTGGTGGCTATTGTTAGTATTTTACTGGTGGCTATTATTGGTTTTTTTTATGGTTATTCTATTAATGGTTATTCTATTAATGACTACTGATAGCTATTTTATTGGTGCCTATTAGTGGTTATTCTATTAATGGCTATTAGTGGTTATTAATGGCTATTATATTAGTGGCTATTGATGGCTATTCTACTAGTGGCTACTTTTGGTTATTTTAAATTATATTACGACTAATGGTGGCTATTTTATTATAAAATATTGTTGAATATTTTAAGCTATATTTTGATAGTCTATTGGTAGTTATTTCATTGTATGTTATTATAGATTATGTTACTTTAAGTCATTATATTTTATTTTAGATTATTTTAAATTGTTATACTTAGGATAAAATAATTTATAAAAACATAAAGTAGAATGACCTTGAATAACCTAAAATATAATTTGAACTAACACATATTAACTTAAAATAAAATAACCTAAGGTATAGCCTAAAGTTAGTTGAATAATTCAATTTAAAATAACTTATATATATATAGTTAGTTAGTTAATTAAGATATCTTAGTTAAAGTATAATAACGTAGAATAATTTAGGGTATAATAATTTATAAGAACTTAGGCTATATGTTAAAATAATTAAGGTAGCCTAAAATAATATAGGGTATATCATAAAGTAACACAAGGTATTTGAAACAACAACATAAAAATAAATCTATTTACCATAGTAAATTATAATAGTGAATTGTGTTAATTAGTAGTGAAACATGATGTTTACATAGTGATATTATAGTGAAATAACTTTAACAAAGATGAAATCACTAAAGTATAATGAACTTTTTTCACTTTTAAGGTCCCATAATGATTTAGGCTAATGAATTACACCCCATTTTTGTACTAGTGATGACAATTAGAAATACAATTTTTATTATTTCCCACTTATTTTTTTATTCCAATAAAATTTTTAAACCATATACCTTGGAATGTAATGGATAAACATGAGAAAAAAAATTATAATTGTGAAAAGATTTAAAGGAAAAGGCCCGGGAATATTATTTGGCCAATTTTGGTTCCTTAACATTCCTTGAGATGGTTCCTAATGTTACCACCCAATTACACTTTCACCTATATAGATTCTTTTCCCAAAGAAATTTTGCGAAATGGTAGAAATCCATCACAAATAATTGTTGTGTAGATGTTGGCAAATTATTATAGTCAATCAATGATTATGATGATTTTCAACATTTCAATTTCATATTTTTGCAAAAATTCGCACTAGGATTATTTAATGATGAAATTGAACTTAAGTTAATGAAACACCAAATTTAGCAATTTCATTAGCCTTGACATTTTTTTTGGACACCTACACACAAACTATAGTCATCTCCTAGAGGAATGTCCATGAGAACCTAATAGAGTTAGGTTAAGGGCCATTCAAGACCATAACCTTAATATGGTTTAAAACATAATGTGTGAAATAATGTCTTTTGGGACTCTTATGCAAATTTTATTCACATGGTCAAATTGGTCTTGGCGGCATTAAGGGAATTTGATGAAGACATTAAATAAACATGTATAGTCATTGAAGGAACCATTATTTTCATTACCATTAGGATTGGCAAATAGTGTTGAAAGATAATTCCAATGTCAATGGAGGATGATGAAGACTAACTTCCATTATGTTGGGGCATTCTTCAACCCCTATATTTTTGGTAACAATTGGATCCACAACAATGTCCATGCAAAGGAGGGAATCCAATGTGTACTATAGAAAATGTTGATTAATGCAACGTCATATGTTTAAATTTTGATTGATTTTGCAAACTTTGTCAAAGGTTAAATACCATTTATAGACATGCATGTTGCAACTTCGTTAAATATGCCTTTCCATCAATGGTGGGACTTGATTAGAATGGGTGCTCACACATTTACACCATGGTTAAACATATTTTCACCCAAGTTTACTCAACATCTTCATGTGAATGAAATTCGAAATCATATTCATTTGTGCATAACAAGGTGCAAAATTGCTTCACATTTGACCAAACAATAAATTTAATGTATATCTACACTAATACCAAACTTTTGAAGGAATGACTTAGTGCCAATCCCACAACATTGTATGATAATAACATGTTGGACTAGAGGATTCCATGTCTGATGTCGATTCTAACACAAGTAACAAAATTGTAGAAATTTCAAAGGCCTCATCATGGATGACTTTAACGAACATGAGTTTGGTGGAGTGCATGGAAATAACACTAAGCACATCTTTGGGAATGCTAACAATAATGTGTTTAAATTAAACTAAAGAAATTAATAACCTAATAATCGTTGACAAACCATTTGTTGATAAAGAGGAGTTTAATGTCAAGTGAAGAATTGGAGGCGATGTTGCTTTTGTTTGACTTTTGATAATCAAAGGGTATTGGGAAGGTCTGAATTCCCACCATCTCAAGAAACAAAAAATGCAAATTTGCCTATTGGTGATGTTATGATTACTAGATTGATTGATTTTGACATTGTTGGGAATGTTGGCCACATGGATGGCAACAACACTGGGAGTGCAGAAGTGTCACCATCCCACCAAAAGCCACAAAAAGAGTTGACCAATCTCTTGCCAATTCTTGATAGGAAGTGTAAAATTCTTGATATTTTTATATCATAAATGTATACATGTATCTATTCTATTGTAAATTTCAATTTAATTGATTTTTAATGACTAAGTATATGTTGAAGAATGGAATAAATAACATATATATGGGACCATTTTCTTGAAAACCTTAGCAAATATGTTTTTATGGAATTTAAAATGGTTAAAATTTGACCTTATTTTCATAAGTCCTTGTGAGTTACAAATTAATTTTTTTTTCAAATTTTTTTGTTTTAAAATTGTTTGTTTATGAAATATCTAAAAGGGCCATTATTCATATGGACTTTATAAAACATTTTCCAAGTAGTATGACTTTGAAAACATCGCATCCATCAAAATAACTAACATTATCATCATTTTATTTAAGTTTAAAAATATAATATGAATGTTCATAAATGTATGAACATCAACTTATAAATGGTTATAATCATAAGTAAACATGTGCTTTAACAAACTTTTTATGGACTATTGTGGAATGGAACATTTGCCTAAAGTGAGCCACCTTACCATGCATTCACCCTTAAATGGAATGATGTTTCGTTCATTTTGTTGAGTATTATGTGAAAATGACCTTGTATTTTCAAAACAAACATGTTTTGCATAAATTAAATGGCCATTTAAAGGATGAAGAAACAAATTTCCAACATAACTACCAACCACATGGACATTAATTTAAAGGATCAAATTATGTTTGATTGAAAAACTTAAATACAATGTGGACATTAGTTTAAATGACTTGGGCTACAACATAGCATGTTTGAATATTCAAGTTTACTATATTAAATATAAGTTGTATGGGCCTTTCGAGATAGTGGGATAATAAAGTGTACAAATTTTGTGAAAGGACCTTCTAAATCTCAAGAAGAATGTCATTTTGATGAAGAGCTTGTGGAAGTTACAAAGTATACTATAAGGAAGAGGGTGTTGCATCTTCCAAGTCTAGGTTATGATGAATGTATGTGTGTCCATGGTGAGTTCATGACCTGAAATTGGCTCAAGAGTACACTCACCACATTTTTTGTTTGTTCATGCAATTAAAGAGATTGAAGAGAATTAGTTGTCTTTACAACATTTAAATGTTTTTAAAATAATTAATTATGTTGAAAAGGAAACATGATTCTAGTTTGATGTAATTGGTGAAAGGTTTGTTTTTCACATAGGAATTTTATAATTTATAAACAATTTAACTTTTATCCATTTGTGAAAAAAAAATGGCTTTTAAATTATGACAAGGCCATCAACATTTTAGAAATAAAAATGGGTGTGCCTAGAACCATTTTTCTTAATAGTTAAAAATCTTAGTTCAATTAATGTTGAACATAAGTGGTAGGTTAAATTATTCATTACATTGTATTATTTTTTTCATGTGTCAATGATGCACCCTAAAGATTATCCCAAAGTATTGGAACTAAAACTCCAAAGTGACAACATAACAAAAAACATAAAAAGAAAGAGAGCTTGGGTGTCGGTTCTTTAATTTTCACATCATGAAAAAAAGGTGTGTAAGACCTTTGTGATGGGGATTAGGACAAATTGACAAGTTCACAAAACACCTGATGAAAAATCACTTGCCCAAAGCCAAACAATGCAAGTGATTAATGCAAATGAAGCCAACTTTGGGTCAATGTGGACTCATTTTGAACTCATGACATTCACATGACCTAGATTCGAAAGAAGGTCACCACCCTCCTTACTTTGTGATTAAAAGTGTAAGCAACATTGAAATGACTAAAATGTTCAAACTTCCCAAGTTATGAATCTTGAAACTTTGTGAGTTCATAATTCCTTCATATGAGCTTCGATTGGAGAGCTTCAAGTTGCGAAGTTATAGCCCCTACCAAAATCTACCAACACTATGATGTGTAGTTCAATAAAAAGTTATTTGACCCCTATTTCTTAGGTTTTACTAGTTAGAAATCAAACTTCCAATTTCATTCCCAACCTTTTTTTTTTTTTGCCATAAAGTTGTAATCAAAATAACAAAAATCAAAGCAATTGTAATTAATGTTTTCAAGCATTGTAAAACATTTATTTTTGAGGAAATTCTTTACACATGACACATTTTAGGGGAGCTTCTTAAAACATATATTTACATAATAGTATATTGTAACTTTTTTTGTGTGGCTAGATTTGATTTTTGTCAACTTACAAATGGATTTTTTTTTAGTATTTTAAGAATGTTTTGAAATAAGCCATCACCTAAATAGTCAAGTTTGGCTCTTGTTATCATGTTTGCAACCATAACAAGTGTAAGCATTCAATCATGGCCACATCTACCCCCTTAGGCCAGTACTTTTTTTCAAACTTATTATTAAAATCTTTTTAACATCTGAAAATTTTGAAAATATTGTTATGCTAATTTTCATAAATTTTCCCATAAAATAAGTAGGTAGGTATTCAAATTTGTCAAAACTAACTAAGTACGAGTTTGCATTTACATTGTAAAAATAATGGTCACAATAGTTTTTAAAGTGTTTTTGGGTGTTTTTATTCATTAATTTGATTTCAAAATTTCAACATATGTATATCAATGTACTTGTAGTTTTTTTTTTTTCCTTAAAATGTTAGATATAAAAAATTGAGTAATGAATATAATTGTTTTGGTACATGTTTGCAAAATTACACTATAATTCCTAATTCACAATTCCAAACGGAAAATGTGAATTTATTTCAATATCTATGTTTTGAAACCTTTCCCATGATATATTGGGGGTCCAATTTGGACATTGTTTATCATTTGCACTTTTATTCCAAAGTGGGAGTTCATCCTTGGAGTCCTAGGAATGCTTCCCTTTCCTCACACACATTTCTTTATCACAAGGGGTGTGTGTTAAGGTGCCTTTTTTTGCCTTAGCTTATTTGTGATCTAGTTCCTTTTTACCTTGTCTCGTTAACCTTGGTTATAAGCCCAAGGCTAAAGTCATGACAATCAACACAAATCAATTCCCTTTAAAGATTTGTCATTGAAAGGTTAGTAATGTTCCCCCATCCACCAAGCCCATTCATAACACTAACTAATTGCATTCAACATTGAAATGAGGAAAACATACTATTGAAGTGTTGCAGTTGCATTTAATAACTTGGCATCATAACAACTTTTAGTGCCAACAATTGTTTCCTTTCTTTGGTTTTTCTATGTTTAGATTTCCAATGTGATTTATTTTTCAATAGAAATTATTAACCTTTTGTCTTTTTAGTCTTCTAAGATTCACAATCTTAGGAGGTAGTGGCACCAAGCTAAAAGTTCTTTTCCAAAGATTGAATGCTACATGTGGTTACATGTGTTGGTTTATTAACCCAAATTTTACATTTTTCACACCAAGTTTACAACTATGTTCTAAATTCAAGTATTTTTTTGACCACTCTTTGATCAAACATCATAGTATATTATGCATCAATGTTCTTTGTCATATACAAATGAATAACTTTTGTTAAAAACACATTTTCAAAATTCATTATGTTTAGAGCAAAAACAAGTTTGAACCAAAGGCACAAAAGTGTGTTAAAAAATGAATTTCATCAATTTCAACTCCTTTGCTTTGTTAATCATCATTATAGGATTCTCTCCAACTTGGAGAGTGCACTTTTGATAAGGAAAAATGATGTTTGAAAATATTTTCTCTATAATTTAAAGTTTATTTTATCACTTTTTGAAACACTTTTAATTTGCATCAAAATTTAAGCATTTAAACTTTTGAAGTAATGGAGCCTATTTCAAAAAACAAATTGACAATTCAAATTATTATGCTCCCCCTTATCATTTTTCAAAAATTAAAAATTATAATTTTTTGTAATGTCCGCCCCCAAATGATTCCTAAAACCTATGAATGCATCCATTTGGTTTTTGGTATGTTAAAATTTTATATCACTAAATTCCAAGCCATGTGTGTTTGTGTTTCTTTCTCCTTATTTCTTTAATTAAAGCACCTAATGATGTCCTTGTACATTCCTTGATTTTGCATTCTCTCACCTCACAAATAATCTTTGCAACTTAAATTTCTAAACTTCAAAACACTTATTCATCAACTCATTCATCAAATATATTTAGGTTCTTTTTTTCCTTAAATTTTGTAAGGGATCTCTAACTAAAATGTCCTTTTGTTGGGCTTAAATAACGTCCAATAATGTTCAATTTTTAAGCACTCATTACATTGTGTCATTAACATGTCCTATGTTCATGTTCTAAAATTATTATTTGTTTGTTAAAAACATTTCACACTAAAAGACAAAAATTCAGTTTGAAAATAATTTTTTGAATTTTTCAACTTCATGAGGTAAACCATCTTCATTGTTATTTCAAGATTTAAGGAAATAATTATCATAGAAAATGGTTTCATTCTTTTTCAAAAATTCAAAGGTTGCCATATTACCACTTCTTCAAATGTCATTTACATTGCATACTCTAGTTTCTAGAGTTCTCAATATTGACATGAGATGCCACATTGACATCAATGTCCTAACGGA
>Ga0209611_10008834_pt1 | contig 15528 bp, 10 predicted proteins | sample S1TSphgellanicum_3_FD_187693 | JGI IMG/M metagenome (GOLD analysis project Ga0209611, IMG submission 187693) | Host-associated microbial communities from peat moss isolated from Minnesota, USA - S1T2_Fc - Sphagnum magellanicum MG (SPAdes) (version 2) | ecosystem: Host-associated > Plants > Peat...
AAAGACTCACATGCTTGTGAGTTTCTGTCCAGTCCAACTGGACTTTTTGCGATACCTTTGCAATGCGAATTACATCGCAAAGATAGGTATATGGAGTTTTGGCCTTTTGGGTTGTGATAGTAGATGCGATGCGATTTGTTTCGCAAACTACTTTGCAAGTGTTAGTATGCGAAGGTCTGCACTTCGCAAAAGTGGTCGGAGACTTGAATAGATTCTTTATGCATTTTTTTTACCTATTGTATTATGGGGATAGTACAAGAGGTACAAAAGGAAGATCACAGCTGCAGAAATGAATATGGGCCAGGAGCATGGCAAGGAGCATCTTTTTCAACATGTTGATGCACTATTGGTGAGTGGGTTTGGTTGGGATTCAATTTCTGTCTGTGTTGAAATTGTTTTCATTTGAATCAAGATTTTCATTGACTAAGCTTTGCATGTTGAAATGCAGGCATCTGAGGGTGAGAGTGAGAGCTCTGAGGGTAGCAGTGATGAGGAGGAGAGAGCAGGTAGCACTGCTCCCAGTGTGCTACTTGCTCCGAATGCTAGCACTAGCAGTAGACCCAGTTCATTTGCTAGTTGAAATGAAGGTTCTGCAGGGGCCGAAGATAAAGAGAATAGGGAGGAGGAGGAGGAGGAGGAGGAGGAGGGGCAGGAGGATGATGAAGAGAGGGAGGAGGATGAGCAGCCTCCCCCTCCACCAGAGAACACTAGGAAGAAAGATTCAAGGAAGAAATCCAAGAGGGGAAGGAGGTCTAGATAGACAACTAGATACCCAAGGGTTGCAAACCCTTTTACATTGTAAATTTTGAAATTTTGATATAGATTTTTTTTTTGCGGCCCAAAGTGACCCAAATAAACCCTGCTTCCAAAATAAGAATACAGTGCCATGCTCTTGCGATACACAGTGCATCTCAAAAAAATTTGCGAGTCATAATTCTTCGCAATACTGCAAAAGTCAAAAGACCAATAATACCATGTCACAGACATCGTTACACTCTTGGGGGTAAAATCATTCCAGAACACGTTTGCGAAATCTATGATTTTGCAAACTTTTAGTGACATTCTGAGAATCCCAAAAAGTTTGCGTGGTTTCCGATATAAGATCTAACGCAAACTTGTTGGGATTCTCAAAATGCCGCTAAGGGTTTACGATGGACCTTATTTCGGAAACCGATAGACTTTTGAGTCGATTCGCCAAGTCGTTGCGGCGATGGGTTTGTTGCAAATAGTTTCCGATGTAATGTCAATCGCAAACGGTATATAGAAGCAGTTACAATCGTAAAAGGTTTGCGATTGTATCAAGTTCGAGAGTTGTGAAGGACTTGCGATTGTACGGGTGCGAATGTTGTAGTATCACAAAGGCTTAACAGTTTGCGAGGAGTTATGGTTCACAAATGCGGGTTTTCGGAAACTTCTTTCTTTGTTGTTTGCGATGATATGTGGATCGCAAAATAGCCCCTATTGTTGTAGTGATATGCTGAAAGCTTGTAGGGAGCTTAATTATGAGATATAATTAGAAGAAATAGTCAACTTTAAGAGAAAAAAAAGGCCATGAAGGAAAAAAATATGGTAATCTAACTAGGGAACTTTTAGTGATCTACCAACAGAACAAAGTTCCAAGGATGCATCCATGATCCATAAGCAAAATGTCTTGATTTTGTAATGTGATTTATATTTTTTAGTTGCATTCCAAAATTTGCCATTCAAAAAGTTAAAAATAACTTCAACACTTTTACACAAATAAATAAAAAGTATTGAACAAAATTTTCATTAGCCAAATGAGGAAACCTCATGGTGTACATATCTAATAGAAATAAATAAAGGGGATGTGATCTTTACACAATGCATTGGAAGCAAGCTGAATACATGCATTTTAGCACTTCATCCCAAATCGCAACTTGGCAAGGCGACTGCTATAGATTATTGCTTAAGGCTTGCTTTTTTATCCCCTGTATCTACACAACAATTATTCAATTTCTAATCACTGAAAATGGTCATGTTAAATAGGTTAAACATGTCTTGCATTTTGGATGGAAAAAAATAATGTATGGGCGTGATGACTACTTATTTTGGCTATTGATGAAGACAACAAATGTTTGCTTCAATAGGGGTAATAGATTGAGTAAGTCTATTTTTTTCAATTGGTTCATTGGGCTTGCAACACTTTTTGCTCCTAGCCTTTGTTGCTAGTGCAATCTTAACCTCATTGCAATGTCATTCTCATTATCACCAAATGAATCCTCCATGTTCCTTTCCTTTGAACTAGGCCTATGTGGCTTTCCAAGAACTACACCTACGAGTCCGTCCTTAAGGTCCTCCTTGATTTGACCCTATGAAGGAGCTCCAAAGTTGCAATTATTGCGAACATGTTCCATAATAGAAGTAAAAATTGTTGTAGCTGGTGTGGCCAAGGTAGGAGCATCAAGTTTGTTCATTAGTGCCATTGTAAAAATTGATGTTGTTTTATTTGCATTTGTTGCAACCACAGGAGCCACGTGGGCAAAAGAAGGGAGGGAACTTCTTTGGGGGCTATGGACAATTTCATCATTGAGTAAATAATCCTCCATGTTGGATTCTAGAGGATTACCCTCCTTTTCAAATTCTAAAATGACATCTTTCTCACAATTTGATGCCAAACAACTCGGATGAGGCAATGACCTAGTAGGAATTCACAACTATTTAATATAAAAATGGTCTAGTATAGTCAACTTGGATCTTGGTCATAACAAGCTTCAATGGTATAATACACATATCAAAACAATCTATTTTTAATTAACATGTGGATGATCTTATTGAGCTTGTTGAAGCTCTTTCCCTTATGTGCGATGATGAACATATGTTTCCATAAAAACGTGTTGATGAATAATTTGTGTATACATAGCACCTTGGGTCTTACTCTTGACCTTGTCAAAATGACATTAGACCTCTTTAATATGGTAGGAATTAACAACTTTAATAGCTTAAATATAAATGGTCAATAGTCAAGTTCTTGGATTTCAATGGTTTTGATAATATTGATCGTATGTACAAATAGATATAATTTCATTAGTATGTACAAAATAGATATTTCATTAGATGATCATGATGAGTAGACTTATAAATTTTTCCCAACAAAAAAATTATATAAATCATTATATTAATATTCAAGTTTAATATATTGGCTTTTGGACTTCACGTTGGTGAGACTAATAATATTATCCTATGTTTTTAATTATATGAATAATAGACTATAGTTGTCCAATAAAGATAACAAGCTATTAAATTTTTTAGATCTTGGTATTGTTATTCATATCAATTGTATAAGATCTTTTTAAGGGATGAACTCATGTTGATTAATATGATGTAATTAGACACTGACTTTGAGTTTAGGTTATTAGCACATTGTATGCATGAACATAATTCTATAATGGATTATGGCTGAAGACCATAAGACTTAGTGCCTAAGTGGTGTTAAATTTGGTTGTCTGCTCACATAGATTGATCAATCATCACTATCATTAGCAAATCCATAATTTTTTTGGTTAAATTATTAATATCAAAAGTCTTTGTTTTAATAATATTTCAAATTAATATGTTTTCATGATTTGATTTTTCAAATACTAATTCTAAAATTTTAGACAAAACGAACATATTACTAAATTAGTATGTTTTCATGTCAAATTTCATGTTTAATAATATGAAATTTTCAATTGAGATTGACAAAATCTTGTAAATTGAATGGTCAAATGTTTTCATTCCAACTCTTTGCTTTCACAAAATCTTGACAATTTTTTGTGAATGCATAATATGTAATCAATGTATTGTATGTATCAATTTCTGCATCCTCAATTTGTGTATGGTTTTGTGTGTGTATATCTTTTAAGCATTGTCATAGGCTTTGATTTAAGGTTGGTTATTTTTGAATGTACTTTTGCCAATGAGTTTGTTTGGATCAACATAAGACCATCTTCATGTGTGTGCATGTGTCAATGTTTGTTTCTACTACATCAAGATCTCTTTTTGTGTCTATCAATCTTGGTCTCATAGTTTGTGTATGATTTCCTTAATGTGTGTGAGATTGCCCCTACATGTATCAATCACTATCAAGCTAATAGATTGTGTCTATCATTAATAATTCTTTTATACAACCAATCTTTAAATCTATCTCTCTCTTTTTGTGATTGGCCTTGTTTGTGTACATTCTCATCATTCAATCCATCTATGTTTGTTTGTGATTGAAAATGTTTATCTATTACATTTCCTCTTCTATGTCTTTGTTAGTCTTTGTTTCATTGTTTATTTACAATTTCCCTAGTGCATTTGTGTGTGAGATTGCCCTTCCATGTATCAAACACTATTAGGCTAGATTGTGTCTGTGATTGGCAATTCTTTTGTACAATTAATCTTTCAATCTATATTGGTGTTGCTTGTGTACAATTTCATCATTTAATTCATCTGTATTTGTTTGTAATTGGGCACGTTTCTCTATCACAAACATTCAACACATAATTCAAACTCCATCCATAACATCTAAACTAATTCCATTCTTGTGAAACAAGTCTGCCAAGTTTCTTAACAAAAAGAATAAGGACAACATCTTAAAAACTAGCAAAATGGTCGCGAACCATCGTAAGTAGTTTAATCCTTCTAAATATGTCAACTGGAGCACTTGGTGGTTGCCATGTGTTCTTTAGTTCATATTATTGAAAAATGTTTGGCAGCTACCACGATTTCCTAGCACATATTGCAAAGAATGCTTGGCAGCCATTAGACATTTATCCAGTTTTTTTCCAAAGAACGCCTAATAGTTGCAAGGCATCTTTTCAGTCATATTCCAAAGAAGGCTTGGTGGCCATTAAAAAATACTCTTGTTTTATTTTTGAGTATGCCTAATGGCCACCAAGAGATTCTCCTATTTTATTTTTAAGGATGCTTTATGGTCATTAGGCATTTTTTAGGTGTTATTTTTGAAAACAACTTGCACTTTCTAGGTGTTTTTCACCTCACATTTCTAAGAAACGCCTAGTGGCCTTTAGGCATTTCTCATATCATATAGCAGAGAAACATTTGTTAGCCGCCAAATGTTTTTCATTTCATATCATGTAGAGATGCCTAACAATTGTTAACTGTTTCCTTTCTTATATCGTTGAAAAACACTTAGTGATTGTTAAGTGTTTTTGATCTTGTATTGTTAAGAACGCTTGGTGACAACTAGGTGTTAAATTCATATTTTGGGAAATGCCCGGTGGTCATTAAATGTTCCTTTTAACTAATATTTCTAAAAAACACATGTTACTAGACATTTATCTGATTTTAAATATGAGAATGTTCAGTTTACATTTATGAAAATTGCCTGGCGATCACCAGGCATCTTTTAGGTTTTATTTCCAAGAATGTCTAGAGATAGTTAGGCATTTCTTGGGTCTTATTTTTGGGAACACTTAGCAAATTGCCAGGCATTTTCCAGCTAATACTTTTGAAAAATGCTTGGTGGCCACTAGTGGCACGATTTGTTTGAGTATTTTCGACAGAGGAGGTGTGACCTATGTTTGCCTAGTGAGTCCAATTGATAGCTATTAAGTTCGTGATATTATATTTTATGAATGAATTGTCTTTAAGTTATATATATTTTTCTAATGGTGCATCATGGTTCTTAGGAAAATAAATGTAAGGTTCTTGAAATCATTCTTGAAGTTCTAGAAGGAAACTAGTGCAAAATGATGGCTTTAGTGTGTCTTGGCATGTTGACGGGTGTCATGACTTGAGATGTTGGAATTTAGTTACCCACATTGATTTTGATGAAGGGTGTGCAAACTAATGTTGAAGATAAAAAAGAAAATGTCATAATCATACCTATCGAGGGAGAACTAGCGAATTAATCACAAACATTTGATCGGCGATCAAAGATGGACAATAAAAGGCTTGGCTATGCTACAAGTGGTAAAAATAAGAGAAAAGCCTTGAGTAGTAAGAGCCAACGAGTGAGGAAAAAAGGTTGATCTCAAGGGCAAAATCCAAAAAATGATGATAGTCACATTTTGCCAACATCGAAGGCTAATTTGTTAGCACGAGAGGCCAATCTGCTAGCACAAGATGTTAGTCTGTTAGCAGGGGAGGTGAGTGAAAAACCAAGCAGCCATGATCAAGAGGATTTGCCAAAGGAGGACGATGTGCTTGCATCTGTATACATGTCAATAGACAATTAATTCATTAGTAGCTTCATCATCTGAGCCGAATGGGGTTCCTATTGATGCAAATGAAAGCTAGAAAGTTGGTGAGGAATTGCGAGGCATTGAGCCTCCACCAAATCCTTTGAGTCTATATAATTTTGTAGGGCGAGTAGAAAAAAAGTCAATTGAATAAATTGTGTGACTTCTAATTCAATTTAATGAATGTACATTACCCTAATAATGTAAAGGTTTTATAAATTTTTAGGTGAATTGTATTTAAAGGTGTGTAGTTATTTTAGGAAATCTATGTAGTAGAGTACATTTTCCTCTAGTCGCGCTGTTATATATACTTTAGGACATCATGGTATTTTCTATTCTTCCTTGTTTGATTTAACTATTTTGAATATAATAAACAATATTCCATGATAATTTTAACAAGCATTTCTTTGGGATATAGTAGGTTGTGTGTTAAATAACATTTGGCAGCTGTCAGGCGATGAATAAGACATTGTACACTTGATTTATTTACACAATTTTGAAGTAAGAAAAACATAGTGTTTGACCCTCAACTATTGCCTGGCGGCTGCCAAGCAATAGTTAGTGAAATTTGTTTTATAGTTGTTGCTCTTTTGTGTAAATTAATTTTTTTGGTGTGCAATTATTCATTTGTTTTGCTCTCTAGTGTGCAGATTTGTACCTTACTTGTGGACAAGCCCTCAAATTTTTGTCTTAGGAGTGTGAAGAGGTGCAGATTTTTAAAATAAAAATAAAAATAAAAATATTTAAATAAAATAAAATATTCTAAATATTTTAACCCATATGCTCTCCTCACCCAACTTTTTAAAAAAAAACTGACACCTAAACTTATCCATTCAGCCTACCTTTGATTCTCCAGCCCCTATACCCGCTCAAAAAGGTGTTCTCACAAAGTCTCTGTAGGACGGAGCCAATTAAAGGGTGCAAACCCAGCTACTCATTTACTACCAAAGGATAGTTTAGTGCCCTTGAGTCCTGTGTCCTAGACAGATTTCGTGTAAGTATTGTGTTCTCTGAGAAAGGTCTATAGAGGTGGAAGTCAAAATACAAACAAATTTCTGTGTTTGTGGGATTAAATTTACAAACACACGAAAACTGAATACTGGATACCCACATGTTCAGTTTGATGACTGAAAGTGTCAGTGTTATGGCAAGTTCGGTGCTGACTTGGATTGCTGTCTGCCGGTTGTTGGCTTGGCTTGTTGAATTGGATGGCAACTGTGTATCCTGGTTTTAATCCTACTGCATGCATCCTCATGTGATTTTTATTTTGCTCTCACTGAAATTTATTAGAGCTTTTTCTCTCACTGAAATTTTGTGTTCACAACAGCACTGATGAGTAAAATGGGTAGGGTGTTCTTTGCAAGGGGTACTAGTCCCGGCCAAAAATAGTGGCAGCCAATTTTAATTTCCAATGAGCAGTGAAGGGGCCTCCTTTTTCTCTTGTGGGTTGGGGGGGGGATGGGGTGTTTATTTTTTGAAGTTGTGGTTGGTGTGGAGAGTGGACTGTCCACTGTTCACTTTCCACTTGAACAGTGGATTTTTCAAGCAGGGTTTTTTCTTTGGAGAGGGGGGGGGGTTGTGTCAAAGCAAAGAGTTCCCAGACATGTTTATGATGGTCAATCTAATTGGCTTGCTGCAAAAAGAAGAGTGAACTTGGGAGGCACCTGATCTAATGAATAGGAGAGGTGAATAGTACCCATGTATTTACCCATTGATTAGTGTTGGGTGGTTCTTTGATTTTGTTATAGCCTCCAGTTCCAGGCTTTTCAAAAGTTTCAAAATCAAAGAACCCTAGAGACCCCCTAGGTTTTAAAACCTCTTGAGTGAGTCGGGGAGAGGCTTCTCAGTGCTGCCAGCAATCCCACTAGGTTGGAGCGTTCATGACTACTTATCATGAGGTCAAAACATCTCTTTTTGCTGTGTGCAACAGTTTTCAGGCACAACACTCCTGCATCTTTACAGAGAAAAATCATGTTGCCCCATATCATCATTCAACTCATGTGAAGAAGGGTAGCAAAAGGGTGAAGATCAGTTAAAGCCAGGAAAATTGTGTTTGCTACATGACTAGCATCTGTCCCATTTTGTGTGTGCCTCTCTCTCTCTCTCTCTCTCTCTCTCTCTCTCTCCCCCCATTTTCATGAGTTGCTAGAGTGTAAACGACAAGCTTGGCACACTTGATTATAATGAAACCCTCTATGCACATAGGTGGGCCAAAAAAAAAGAAGAATTGGTAGCCAAATAAAGTGGCTATAGATATTTCATATAATTTAACTTTTTCACACACAACAGTATTTTGATAGAAAATTTAATTCCTTTTTTTAGGGCATATTTTATGGATGAAATCCATAGTTTTAGGAGAATATGGGAGCTAACATCATTGGGGGACATCCTCGAAAGGGTGCAGTAATAGGGCCCTTAAAAAAGTACAATTGAATAAATGATTGAAAATTTCAAGTCATCTATTGAATTTGACTAAGTTATGGTCATCTTAGAGTGATCTTGATTTAGATATTTAATAATAATGTTAAAAATGTAACAATTTATAATTAATATGATATTTTAAGTTGATTTCAGTCTAACTTCAAACTAATTTCAACTCAATTTTACTTACATTTGATTGAAAATTTTCATGTGATATAATTGATTTGTCTAAGCCACATTCATTTGTGACCTCCATGGCAATTTGTTCTTAATTCATATGTAAAATCTTGACCAAATTTTAAATTCAATTGAATTTTAATGAAACTATTTCTTAAGGCCAAGTCAAACGTGTATTCACATCTTTCATGTCATTTCATTCATAACCCTCCCTGCATATGTGGGTTCCAATATTGTGCACTTGAAATATTGTCATTTTGCCCAAAAGTAAATGTTGTGGGTTAATAAAGGTTATGCTAATTGCAACTGGCCATAACCTTGCAGGGGACATTTGCAGGAAGTTCACATATAATTAAGGAAGACAATAGTCACTGGGAAACTTTATGGGACTGATGATTAAGATTCAGTCCTGCTTCCATTCGCTTCAATTGAGAGAAGTGAAATAATTTTTCTTGTAAGAGTAAGTTCATTCCCAGCCCCCCAAAAAACAACAATTTTTTAGAAGTTTTCAGTTTAGAGTCAATATGGCAGTAGAAGTGAAACAATATTTCTGGTCAAAGTACCTAGTATCATTGACACACCCCCAGAAAACAACAAAAATTTAAATCGTTCAGCTTTGACTCATTTTGGAAGTCGATTCATTCAAATGCACAGAAGGCACTTGTCCAACTTGTGAGCAATTATGGGCAATGAGCCTGAGATTGACCACAGCTTTTGGATGTGTGCAAAGAAACAATTCCATAGAGGAGAAGCCTTCAAAAAAAAGCCAAGATGCACTCAAGCACCAATTTGGTGCATCCATGTGATGTTGCAAGTGCAATTGGGTCATCATATTTGTTCTGTTGTGCCAATTAGGGGACTTAAAATGTATTTGGCAACTAGGGCACAAGGCAATCAATTTTACCAGCTGAAAGCTTGTCACAATGTCTACTGGATCCCTTAGGCTGCTTGCTAGGTATGTCCTTTCCAAATTGACAATTTGTTAACAGCCATAGAAAAAGGCGATATGATTTTTTTCCTAAGGTTCTAATTACCTCAGGATCCCATACGGCCATGTTCTAACCCCAGGATACCATATCGGCCCCTGGCATAGAGATGATTCCAACCTCAACCCCACTTGCAAGTGGGTGATGATAATGATGATTTCAATCTAGGCCCACTTGCAAATGTAGCCATGAGTTCCAATCCAACCCACTTGCAGGAGCTATTGGCTTGATGTTATTTGGTCCAATAAGCTACATGGAGCGTGGTGAGTTGCAACATTCAAACTTTGGGGTTTTTTGGGGCATGAGTGGGGCCTTTCATGTACCAGTGGCCGAAAATATTTTGTGCCAAAATTCGATCGACCTGATCTCACTTTTTAATTAATTTTAAAAAACTATCACAAGATTATTTTTTAGATGCCCTTTAGTTGCCACATTTTGAGGAGAAAAAAGTTGTCATATGTAGACACTGTTGGAGGTTGCCGAAACATAAGAGGATTCTAGAAATTGTCTGCTGTCCTATCTAACCTGTAGCCAGATTTGGCTCTTTCCTTTTGTAGATGGTTACCACTTGTGGCATCACAAAATTATTGGAAAAAAAAAACCTTAGGTACCATTGCTTTAAAAAATAAATAATAATAAAATATTGTGATGTAGCTTTAGTGGCAATTATCCATAAGACAATTAATCCAAATCTGGCTTTAAAAAAAAATGGAAGTTAGAAAAAAATCTCGAATATGGGAATCTACAAATTTTAATTTGAAAACTTAAAAAATATTGACCAAAAAAGGCTTATTTTTGGGCCAATTTATGAAAAACATTGTCAGCAGGTGGGGACCCACCATTGACTGTCATGTTAGTTTGGTTGAAATTGCCAGTTGCTCGCAATATGAGCTCCCATCTAAGGTACTTTGTGTGCTGCCACAAAGACCAAAGAGTAAAGACAGATTTATGTCAAGTCATAGCTATCACAGTGTCTTGTCTCTCACTCAGCCTGTTGTCAGTTGGACAACAGGCACAACATAGGACACAACTCAACACACAACATCAGCACTGCAGGTGTATAAAATTAACATTTTACTGAATTATGTAACCCTGCACCTACCAGTGCACCATCCATTGGAAACCTATCATGACTCACTTGTGGATGAACCACAACACAACTGAGTTACCAAGCCTTGCTGCCTTGGTAACCTATCCCGTAAATCAACCCTACTACTTCCAACTTGCACTGCCTAGCTAATTCCCAAGTAAGCAGGTTAGTATCATAAGTAAGTAGGTGCAACGTATAAGTGGTTACTATGTAGGTAGGTAAGTAGATTAGACATTTGGTGGCTACAAGAAATTGTTCATAGCTAACCACCATGGTTAGCTATGGGACAGGGATACAATGAAAAAGTGTTTCCTGTCCGCATACAATCCATCCTGCATGGTCAGGTGGTGAGTGCTGCTTCCCTCTGACCCCTGGGTATAAACTAGGTACCATTTTACTGCAACAGGTAGAAAGTGGGATTGTTTGTGTATGTGCTCCTGGTTGTGGGCTTGTGTTGCAATTGCACAGAATCTTTGACAAGCTTCATAAACAAACTTTTCTTTAGAACTTTTCTTTGCAGGGGTTGGGGGTGGGGAATTCAGTTTGACAATAATTTGTTCAAAACAGGTCTGCAACAGAGCCGGTACGCACCCATTCCAAAACAACTCCTGATAACTTCTGTTCCAACACGTTGCAAATAAGTGTTCAGTTATTCAACCTGTTTGGCTTCCTTTTGGGGAGGAAGCACCAGGCACTTTGAAAATAAGTCCCACCATCACACTCTTGCATCCGTGTTAAAAATTTGTTCTTGTGATATAGAAGTTAGGGTTATCACTTACACCTGATGATACCATAGATGGAATTTGATAAATCAAGGGCCTGTGCTATTGTTCACGGTTTTACCCTTTCTGTTTTCACCTTGCACATAAGAGAGTAATACCCTCATTGTCTATGTGTTAACCCCTGATTGTCACAGTGGACCAATATGGTCTGCTTTTCAGTGTATTTTGATCTTTCTCTGGCATATAGAGGTTAAGCTTGACAAAGACTTTTATTTAGTCTTTTGAGTTGCTGTTCTTTACTGATTGTGTGTTGTGCATTAGTAAATTGGAACCCCACAAACTTTTTTTTTTTTTGGAAACCTTGTTCACATTGAATTGAGTTCTATCTTTAAAATAAACCACTACCAAATATTATTGTTTTGCAATATATATTTGGATGGGCATCATTTTTCACATGCATAATTTTTTAATGTGTGTGTGTAGAGCATGAATGTGTGTGGAGGATTGCTTCTGAGCTCAAATCATCATGTGTACTTCATTGTTTGTAAAGCCTCCAGAAATGTTATATTCTAGGTTGCTCTTAGATTATCATCCTTTTGAACTGACAGACTCAGTGATGTTTTTGGTGAATTGTCTCCATTTTGTGAAAAAAAAATTCAAAAAAAAAAATCTGTCCTACATTCCCTGTTTTTTTAAAAAAATCACCCAACTTTTAAAAAATAATTGCCAAAAACTGCCTACAAAATGATCAGGTTCTTCAGATTTTATATTTTTCATATTGTTAAATATTGTCAAACTTGGCTAAATATACTTGTGGACTATTGCCACTTGAGCAACGTCACAAAATTGAAAAAAAAAAACACTGCAGAGACCTTGATTTAGTCTAATAAGCATGGGATATTTATAACATTTAGAAGCAAAATTTTAATGAATTTTGAGATTTTTACTGTGGTACCGGTATGAGTGATGGTTAACTGAAGGTCAGGTTTTGCAAGCACGGACAAAATGGCACCATGTGAAAAATTGGGTTTTTAAAGTTTGCCTAAAAACCCATGAAGTTCCCCCAGCCTGACTGGCCAGATTTCAATCCCTTGTCCTCACACCAAGACAACATGTACATTGCTCTCCAACCCATCAAAGACTAAAGAGGACAAAGGAAAACAACCAAAAAGAAACTGCCAAAAACATGGGAATAAAAAGTTTTTGTGAATAGAATCTGTCTGAGTCCCACCTTCCATAAATTGGTAACCAATAAGTGCATTGCTGATCTTCAGGTGTGAATCTGAAGGATGCTTGCCTTCCTGAGCTGAACAAAAGAAATAAAATAACTTACGTACTCCTCACAATTCAAACCCATACCACATGCCTAGGCTCAAAATGGTTAAAAAACTGGCCAAATATGGAAAACTCTGAGCAACCAATGAGATCAGGCAGCATGCACCCAAGAGGCCCACTTCTCTTACTTTTTACTTTTAAAGATCTTTGTTTTCCTTGAATGTGTTACATATGGTTCTCATTGTGTTCCCACCAAGTTCTTGATATGTTCATAATGGTGCTCCAATACCTATGTTCTGCAATTTGTTCCCAATGAGATACCCACACTTTATACCATATCTTTTGCCTGAAGTTCTTCTCTTGTAATCCATATAAACAGGGCAAAGCAAACTAAAACAATTGTTTTGGGTCAAGGTTACTAAAGGAAGACAACCTTCAGGCTGCTCTTCTCCTCCCCCTGTAAAGTTGAGACTTCAGACCTCAAAACCTAAAATACCCGGCCAAATCCTTGGGGGACCCTCCTTCCTTATTGACCTTGTACCCACCCACCCCGGGGGATGAGATTGAAATGCAAGACCCCTGCGTTTTAATCTGTTATCAACTCATCCAAGTGCCCTAGTTTGGAATAAGGTTTGGGTCTTGTAATAGCAAAAGCCATGACCAAATGACAGCTCCAGATAGCTAGGTAGCTATCTGAGAACATGGCCAACTGGGAACTTTAGTGTAGGGTAATTCCCGAGGAGTGGGTAGTCCCTGGAAGTACCAAAATAAGGGCAGTTATTTTGGGGACTCCGCACTCCTGGGGAGTTTCCCAAACGAAGCCCGTGAATGGACGGTTGCCCCTGAATGGATGGCTGTCAGCGAACTGTTGATGAAGCTGTGCTGAAACTGATGAAGTCACAATGAACTCCCACAATGCTCAATAAAATTTTGAAACTCCCTCCTGCTTCTGGGAGGGAAGTTTGCTCCATAAAACTTGCTCTGCTAGTGTGAGAAAACCAGGCCAGGGCTTTACACTATCTCCGAACTTGGCTAACCAGGAACTTTAGCTATCTGACAAGTTCCAATGTTTTCTTGGGCAAGTCTCTGATGTAGCCAAAGCAGCAATCATCCATAAGAAGATTTAGCCACATTTGGCTACAAATGATATTTGGAAATTAGATAATTTAAACATCTCTCTACATTTTTGGCTACAAAGTGCTTAAAAAAAGGCATTAAAATATGGCTTTTTTTTCTTTTTTTCGAGTTCTGGCAATTGAAAAATCCCCAAAAATTCACTTCATTTACACAGTTAAAATTCTAGTTGCACTTTTTGACGAAAATTCACCAGTGAAAAAAATGCTGCCAGGAACTTTTGGCTAAATTAAAACTTTTGCTATCAGGGAACTTCAACTATCCAAGAACTTTAGCTAGATCCATTGATAACTTGGCTAACTGGAAACTTTTTCTAGCCAGTAAACAGCCAGAGTAAACCAGCACCCACCAGTCCACCATCCACTGGATGCCCATTATGGCTCAGTTGTGGATGAACATCAACTGATTTAATATCTGGTTTCACCTTGGTTACCTATTCTGTAAGAAATGGGTCTTCTACATAGGTAGATAGGTAGAAAAATAGGTGATTTGAGGTAAATGGATGGTCTATACATAGGTATGGGCTATCTTTACTACTTACCTACCAACAGCCTGCTCGTGGTTTGTTAGTCAGTATGTAGTAGAAAAAAGCAACTGATCTAAACACCGTGGTTAGCTAAGGAACTGGAATCCAACAGAAAACTGTTTCTTGATCACTTACCATCCATCATCCATCATGGTACATTCATGGGCGCTGGTTCACTTTGGCTGGCTAACTCCAGGAACTTTTGGTTTTCGGGAACGTCGGCTACACGGGAACAAAGAAGTGGAAGAGCCGGGGGGAAGACAAGACGGCCCTTTCGAGGAAAGTGGTTGCCGGGAGCGTTGTCGCTGGCAGCCGCGAGGGAGAAAGAGAGATGGGGATCCGGACGAGCAGCAGCAGCATGATCGCGGCGCTGTAATCTGCCTGTCTTTTTGGTCTTCCCATGGCAGAAGGGCTCAACGCCATGTGGGTTTCGGATGCCGTCTTCGGACTCGGATAACTTGATGACGATTTTGGGGTTTCGGGTGAGAAGGGCATCATCAGCTGTGATCTTTATCTAGTCAAGGAGCCTGGGAAACTTCGGGAAGCAAAATCTTTTCTGCACAAGCATTTGATTATGGCTGCTGCTGCCGTTGTCCGTTGTGCACTCATAGAGTGTTTTTCTCGTCGGGGATCGATCGTAATGAAACAAAACTTGACGGTAAATAGCATTGTTTAGCGCCTGGTTGGTTGGTTGGTTTGTCCATGGTGGTGGTGGTGGTGATGATGTTCATGATGGTGCTGGTGGTGACGACCGTGGGTTAGCTATTAGGTTTTTTGCTGTCCAGACTTTACCGGCGGGTCGTCTGGGACACGGATCTGCTTGCCCGCGGATATCCGTTTGCAAAGCCAGGGTTTCCAGTGCTTTCTTTCTCTTTCTCTCAACCTGCTGCCGACTGCTTCAGGGTTTGTTGCCTGGCTGCGGCGGCGTTGCTTGTTGACTAATTTCTTTAGCATCAAAACATCGATGCTTGTTGCAGCAGCCAGACAGGTGTTTGTACTACTTTTAGTG
>Ga0209611_10008835_pt1 | contig 15527 bp, 8 predicted proteins | sample S1TSphgellanicum_3_FD_187693 | JGI IMG/M metagenome (GOLD analysis project Ga0209611, IMG submission 187693) | Host-associated microbial communities from peat moss isolated from Minnesota, USA - S1T2_Fc - Sphagnum magellanicum MG (SPAdes) (version 2) | ecosystem: Host-associated > Plants > Peat...
AAAAAAAAAAAAAAAAAAAAAATAAATAAAAAAAAAAAAAAAAATGATAAAAAAAAAAAAAAAAAAAAAAATGAGAAAAATGAAAAGAGATGAAAGTGAAACCTATCTTCTATTTGCCCACATCCCCTTAAGTAAATAAAAGATGGTAAGTAAATTTATCATTAGTAAGTTAATTATTAAGATGTTTATGGCACTAATTAGCTTAGGAATTTCTACCTTTAACACCTTTATGTGAAAAGTAAATACTTTGACCTTGGTTGACCATACATTGAACGTAAACCAATGTGATGTTGGGTTATGTTAGTGTCAAAACACACTTGATTTACGTGACATGACAAGACGTCAATTGATAACCTTCATCGAGGTTAAGGAAAACAAACGATCAGATAATTGGTGAAACTTTTGGTTTAAATGTTGATTTAAGATATTGTTGTGGAGCTAACTTTTCAAGATCAATGGCCCCAAATGAAGATATATTGGATTTTTTTTCTAAATGATGGAAACCATACAAGGTTTCCTAATTTAGATGAAATGTTTTATACAATCACACCATTGACAAAAGTTAATGCTCAAATGTAGGAACCACAAAGCTATGATGAAAAGTTGGATTTTTAACATGGTGAAACTGAATGCTAGGTGTAATTCCCATAGTCATCTGTGTTGACAAACGCCATTCCAAATCCTATGGGGGTGTTGATTCCCAAAAAAGGTGTCAAAGAGGGTGCTTATTTCTATTCTTGGGCCTAAAGCACCCACAAGTTTGTTGGGGGTGGTCAAATCGATGTACCAAATACCATTATTTTCTGTTGAAACATTAACCACTTTAGGTATTCAACCAATGGACATGTTTTGTCCAACATCCATGTTATGTAAGAATGAGGGAACATCAAATGTGGTAGTTAGGTCGAAAGACATCTCTATACATACTACAATTCCCCAATAAGTTTTAAAAGCTAATCACATAGCTCATTATATAAAATGCACCCTAAATTGTAACATGCAATTGTGGCCAAGCTTCATCATGACCTTCTAGCATGGCCAACCATTGATTGAGTTAGTGTTGTTCCAAGTGTGGTGGTAATGCATGATAAAGAAAGATTTTTTCAATTGAAAGGGGCATCAACACATCAATATCCACCCCACATGGTTTTGTTGGATTCTAATGTTCAACCATTAATGTTGGGCGAGGCCACTGTTGATGATCTTGGATTGACCGATGACAATCTCAACCCATGCCCATAACATATTTTTGACATTAATGAATGGTTCAAAGATGGCTCAAAGGTTAACCAAGTAAGAGGTTGTGATCCAAGTTAATCCTACCATACTAGTGGACTATACTACAATGTGCGCCGGAATTGTGGTCATGCATGCCACATCCTATGATGTATTTGTCAAAGGTGCATTTTTGTATCCCTTAACTATTACCATTGACTTTTGGGAGAAAACCACAAACGACCCTATTAACATTCTTGAGTTTTTCACATTCTCATGCATTTAAAAGATGGAAGCCCTAGGATGATTTGGGATTCCAATTCATACAATATGGAAAAGCCCAATGTGGATGAACAAAAATGAGCCATGGGATTTTACACTAACACCGTAAACATGTTCGACATTTTTGAGGAAGCTTATGAGCGAATTTTGTGGCAAGTTATGGAGTTAACTACTTCACATGGGTATTTAGTTTGGTTTTAACTGAACAAGCACGCTTGGCCCTGTCTTTCTCACCCACCCACCTTACATCTCCATTTGTTGTTTTGCTAATTGGGACAACAATGTTGGTGCAAGAGGGGTGATGTTGTAACACCACAAGTTGCACATCCTTGGCATACATGGGATCGATACTACTTAATTAAAAGGATTTATGGGTGTTGGGAAGGAGGTTGGCAATGTCAAAATGCTAAGACAAGGTGGTAACCCCAATATTTTACATAATGTTCAACCACATGTTATGTTTTCAGTCTTGAGCAATGGGGATAGTTCATCATCCCAACCTAAAGTACCTTTGAATACAACCATATGGGAATTAGATATTGGTCCAGTGGTTATAAGGGGTGCGATGCACACAACATATTGGCTACTACAAGATTAAGTTGGATGTTTTGCTTTCAACTTGAAAGAATTGGGCCAATTGAAGGGACAAGAGGTTTAGATTATATTAGAGGATGATAATCCAATTTTCAAGACACCATATAAGCTTAGTGAGTTGGAGATTGCCTTAGTTTGAAATTGGACATCAAAGTTGTTGAAACCAGATTTGATGGAATTATCTAGGGGTGAATATGTTTTGGCAACAATGATGCCAACCAAGAAGGATATTTTTGGCAATGGGATTGAGCGCCACATGTGAGAGGATTACCATCTGGTGAATAAATAGACCGTTCGAACAAATATGCCATGCCCTTGCCAAAGGAGATTTTTTATTTTTTAAGACAAACCATGGTTTTTAGTACCTTGGATTTGTAATCTAGTTACCATCCATTACCGTTGAAAGAAGGTCACAAGGCTAAGACAATATTTTGGGGGATTGATCATCATAGGAAAGATTATTTGTACCAATTGAAGTTTTTGCCATTTGGTTTGAATAACGCCCTTATTGAATTTCAAAGATAATGGATCAAATTTTAATGGGTCTTCATTTTGCCAAATGTTACATTCATGAGATCATTGTTTTTAGCTTGACACCGAAAAATCACACGCATCATTTGCAAGAAGGTGTTTGGAAGACTTAAGGAACATAACCTTTAATTTTGTATAGAGACGGATAAGATTTTTTCCATGCAAATGTTAGTTTTTTCATACTCAAATGGAATACATGGGTGACATGATGTATTTTAGTGGATTGGGGGTTCAAAAGGTTAAGTTTGAAACAATCTCACAAGTTTCACAACCAACAAATTTTAGTTAACCACAAACCTTGTTAGTTTTATGTAATTGTCATTGGAGGTTTGTCAAAGGCTTCAACAATGTTGCCTAACCCTTAACCCAATTGACTAAAATTGACTAGGATTACATATGGGGTGAAGCATAAGAGTAACTCTTTCAAAAGTTAAAAGTTAGATTCGCATCAATCTTTATTTTGAAGTGACACATTTGAGGATGGTCGTTCCAATTATACATTAATTTGAGCATTTTAGGGTTGGGAGTTGTGCTTACCCAACTTGACGACAATGGTCAAAAGTTCAAGTGGTGGCATATGTCAATAGGTCCAACAATAAGACCAAAGTCAAGTATAATTCTTATGAAAGGGAATGTCTTACAATTGTTTGGGATGTGTCATCATTTCAATGTTATTTTTGTGGTATCCCATTCACTTTGGTTACCGATCATCAACCATTCAAATTTGTTATGGAATCTAATCAACTCATAGGAAAGTTGACTAAATGGGTCTTTATCCTATAGGACCTATAGGAATATAACTTTGATGTTGTCCATAGGGTTGGTAGGGTAATCAAGGTGTTGATGGCATGAATTGAAACCCAAGTTCTAGTGAGGAGGATATCACTAGGGCTTGTTAGCATGGAAATGTGAATTTAGAAGCAATACCAAGATGGCACACCTCAACATACCTATGTACCCTACTTGGCTGTTATGGGGATGTACCTTTGATTAATATGGGTGGTGGGGATTCTCATCATGCACACATTGAACTAGAACGTGATGGTGCCTTGGACATACATGTGAATGCATTTGTTATTTAATATTTGCAAACAAGTGAAATTCCAGTTGGATTAACACCCAAGGAGTCAAACCAAGTTATGCATAGGACCAATCAATTCAAGTGGAAAAGTAATTCCTTCCTACTGGTGTGTGCAAAAATGGACAAATGTGGGTTGTATTACACCGAGCAATGTGAAAACCTTGTGAAGTGTGTTCATGAAAAGTTGGGCCATTTTGGGGGTTCAACACACCTATAGTTTATTTTAAACACAGTAGTGGTGGTGAGGCATGTAACTTCAAGTTCAATAATTTGTTTATTGGTGCTTGGTGTGTGGTTGGGTAGAACTTCATTCCATGCACCTACAACTTATCTTCAACCATTGCCCATCATGGGGCTTGGATAATATTGAAATTTAAATTTTACCAACCCACTTAGTTTGAATATTCAACATAAACCATATGTTTTGGTTATGATCAAACATTTTTTCAAGTGACTAAAGTTGGTGCCATTGTTAGATCATAATAGTGAGGGTGTTGCCTATGCATTTTTTAACATGGTGTTCATTGGATTTGGGGTTTTAGTTAAAGTATTCACCGACCAAAGTATCAAATATCATGGGGAGTTCCAAGAATTGTGTGAAAAGACATTGATTGATCATCATGTTATTTCATGAAACCATCCCAAGGGGGACAAGCTAGTTGAATGAATGGTGCAGATGGTGAAATGGGGTTTATGGAAATATGGATTCCAAAAAGCTCATATTTGAAATTGGGACTTGTGATTGGAACTTGTAATTACCATGGCTAGCTATGGGTATAGGTTTAGTTGGTAGGCCTGTCTTTCATTTTTCTCACCATATTTTGTATCATTTGGCCATGAATTAAAACCACCAACCTCAATCCAACAAGATGTGATAGTAATAATCAACTTGGATGGTCTTAATTTGTGGATTTAAGCATGTGAGCAACAAGTTGTTTTGTTGCATCATGTTTTGCCCATGTTTATGGAAAATTTGGCAATTGCCCAACATCAAAATACATTAGGTCTTATGCCATTATTTGTGGAGATGGTTATCAACCTTAAATTCTTAAATTTGAATTAGGGGATTATGTGTACTTGTAACAGACAACACCAGTTACTTTCAATGTGAATGTCGAACATGTTATTTTTCATGTGCAGAAGGTTATTCCTTTTGGAGTGTGATTGTTGGAAGGTTGAAATGTTTAGAAATGGAAGGACCATGTGTGCAATTATGTGTGATATCATCTTCCCAATGTTGATGGCCAAATTGATTCATCTTTAATGATGGTTCCTACTTGCCTAGGATGATTGTTATGTTGACAATCTTCAAAAGTTATTTGACTTTTGATTTATGTTCCCAGAGGTTGACAAATGGGATGTTTTACACCACCTTTGGAGGAAATGTTAATCAATAAATGGTTTTGCCTTTGGTGCACCAAATAGACCTAGGTTCTTCAAGTTGGATAATATAACTAACCTCACAATTTTCTCCCATGGTAATTCACATTTTGCTAGGATTTGAAAGGATTCTAATTAGGTGACTAATGGTAGGGCTCATATTTACACCCGACCTATTAGTCCTTCACTTTAAAACCAAAATGTTCACCCATGGTGGATTGTCATAAATAGTTCCACTTTGATCTAACTTAAGGAAACCTTAGCGCAAAATAGGGGGGTGATTTGGACATGGCATGCCATTTGAAGAATTTTCATATTATGTTTTGTATGTGTGGCAACAATGAAGTTGTAGGTGTCAGCAAAGGAACACACAACAACTATCAAATGTGTTTGTTTAGTTGTTTAGTTCGGTTTCAGTTAGTTACAAATAAATTGGCTTAACTTGATTGTTTGGGTTTTTAGCTCGAATTGGTTTAAGTATGAACGAGATTTGGGATATTTTATGGATGGGATATAATTTAAGGTTATGTGATTTCAAATCACTTGTGGTGATTTGAGATTCTAGAACACACATGTTTTGTTGTAGTTTTTTTAAGTTTTTAAGATTCAAGTTTCATTTGCACAGTTTGTGTGGAGATTTTTTTTTTTTTTTTTTAGGGTTGTATCCTTATGTTATTGCAAATGAATCATATTTTGGTTTGGACATGGTTTACCATTTAAGGTATTTTCATATTATGTTTTGTATGTGTGGTGACAATAATAATTGTAGGCATTGATATAGGAGCGCACAACAAATTTGTTTAGGAGTTACGAATTTAAAGCGAGGCTTAACTTCACTAATCCATTCTATGAAGTGCAACCCAAAACCATGTGAATAATCTTGGAAACTTTTGAAAACCCAAACCTTATTGATCAAATTTTTTTGAGAAGCAAACTTTTCATGTTAAATTTAGCTTTGGTTGGATTAAGTTGATTAAGTGTTTTTCTTGATTGTATTATTGATCAATTTTTTCATGTTTCAATTTTAAATGTTCCAAATGTTATAATGATGAACCATGCATTCAAATTTTTTGGTGTTTGTAACACCAACCTTGCTCAACAAATTTTGCAAGGAGAGAAGTTAGAACTATACAACGTCTAAGTTAACTTGACAATAAATTATGAGTGGCCTACGTCTATGGAAACAAAGTTGATTATTTTAGTGGCCAATAATGTCAACATGGAATTGCTACCATTAAAAGCAGTACAACAAAAGGTGTCCCTGTACGCTAAGTGATTTCACTGAATTTCGAGTGAATTTACTGGTTGTAGTGAACGGGGACCAATGAAGTAGTGAATTCATGAAATAATAATTAGTTGGCCTAGTACAATAAATTTCCTCTTGAATGCCCACCATGAATTAAATGTAAGAAACCTAAACCTTCTAAATGTAAAAAAAAATTACATTCTAGGAGATTTGTAAAGAGTGCATAAATTTACAATATTTCAATATTTGCCTCAAAATTTTTGTAATGAATTGATAAAGAGTATCACTAATCACAATTCTAGGGTGATAATTAAAAACTTGTTTACAATGTTGTAGTAATAGTGTTACTATTATATTAACATGAAGACAATGACTCAATTGGTTTTTAGACAAACTATTGGCCTACAACTAGACATTGGTTTTAATAATTTATTGGTCATAAAAGTATAGTCAATCGAACATTATCCCAAAGTGCTACCAATTTCAATACCTACATGCCAAAATAAACTTTTTTGGCTCTTTGGTAGGTTTGGAAATGGGTACCTTGTATAAACTTTTTTTCAAACTTTGGCATTTCATTCTCAAACTAGTTCAATTTTATTTTGAATTGTTTAATGCCTTTGCTTCAACTAGGATTTCTAGCTCTAAAATGTATAAAATCAATAAAGTGTGGTGCAAACTTGTTGTACCTACAATATAAATATGTTGAATAGATTTGAAATAACCATGTGTACTTACAATCCAAGATTCCAAGTGTTTAGGATTTAAGTAATTACTACATAATACCTTGCTTTATGTAGGATTTATTTAATGTTATATTGCTGAAATTCATTTTAGTTTCAACACGGTTTTAATTTTTGTTTCATGTTTGAAATTTATCCCCTTGGTGTTGATCTAGGAGTTTCATATTTTGTATCACAAAAACAAGGTCACTTGCACTTGCAAGTTCAAGATACCAAGCCACTAATAACATATTGAAAATCTTTGTGAACTTATTGTTTTTGTGACTTTGTTAACTTTGATAATGTTGGGCATGGATCCTGTAACACATGATGCACATGCTTGTTCCCTGCTAACTTCATTTGGCTATTACCAAGTCACATTTCTTTTTTCAACCATCTTTGTAAAAAATAGACTTACACAATAGATGCCTTACATATCATAAGTTGCCACATATAAACGTCAATTATGGAAATTTTACTATGTGTTAACTATTCACTGTTTATATTATTAAAAAAATATTAATTACACAATTGAAAAGAATTGGTTCTCGCCCTATTAATTCAATTATGTTTTAATGAATTCAAATAATCTGAGTATTTGAAATCTTAGGATTTTTTCATGTTAAGCAATATGTAATACAAATCTTTTAAATTTTCAAAAATTTATAATGGAATTTTTTCAAATTTTAAATAACCTCTTTTTCTAATTTTGGATTTATTGAAGCAAGCATCCACATGAGGTGGTATGAATCATCAAATCAACTAATGATAAGAACAATGTAATAATAACAATGTCAAACCTTTAAGGTAGTAGGTATAAATCATATTTGAAAATGGTTGTATGATATTTGTTGGAAATTAGACATCTATGAAATAGAGGTAAATGCAACCTTGAAGGTTGAAAAACCACTAAATCACACTTAGTTGCCTATTTATTTTCTTTTATTTTTCCCAACATAAAAAAAACCTACACTCAAATAAACAAACTCAAACATACAGGATTGGTTGAAAAATTCCTAGTGTGGATATTTTCCAAGAAACTATAGTTCATGTGAATGGAGTTTGACTTTGTATACAAATTGGATGTTTTTGGAATATAATAATATAGTGAATAAAATGTCATGTGTGTACTTCTCAAAAAACTACATGTGAAAGGATGGTATTGGAATATGCCTACAAAAGTAAAAGTGGATATCCATGAAATATACTAAAACTTGCCAAGTCATAGATGTGCCTCACACACATAACACAAATAATGTGTTGAAAAAATGTTACATCAATCCGCTTAGGAAAGTTCACATTTTTTTCTCACAACATAACATGTGAAATAATATTTAAATGCACCTACAAAATTTAAAATTGTATCCTTCAAAATGTGAAAAAAGAATCATAAATGCATTTCAAAATATTAAAAAAATAAATATAAAATTTTAATGAATATTAACATCCATCAAGGTAAGATAAGCACATGAAATCTAAAGCCCACAAGTAGTAATGTTTAATGAATGACTTGTGTATCCACATATATGTGAAAGATAATTAAATATAATTCAGGTTTTTTATTCACACTAACCTCCAAATTGGAAGTAATGGGCAGGTATAAAGTGAAAAGGTAATAAATAGTAAACCATGCTTTTGTTTTCACAAAACTAAATGTTTCCCTTTGTTTCACACGTATATTATTGTTTAGGGACACAATACGGTCAAAGATTGATTATTTTTCAATTATCTACTTGCAATAATCAATTTTTTTGAGTGTCCATTTGATTGCATATAATTATAAGTGGATTAATTAATTATTGAAATTTCAGTTATCCAAAATTTTGACCAAGAGTAAGGTTTTGAATAAACAATGAATCAAAAGTCATTATTAGTAACACTTTCTCACCCTTGAATATAAGGGATTTTAGTAATGAATAGGAGGGTAAGGTTTTGGGCATTTACCTTTGATCACTTTAGATGCACAACTTTTAAATGTCGAGAGTTGTGAAGGAAAGGTACATGCTTTGAAGGAATTGATTATTTTGAGAGAAAAGGAAGGGTGTGCTTTGTGAGCACTATTAGAATTGTTCCTTCAAAGTAAAATTGTTTCATAGATTCACCATAGGGATAATAATCAACAAAATATGAGATAAGCAAGAAAAATCAATTTGAGATGTTCAAAACTTCAAAATATGAGATAAGCAAGAAAAATCAATTTGAGATGTTCAAAACTTCAAAATATGAGATAAGCAAGAAAAATCAATTTGAGATGTTCAAAACTTCACCTTGGACGATCACATAATTAACAACGTAATCAGAATTTAAATAATTAAACTATTTGAACAACATAATCAACCTTTGAACCCTACTAATGACTCTTCATTTTTTGAGAAGTTTAATTCAAACTAATCTTGAGAATGGGGAATATGGTTTTTGTTTCAAAATTTTCAAGTAGGTGGATTGCTGACAACATTAATGAGCTAAATTTGGCTAGATGTTAGGTAGGAAGGTAGAATTTTTGAAAATCCCCCTTTGTTTCAGTGGCCTCCATGACCTTAGTATCTACATGTGGCAACCTTAGGACTTTTTTTCCCTCTCATACCATGGTAACTTGGGCCCATCTTTTCCACAAAAAAAATCTTTTGTACCTTTTGCAACTTCCTTTTTTTTTTTCCAAGTTGCAAAATTTCTGCAAACAAAAAACCTTTGACATTGGGAAAAGTTGAATTTGTTTTTAATTCCTTTAAGTAGAAAAATGGATAAATAAATAAATAAATAAATAAAAATTGAGAATTGTATGTGTTTCCAACATCATTTTAGTTAATTCCTATACCCTTTCTAAAATTTAAAAAAAAGAACTTGTTTTTCAAAATGGTAAATGTACCCTAAAAAGCTAGACTTGGTGCAAGTGTTTTTGACTTAGGTAGGTGGTTGACAATTTTCTAAAAATAGTCACTTGGGAAAGTTTGTAGGCCAAACTACCTAGGTGACCTTTAGGGGTTTAAAAGGGTGGAATAATGAATACCAACAAGTTTGAAACTTTTAAGTATTTTATTTTTGTTTCTATGATATGCACTATTGGCTATTGGTGCAAATAAACTTTCTCCAATAGTTATTCCAATAACCTTAAAATAAGGAAAAACAACAATTTAAGATAGAATATTTTCATTCAGATAGTAATGCATAAACAAGTGATGTACCATATGATGACTATCCCTTAGCCATTGAATATTGTAAAATGTGAATGTATTAATTGGTTGAAAGGGTAGAAATTTGATAATTAAAAAAAAGGGTGATGGTTAACCCAACATAGAGAAGGTAATTCTAGATCTTACTTTTCATTAATTATAAACACATTGACCACAAATGATCCTATTGTTACGTGTATATTATTGTGGTATTTATAATTGTAAATGTCATTTTGTGCATTTTCATGAATTGTTGCAATGCAACTATTTATTATTTAAATTATTTATCATTGAAATTTCCTAGGACATTTTTTGGATCACAACAATTTCAAAATGAAAAAAATGAAAAAAAATCAAGTCAAGTCAAATGGGTTCCACAAAATGAAAAAAAAAAATGTAATGACGTGATAATGGTGGTTGGTAAAATTTATATGAATTTTATGTTAGTCATTAATATTCATGAATGAGGGCTTCAACATCATACATTTGTGTTGGTTCTTGCATGGACAACTAAGTAAGAATGTTTTCATTGGTTGTGTTTGTTTCATTAAAACATATGATTTCAAGGACACTAATATCTTGGCCCAAATGTGAACTCATTACTCAACTAATTTCTCCTTCCAAAACCAGTTTTTGAAATTTAATTGAATCTATAGTGACAAAAATTATTCCAAATTTAATTTTTTCACACCTTAAATCTAACTTGGTTATGAATCATCTCCATAAAGTCCTACTAATTGAGGGTTTTCCAATAATATCAAGAACACACTCAATACCCTTCAAATCTTTTTTCCATTATATTTTATTTCTAATGAAAATGTGTTCAATATTTAATAACTCTTGCACCCAAGGTCTAAACATTGTGAAACTAGGACCTTGGTGCACTCTTACTCATTGAGGGCTTTCTGACAGTACCAAAAGCACAACAAGAAGCATTAGGGTTTGGGATATCTCATATATGCAACAAACAAACAAAACAAAACAACCTTCCTTCATAGACATATAACGTTCATATTTTTCATGTACATTCAAGTAATGCCTCCTAGCCTGAATACATTTTTCTAATTGCTAATACAATGCATTTAAATTAAAATGATACAAATGCAAAACAAAAATAACTACGAAAATTTAAATATTTAATTAATCCATATCATTAATTTAATTAGTTCATGTCAATACATCGAACTTTATTTTCACTATAGGTAGTTTTTTCAAATTTTTCCCAATTCACTTTGAGTCCTTTGACTTTTGCAAATGTGAAACAAATTGCAATGTTTTTTTGACCTCTTTGGTACATTACACTTTTATTAGCTTCTATATTCAAAGGGTTACTATTTATTTTAAACTTGAAATCATCATGTGACTTCCTAAAAGCCCAAAGTTTGATGCATTTCACCTTTGTTGAATATGCATCAATATCAAGCTTTTGTGAATTTAATCCTTCACCACACAACCCGATTTTTTAAAAAATTGTTGTAATACAATTTAGCACAATCCTCACATTAACAAAAATTAATTCCATGCATCATAAGCTCCATAGGCCTTTCATGTTGGGTCAAAATAATCTTAGCTATCAAAGCATTACTAGGAAACATGGGTTTAATTCACTAACCCATTTCACTAAAAGACCTTAAAAGTGAAATGGGTTCACTAGCTAGTGTTTTAGCCTAATGCAATTTCACCATGGGTGAAATCATATACTCCTAATTCACTAAGGTTCATTTTTATTATTATTCAAATTATTTATAAATTAAATAGAAATATAATATTCATTGAATGTAAGTTTTTTTTAAGAAAAAGAAAATTTGGTACTCATATAATTTTGAAAACATGTTATAGTCTGTATTAAATTTATTTTCCTCAGTGTAATTTCTAGTACCTATTAGATTGAATTGTGCAAGTATGTGTATTGCAAATAACTAGGTGTGATATCTTATGGTTTTGACCTTACACCACTTGTCACACATTGCTCCTTTCAAACTAATCCATGTTTCCAAGCTTGGGAGGTGTGCAACTTTCTTTGTCCAAAATAAATAGAAAAAATCAAACATAGTTTATGAATTAATTTTTAATATAGAAAAGAAGAGAATAAAATGTATTTAGAAATGTAGATGTATTATGACAATAGTCAAAACCAGTGTTGTGCATTTTAAAAATATATATATTTATATAATTTTATGTGGTCTGATAAAACAATGTAAATGTGTTTGTGTGTGTATATATATGATTTTAGATGGTTATGTAAAATAATGTAAAAATATAACAATGTAAGAAATGTGATTTTTAATTGAGGGGGGGAAGATTTCATAATGTTTTTGAAGATAAGCCAGCTAAACGGCCCATTGCAAAAAAAACAAAAAAACCATCAAAATATACCCCCACTAGTAATTCATATGACTTTGCAAGAAGGTCTGGTCATTAAAGATACATAATAAAATTATCTATAAAGTTAAAAAAACAACCCTAGAACCCTGAGTTTGATCATAAATAGGGTGAGATTCAAAAAAATCAAAAAACATTAGCATTCAAGAGTGGGGGAACCTCAGTTTCTGTGGTGAACTGAGTTTCACCCTGTCTTTCATCTTTCCTTAGCGCCTCCACTGTTGCTGCATATATTTTCACTGCTCCTACTTGTAAAGCTACTATAATTACTCTTGAACCTTGTGCAAAAAATTGGCGAGTTTGAGCATTTCATTCCTGGATTTAATAAAATTTCAACACTTTATGGATACCCCCCAAAGAAGGGTTTGGGGTGAAAGGAGGCCCAAAGAGAGGGTGACTTTACAAATATTTTTTGTATTTACACTTACACACCCCAAAACAATTACATGGGGCCATGTAAGTGTATTTGACAAATATTTACACGGCCTTGTGTAAGTGTAATATATATATATACACTGCAACAAGATAAGTGTAAGTGTAAAAAATTTGGACATGTAAGTGCAAATGATTTACACATCATATATATGGCTATTGACACTCATGCACAACTGAGGTCAAAACCACTATGTGAAAATGCAACTGGAGTAGAATGACATCTGCATCATAGTGGAATTTGCAACTCAACAAAGTCACAAAGTCAGATTACCGCAGTACCTTTTCAGGTTCGGCATCTCAGTGCTGAATAATTAATTTAATTTTCAATTCTTAATTCAGCGGTTAAATTTTCAATTCTGAAAATTTCAGCACTCTGTATTAAACTAATTATAACCAAATGCATATAGGAAAGAAGTTCAGTGCTTTTGTGGTTAGGTGGTCAGTAAGTCCTATTGGAAAACAAGTCAGAAAAAAGTTCAGGGATCAAACTTGTTGGCTGCCATGAATTTCTTGAACTTTCATCGTAACTAACTGTTTATATCCAAAAATTTCACCAAGTTTGAAAATAGTTTATTTTGTGCCCAACCTGAAATGGTATACGGCACGAGGCACCTGCTGCATTCAATGATAACATGTTGGTAACATTTGAAACTATAGAAAAGTGGAAAATGGGGTGTTCCACTTTGGACTTGGTATTTGGCGAGAGCTGGTTACAAGGAATAGTTGAGGTGCCTCAACTATTCACAGAGAGCTGTCATCTCAAACTGGATATGATGGATGACTCCTTGTTTCTATCAGTTGTACCTAACAGTACATACATACAATACTACCTTACCACTGATTTCATACTGAATGATCTATTAAATTGGAGTTTGAAATTTTAGACATTTATAAAATCCTTCACCCAGATCTACATATGTTTGGTTTTTTGTGCATGGATTATTCTATTCATATTCTTGGCAGTTATGGATGTAAAGTGGTAGCATGGAGGTCCAAAACTGAAGTAGGCAATTGAACACATGACAACACTCAGGCAGTAATAAGGCCTCCAAAACTGGTTATGGATTGTAATGGTAATGGGCATGTGAAAGAAACGATGGTGAGAAGGTTGATATACTACCCATACATGTTGGGAGGGGGACAAATCCTTGAAAATGGAAGCCACTTTTGAAAGCGAAATCTAGTAAATCCAAGTGCACGTCTTATGGATTTGATTCTTCACACAGCTTTGGCTAGGGCCAAAAGGCTAAAACCTTTATGCATGATAATTATTTATAACCAATGAAACCCTTTTTACTACCAACTCCAAAAAGTTGGAAGCCTTTCAAAAAATTTACAAAAGGCAAAGTTTCATGGACATGGAATGAAACAACACTTTTTCCTACTATTGTTCATAACATGTTTATCGCAATCAAACTAGAAATAATTTGCAATTAAAAACCCAAAAAAGTAGTTCACATTGAAATTATGGCACATCAAATCTTTAAGTGGAAAGTTTGGTCTTCCTCATTGATTCCAAAGTCAGAGACTTCTTCAATAATCAATCACCTAACTTAACAAACAAAGGTCCTTAGCAACATCACCATTCATGAAACCAATTTCATCACCTTCAACTAAACATTGGTCAAATTGCAGAGGATCGACGTGGCATCTTCAAAGCTCTCTTGAATCTTGCAAATGGACCTGCCTTTTCCTTACTTGTCCTCAACCAGAGTGAAATTGCTCTCTCCACAAGTCGTTTATCAGAATCTTTATAAGGTTTCGGGAGTGGGTCTTCACCTTTCACGAGTGTCTCAACAAACCTTATAATGTCATCACCTTTAGGTGAAAGACTGCATAAGGATCAAACAAATGTGTCAGTTAAACTCATTACGAAGTTGTAAATTGAGGACATGTGAAGAAAGGAATTGAAAATTGTTGCACAAACTAGACTCACATGCAAGGATGGCCTCTCGAATTTCTTTGTTTTTGGGCTTCCCTATATGATGTCAAGGAAACAAGCATTTCTTTGACATCAAATCTCGGAACCATTTCTGGTACATGGAGATGGACCAACTTTGTACAAGCTCGCACATCACCATCCCCTTTTTCCAATTGCTTAAGCAACCAGCCATATGCACCAGCTACCCACATTCTCTCAGGAGATTGTTGAAAACGTCTTTGCAAATTTGGGAATTTTGGAATGCACTCCCTTGCCTTGTCCTCGCAAGATTCCACAAGTTCTATGACAAGATCCTGAACTGCAAACAAAGGGCTAGAACCCTTTTGAGCATCCAAAAATGATGTTCATCGTAAGTATGAGTGATGATAGAACTTGTTGTAAAATCAGTTGACTTTGCAAACCCTATGCGATATTCATCTCAATTTCATATTTTGTCCAAAAGCTATAATTCATTGTCAAATGTTTGTCCAGGAAGTAAGCTTCATACCTGGACCATTTCAGAAAATTTCCTGTCTACTTCAACCCTTTTTTCAATATTATCTTGTGA
>Ga0209611_10008836_pt1 | contig 15526 bp, 10 predicted proteins | sample S1TSphgellanicum_3_FD_187693 | JGI IMG/M metagenome (GOLD analysis project Ga0209611, IMG submission 187693) | Host-associated microbial communities from peat moss isolated from Minnesota, USA - S1T2_Fc - Sphagnum magellanicum MG (SPAdes) (version 2) | ecosystem: Host-associated > Plants > Peat...
GCCGGCCGCGAAGACGATGCGATCGCGGCCTACCGGCGCTGTATCCGCCTCGAGCCCAACTGTGGAGAGGCTTATTGGAGCCTGGCCAATTTGAAGACGTTCCGCTTCACGAGCGCCGAACGGGACACGATGCAGGCACGGCTGGAGCGGGCTGATCTGTCCGACGAGGATCGCTTTCATTTTCATTTCGCCGCCGGCAAGGCGTTCGAAGACGCGCAGGACTATCGCGTCTCGTTCGAACACTACGCGGCCGGCAACCGAATGCGCCGCACCTCGCTGCAGTACGATCCGGCGGAAACCGCCGACTTCGTGAACCGCTGCCACGACACGCTCACGAGCAGCTTCTTTCGTGACCGCGCGGCGTTCGGGTGCCCGGCCCCGGACCCGATTTTCATCGTGGGCCTGCCGCGTGCGGGCTCCACGCTCATCGAGCAGATCCTCTCGAGCCACTCGGCCGTGGAAGGCACGATGGAGCTTCCCGACATCATGGCGATGGCCCGCCGCTTGGGTGAGCGTGGCGGCCGCAAGTCCCCCGACGCCGCCCCGGCCTATCCTGAAGTGTTGGGCCGCTTGACGCCCGCAGACTGTCGCGCTCTCGGCCAGCAATATCTCGACCAAACCCGCGTTCAGCGCAAGACCGGCAAACCGCTGTTCATCGACAAGATGCCGAATAACTTTTTGCACATCGGCCTGATCCGGCTGATTCTACCGAACGCCAGGATCATCGATGCCCGGCGACATCCCATGGCCTGCTGCTTCTCGGCGTTCAAACAACATTTCGCGCGCGGTCAGGTCTATACCTACGACCTTCAGGAACTGGGCGCCTATTACCGCGACTATCTGCGCTTGATGGCCCACTTCGACGACGTGCTCCCAGGGGCGATCCACCGCGTACATTACGAGCTCATGATCGACCACACCGAACGTGAGATCGCCCGCTTGCTCGAGTTCTGCGGCCTGCCTTTCGAGGACTCCTGTGTGCGCTTTTACGACAACCGGCGCAGCGTGCGCACGGCGAGCGCCCACCAGGTGCGCCGGCCCATCTATCGGGAGGGCGTCGATCACTGGCGGCACTACGAGCCCTGGCTGGGTACCCTGCAGGCGGCGCTCGGGGAGGCTTCGAGCGGCGGAGCGATCCTGTCGGTGCGTTGATCGCGGCGGTTGCGAATCGAGGAGCTCCCCGCAGCCAGATCGTCATCTTTTCCGTGAGATTGCATCTCCGTGGGATTGCATCTCCGTCAATGGGATTGCATCTCCGTCAATGGGATTGCATCGCTCGGAGAACTCGATCTGGACGTTGTCCCAGTTTTCACGATAGATTTCGCCGTTCGGATCTTGATGCAGTGTCGGCGTACGTCTGGGGCATCGGCCACCCGAACTGCCCGTAAATCGAGTCGGCGATCCGGTTTTACAGGGTATCGACTTGGCCTCGAACAGGATGTGCCGCCTCGAGCGTCGTTCGGCAATTGAAGTTGGGGAGAGAAAAAAAATGAAATCCCGTCGGCGCGGCGCAAGAGCGCCCAGTTTTGCATTGGCGCTTGGGATTGCGATGGCCTTTGTCGGTTGCGATGACGGCGGCTCGAATTCCGGAGCCTCGTCCTCGAAGATGTCGAGCTCAGGCACGATGTCGATTGCGGCGGGCATGACGTACACGATGCCGGCGGACACCACCGTCGAGGTTCCTGCGGGCACGACCATTACCGCTCCAAACGGCACCGTGGTGACGATCAACGGCAGCAGCAATACGGTTCTCACGCAAGTGGGCGCCATCGTGAGCGTTCCGGCGGACGCGACGGGGCCTGCCAACAACGAGGTGTCGACAGGCTCGCCGAACGGCACCGGCATTGCAACGTCGCCGCTCACCGTCACGGTGCTTGCCGGCTCGGCGACGACCAACGATAATCCCACCGATGGCACCGGCACGTCGGCCATTTTCTGGGGCGGCGGGCACCTCGCGGTGCAAAGCAGCGGTGATCTCATCGTCTCTGATCGCGGATCGCTGCGGCGGGTCACACAGGCTGGCGTCGTGACGACGTTTGAGGGGCCAACCCCTTACGACTGGGAGCCGATCGCCATCGACGGATCGGGCAACATCTATGGATCGGGCAACCAGGTGCTGGGCTCGGAGAGCTTTGGCGCGTCGATCGCCGAATGGACGCCTGCCGGGTCCGTCCAAGGACTGTATCAAAACTGGGAAACCGGATCGGTGTCAGTCGGATGGGGCGGATTGGCGCGAGACGCGGCAGGAAACCTGTATCTGGCCGACGCAGGGACCAACCGCATCCTGAAGTTCGATTCCGCCGGCGGTTGGGCGGTGCTTGCGGGTAACGGCTTTGCGGGTTCGGTCGATGGTACCGGTACCGCTGCCTCGTTGACGATCAATCCCCTATCGGATCTTCCTATCGATGCCGACGGCAATTTGTACTTGAACACGGGAACGTCGATTCGTCAAATTACGCCGACCGGGACCGTGACGACGCTGTTCGACAAGGTGGCGAGCGACACGAACGCCCTGGCAAGGGATTCGGCCGGCAATTTCTACGTCGCCAATGTCGAGAGCATCGTCCGGATCGACGGCACGGGAAACATGACTGCGTTCCCTTTTCCGAACACGAGCGATTTCATCACGACGATGACCATGGACAGCGAGGGCAATCTGTACTTGGGCACGCGCGGAATCGGGGCGCAGATCTTCAAGGTGGTCTTCTAAGAGGCTGCACCACTCACCATCGTGAGACTCATAGCGGTTGCACGCCGAGGGCCCCGCGATCCTTTTATCCTCGCGCCCCTTTGCAATGCGGTTAGTCTCCCCTAAGATCGGAGCAGGAGTCGGCGCCTATAACGATGAGGGGATGATTCATGACGCGAAGCCGGCGGCGCAAACTCCTGCGCTCGAAGAATGGCGCCTCGGCCCGAACCCAATCGACCACCCTGTGGGTCCCCGTTGCCTCCGCCCTGCTCGCCGGCAGCCCGCTCGTTCATGCGGATCCGGCCGAGAGCGGGGAGCTCGCCGAGGTTGTCGTCACGGCACAGAAGCGCAGCGAAGACCTCCAGAAGGTGCCGATCAGCATGCAGGTGCTCACCGGAGCCAAGCTCGAGGAGCTCGAGGTCAAGAGCTTCGACGATTACGCGAAATACCTGCCGAGCGTCACTTTCCAGTCCTTGGGACCCGGCCAGGCGCAGCTCTACTTTCGAGGCATTGCGAGCGGCGCGGACGGCCTGCATGCGGGCTCCGCGCCGGCCACGGGTCTGTATCTCGACGAGACGCCGGTCACGACGATCGCGAGCTCGCTCGACATCCACATGTACGACATCCAGCGCGTCGAGGCCCTCGCGGGGCCGCAGGGGACGCTCTACGGAGCGAGTTCCCTGTCCGGCACGCTGCGCATCATCACCAACAAGCCGGACCCCTCCGGCTTCGCGGCCGGATACGACGTCGATGCCAACACCTATACGGATGGTCGCCCGGGCGGGCAGTTCGAGGGTTTCGTGAACCTGCCGATCGCGGACAACGCCGCGGTCCGACTCGTGGGGTATTACGAACACGACGGCGGCTTTATCAGCAACGTGCCCGCGAGCCGCACCTACCTGCTCGCCTCGGCGCCGGGATCCGGGGTGCCCAATCCCCCGCCGCTGACCATCACGAACTATACGCCGCCGCATGACTATGCCAAAACCGATGGCAATTCGATCGACACCTTCGGCGGCCGCGCGGCGCTCAAGATCGACCTCGACGATCGCTGGACCGTCACGCCCATGGTGCTCTACCAGCACCAAAAATCCGGCGGCAGCTTCGTCTATGACCCGAAGATCGGCGATCTCGACGTCACGGACTTCGAGCCCGACACCACGCTCGATCAGTGGTACCAGACCGCGCTCACGATCGAGGGCAAGCTCAGCAACTTCGACGTGGTTTACTCGGCCGGTTACTTCGGCCGGCACACCACGATTCAATCGGATTATTCGGAATACACCGTCGCTTACGACTACAACGGCTATCAGCGCTATCGCAACAACGCGGGCCAGCTCATCGATCCCACCCAGGAACAGGTGCAAATCGACGCCTACACCAAGATGACGCACGAGTTGCGCGTGAGCTCGCCGGCCACCGATGTCGTGCACTACACGGCCGGACTATTTTACCAGCGACAGACCGACGACATCCGCGACGAGTACCTGATCGCCGGCTTGGGCAGCATTCCGCCCTATAATTTCGCGGTGCCTGGCCAGAACGACGAACAGTATCTTTCCCAACAGCAGCGTGCCGACCGCGATTACGCGGCCTTCGGGGACGTCACCTGGAACATCACGGATCAATGGAAGTTGAGCGGGGGCATCCGCGGCTTCGTTGCGCGCAATACGCTCGACGGGTTTTTCGGGTTCAACAATCTGTTCGTCGACGAGAGCAACGGCGACAGCTTTTCACATGGGTCCGGTACCAGCCAGTGCTTCACCCCGATCATCTACACGAGCAACGAGCCCTGCGAGAACACCAATGCCGGCGTGCGCGAATCGGGCGAGACGCACCGCGTGAACCTGACCTATCAGATCGATCCCGATCGCATGGTCTACGCGACCTATTCGACCGGCTTTCGGCCGGGCGGCCCGAACCGGCGGGCCGGTTTCCCCGCCTACCGCCCGGACACCCTGACCAATTACGAGCTCGGCTGGAAGACCGGTTTTCTCGAGCACACGCTGCGTTTCAATGGCGCGATTTTCTTCGAGAAATGGAAGGACGTGCAGCTCGGCGTGTCTGGCGAGAACGGCATCACCGACATCGTGAACGTCGGCAACGCACAGGTCAAAGGCGCGGAATCGGACTTGAATTGGCTGCTCTTCGACCACTTGAACCTCACGGTGTCGGGCACCTACGTCAATGCGCTCACGACCACGCCGTTCTGCGGGGAGAATGCGACTTACACGGCCATCCTCACGACCTGTACGGCGCCGGCCGCGCCATCCGGCAGCCGCTTGCCGGTCACGCCGGAACTGAAAGCCAATGCGATCACGCGTTATCAGTTCGAACTCGACGACTACAAACTCTTCGCCCAGGTGGCAGCCGTACACCAGTCCTCCTCGAATTCCTATCTCGAGACCTATCAAGAGGGCCCGACCGGACCTGCGCCTGCGTTCACGAGCGCGGATCTCGCCTTCGGCGCGGCCAAGGGCGGCTGGACGGCGCAGATCTACGTCGACAATGTGAGCGATGAGCGCGGGGAACTCACCCGCAATGCCCAGTGCGCTGCCGCGAACGGCTACTGCTTCACGAATTACCGCGTCTATCCGATCAAGCCGCGGCTGGTCGGCATCAAGTTCGGCGAGAAATTCTGACCTGGGCGCCATAAAAAAGGCGGTGGCACCGGAAGCACCACCGCCCATCGACCGCATCGGGACCGAGTCACATCAATCGCATATTGCTAGAACCGATACAGCGCCTTCACGTAGTAGAACCCGCCGTTGATGCCGAATGGCGAGAAGATCGGATACTGATCGACGGCAGCGTTGTCCGCCGCCGCATTCTCGCGGGCGAGGATGGTGCCGTTCAACTTGTTCGGGAAACGATTGAACAAGTTTTGCGCGCCGAACGAGAGCTTGAGGCCCTCCGTGAACTGGTAAGCGATATCCAAGTTCGTGATCGGCGTCACGCCGATCGAGTCCTTGAAATACTCCACATTGCCGCTCGGACCATCGCCGTCGTCGTTCTCGTAGTCCGCGGAAGGCCCGTAGATCTTCTCGGCGATGTTGACCGAGAGCTTGTCGACCTGGATCAGGGCTCCCAAGTTAAATACGTATTTCGGGCTGGCCGTTTGCAGCTCTGAATACGCCTCCTGGTCGTACAGCGTCGCGCCGGTGAGGCTGGCGGGAGTGGCGGCACGCTTGGTGATCGACGTGGTATTGAGGTTGCCGCTGACCGAGTAGGTCACCTTGCCGAAATCATAGGTGTACGGGAAATTGAACACCAGGTCCGCGCCATCGGTGCGCGTGTCGATGCCGTTCGCGAACACGTTGATGCCGTAGGATCCATGCTCCAGCACGAAGGGGTCGATCACGTCCGAGCCGTGAGCATAGGCATTGATGGCCGCGCCGACGCCGGCAAAGGCGCCGGTCGGAACACCATTGACCTGGCCATAGACGTTGCCGCTGCCGACGATGCGGTTCGTGATGCCGATCTGGTAGAGATCCAAGGTCGCGCTGACGTGCTCGAGCGGCCGCCATACGAAGCCGATGCTGAAGTCGACCGACTTCTCGGGCTGCAGGCCGTTGCCGAGGCCGAGCAGCTTGCCGGCCGGGGAGTTCGGGGGCAGCTGCACGAAAGCGGTGCTGGGTCCGACGTTGGTCGAGGAGTAATACTCTTCGGCCAGTGTCGGGGCGCGGAAACCGTTGTTGACCGAGCCGCGGACTGCGAATTCGGGCGAGAAATCCCAGCGCAGGCTCACCTTGCCGATCGTCGCGTTGCCGAAGTCGCTGTAGTGTTCGAAGCGTACGGCCGCATCGACGAACAGCGGCGCGATCGGCTTGGTCGCGAAATCGACGTAACCTGCATCGTTGGTGCGCGAGTTGGCGCCCGCATCGAGCGGGGTAAAGCCGGGATACGAGGAGGCGCCGCCGTCGATGTAGGAGATCGGCGGACCGTCGCCGATCGTATACGTATCGCGGCGATGTTCAGCGCCCAAGGCCACGTTCAAGGGATCGGCGAAGCCCACGTCGAACTGATGTTTGATGTCGACGGTGCTGGTCCACTGGGTCGCCTGCAGATACCCGTCATAGATGTCGCTGAGTTCGCCGGCGCCCGGATAGCCCGTATCACCGTAATACCCGGTGTTGACGGTAGCCAGCGTATAGAGCTTGTCGTGATCGCCGCCGAAGCCCGTGGCGATGTCCCAGTCCCAACCATAGATCGTGCCCTTCACGCCGCCCGTGAACTGATAGTCGTCTTCGTCGTCCGCCTCTTGCGGGTTGAAGCCGTTGGGCTGCGCGTAGGTCGTCACGAGGGTCGTGGGGTCGGTGTACGCCACTTTGTTCGGCATGCGGTAGTTCTCGTACGACACCGCGTTCTTGTGACCGTAGGTCGCCACGAAGTAAAGCTCCGTGCCGCCCTCGAAATCCCAACCGGCATTGATCGAGGCGATCTTCTGCTGGACGGCCGCATCGCCCGAGATGCGATTCAGATCCGGATAGCCCGGCACGTTCGCAACCTGATTGTTCGGATAGGTGGTGGCGTTCTGGGGCAACAGGCGCGGATCCTCCTCGCCGACGTCGCTGTGGCCGTGGTTGCGGAAATCTCCGGTGATGTTGAAATAACCTCCGTCGCTCGGCGCGAAGCCTGCGTTGCCGCTGACGTCTTCGGTCTTGCCGCCGCCGTCATTGCCGTATTGACCGTAGGTGCCGGCGAGCGATCCACCCGAGGAGTTCTTTTTCAGAATGATGTTGATGACGCCCGCGATGGCGTCGCTGCCGTACTGCGCGGCGGCGCCATCGGTGAGCACCTCGACGTGGTCGATGGCGTCGAGCGGAATGAAGTTCAAATCCACGCCGGCGCCGCCTTGGAACGGGGATCCGGTATCGATGGCGAGGTTGGCGGTCGTGTGGCGGCGTTTGCCGTTGACCAGCACGAGCACGTCGTTCGGGCTCACACCGCGAAGGCGCGCTTGCAGGGTCTGGCCAGATTGGTCGAAGCCGAACGCCTGCATCTGCAGCGAGGGGACGATCGTCGCGAGCGCGGACATCAGATCCGGGGAACCGGAGGCCTTCAGCGCCTCGGCGCTCACGACTTGAATCGGGGTCGCGCTGTCGAGCGCCTTGACGCCGGTCTCGCGCGTACCGGTCACGATCACTTCATCGAGGCCGGAATCGGCGGCGACGGGCTCATCAGCGGCGCTCGCGACCGAGGCCTGGATCGCAGCTCCGGCACAGAGCATCGAGATGGCGAGCCGTAACCTGAGCGGGCCCGCACTGTGTGAAGTCATGGTCATTTCCTGAAGTCTCCCTGATGTTGTGCGCGCACCTGATTTCGTTGCGCGTAGTTCTAAAGCTCTCGGTTCGTCTCGAGCACCGTCCACCCCATCGCCGCCTCAGGCATCGCGTCCCTTGGGGTGCCGGCGCTCACGCAGTCAGCAACCGCCATGCATCGCAACCATGCTGCAATAGGCGGGCCAAAAACGCAACAGGAAGGGGTTGAGACCGCGAACGACCTGCTCCGTCCCGTCGGTTTTGCTCACGCTGTTTATATAATTCAATCATTTGCTCATAATCGTCGGTCATTTGACGGGGACCACGACAGCCTTGGCCGGGCATTCTGCCGTTGTTTTAACGCGACAATCGGAGGCGCTTGATCCGTAAGGGTGCATCGAGCACCGGGCGGCTCACCGAATGAGTGCACGGTCGCAGGCGCTGCAGAATTTTCCAGCGAGCATCGAAGCCGCTACACTCACGTAGGTCTTGCCCGCGGCATGACCGGGCGATGCAGCCGCGACCGCCGGCTGCATCGCAGATACTCGACGTGCACTTGAAGGATCTATGAGCACCACGAACGCGGATCTCGCGGCCGTTGCGGCTGCACCCGCACACGCCACTCATCCGATCGCAGCGGCTCACGCGGCCTGCGGCGACTGTGGCACGCCGTTGGTCGGCCCCTATTGCCATGCCTGCGGCCAATCCGGCCACGTGCACCATTCCCTATTGCACCTGCTCGAGGAAATGCTGCACGGTGTGCTGCACTTCGACACCAAGGGCCTGCGCACGCTGCCGCTCTTGGTCTTCAAGCCCGGTGAACTCACGCGCCGCTACATCGCGGGCCAGCGCACACGCTACGTGTCCCCGCTCGCCCTGTTCCTGTTCTGCATTTTCCTGATGTTCCTGGTGTTCTCACTGACCGACCACGGCTCTCCCACCAAGCACCTCAACGGGGCGCAGCGCCAGGCGGCGGCGTCGGGACTTGCCGAGTCGCTCAAGGACGCGAACGAAGAGGTGAGCCGGGCGCAGGCGGCGCTCGATCAGGCGCGCCGTACGGGCGGCGACGTCGCGGATGCGCAGAGCACCCTGGATGAGGCGCTCGCGACGCGTAAGGTGCTCACGGCCACCGTACAGAAGACTACCAGCCTGCTCGCGCCCGCAAGCGAGACCCCAGCAAGCGAGACCCCCGCACCGGCCGACGATTCGGGACCGCAGGACTGGAACGAGGTGCTGTCCAAAATGCACGTCGACATCCACACCGGATCGCCAACCATGGACGCGAACTTGACGCACCTGCTGCGCAATCCCGATCTGCTGCTCTATAAGCTGAAGAGCCTCGCCTACAAGTGGAGCTTCCTGCTGATCCCGATCTCGCTGCCGTTTCTCTGGCTCATGTTCGTGTTCCGCCGCGACGTCGCGGTGTACGACCATGCGGTGTTCTCGATGTACTCGCTGTCCTTCATGGCGCTGCTGTTCATCGTCGCCGACCTGCTCGGCGCGGCGAACTTCGACGGCACCGCGGCATTGCTGGTCGTGCTGGTGCCGCCCGTGCACATGTATGCGCAGTTGAAGAACACCTACCAGCTCGGGGTGTTCGGCGCCCTGTGGCGCACGTTCGCGCTGCTCGTGGTCGCCGGCATCGTGTTTTCGCTGTTTCTCGCCTTGCTCATCGCGATCCTGCTGCACTGAGCGCGGCGCGCCGTGCGCCCTGTCGGCACCTGAAAGACGCCCATCGTAAGTCCATGCACGCGCGCCGGCCGCGGCTGCGCGCCGGCCGCGACTGATCGTAGGCGAACGCGGGTCGTGCTCAATCGATGTCGCGACGAAACGGATTCGCGACGGCCAGCTTGCCGAACTTCTGGCCGTGTTGAAGATCTTCACTGAACAGAAGCCGGCAGCCGGCATCTTGGGCTGCCGCCACGATCAAGGCGTCGTACACGGATAACTCGCGCTCGCGTGCCAGTACCACAGCCCTTGCATGGATGGCGGTCGTCAGCGGAGCCACAGGACCGAACAATTCGTTCAACACCGCCAGGGCGGCTTCGATCTGGTCCCATTGCCAATGCAGCTTGCGGCGCGTGACGTTGGTGAACTCGTTGAGAACCTGTACACCTATCACGCCGCCGTCTGCAATCAGCGATTCCGCTCGAGCACTTCGGGGATCGTCGGAGGCGAAAGCATAAATCAGGATATTCGTATCGTAGAAATGCTCAGCGGGCATTCGCCTCGTCCCGATCGAAGCGGAACCCTTTCGGAAGCGGCTTTCTGAGCGCCCGCAGCCGCGCGAGAATTCGCTCACGACTCGTGTCGCGCTCGACTTCGAACACCCGCTCGCCGCGCAGAACGATTTCGACTTCGTCGCCCGACTTGAGTTTGAGAATCTTCACGATCGTGTCCGGCAACCGAACAGCGAGACTGTTCCCCCATTTCGATACACGCATGCGCAACTCCCTGCAGTGGATATACATTAAAATTGTATATCTTACCCGCAGTGGATGCCGCTGGCAATCGGATGCGGGCCGGCCGCGGACCCGGCTATTTCTGCCTGCTCGAATGGTACGGTTGAGTGGTGTCCGGAAGACCCGACGGGGCGACCACGATGAACCGCAAACGAGGGACCGTGAGAACGAATTCTCTCGGCGCCTTACTTCGCGGTCGTCCCCCCCGCGAGCTTCACCGCCAGCTGATTGCCGATGTCCTTGGCGAAGTCCTTGTTCCAGCCGTCATCGATGAGGCCCCACTGAAAGCTGTTCACGAGCTGGGAGGTGCCGATCACGCCGAGATGGGTCTTGCGCCGGAACCCGACGGCATGGCCGGCGAGGATGTTGAACTCGGCCGCAACGTGTTTGGTCTCGCCGATGCGGTCCTTGCTCACGCGCAGCGCGAACTGGCGGGCCATCTCCTTGCCCTCCGCCTGAATCTTGCCGCGCGACATCAAATCGGAAATGAGTCCCACGCTGCACCTCCGTTCGCAAACCAGGCGGACATCATAGCGCGCTCTCGATGCTTCCAACCACCCGGCCGCGAATTCAAAGCGCGCCTGTGGCTTCAGAGCGCACTTGTAGCTTCAGTTCAAAGCGCGCCTGTGGCTTCAGAGCGCACTTGTAGCTTCAGTTCAAAGCGCGCCCTTCAAGACGCGCCTGTGGCTCAAGAGCGCGCCTTGCGGCTTCAAAGCGCGCCGGCCGCCTTCAAGATCGTGTAGCGACGGACCAGTTCGACGCCGAGGCGCTTCGGTTCGCAGTCGATCATGAGCACGCCGCCGTGGGCGAGCTTGCCCATCATGTCGCGGCGCTGCTCGGCGTAGGCGAGCGCCGCAGCGGCCTCGAGCGCACTGTCGGGCGAGCGCAGCGGCTGGTCGGCGATCTGCCCGACGATCTGTTCGCGCAGGTTCGCGAGCACGACGAGGTGGCGCGTGCGCAGCACCTTGAGTGCCGCGCCCAAGTCAGCGGCATCCTCATTGCGGCAGTTGGTGATCAGCACGAGCAGCGAACGCTTGCGCTGCCGCTGCATCAGATCGGCCGCGGCCCGCTCATAGTCGGAAAAGGTCGCGCTCGGTTCGACGTCGGCGAGTTTGGCCATGAGTGCATTCAAGGTCCGGCGGCCCTTGCGCGGAGCGAAGTTCTGCTCGGCGCCCGGCGGTAAACCGAAGGTCAGGGCGCCAACCGCGTCGCCCGCGCCGAGCGCCACGAAGGCGAGCAGCATGACCGCATTCAAGCACTGGTCGAAATGCGTCGCGCCGATACCCTGTTCGCTGTCGTCGGCGCGCATGCGGCGGCCACAATCGAGCAGGAACAGCACGCTCTGGTCGCGCTCGTCCTGAAACTGCCGCACGATCGGCCGCTGGTGCTTCTGCGTCGCCTTCCAATCGATGTGGCGCACCGGATCGCCGGGACGGTACTCGACCAGCTGGTCGAAATCCGTTCCCGCGCCGCGGCGCCGGACCGGCGCGAGTCCGAGCGCGCCGAGGCGCCGATCGCTGACCAGCCACGCGAGCTGCGCCTGCTGCGCGAAGTTCGGATAGACGCGCCGTTCCTCGGTGACCCCCACGCGCAGGCGCCAGTCGATCAGCCCGAGCCGCGAATGCAGCCGGAGCTGCGCCGGCTCGAAGCGCTTCAGGCCGCGCCGGGTGGGCAGCAGCTCGAACTCGAGCAGCTGCCGCTGCCGCGCGCCGACCGCGAAGGCAAGCGGCATGCCCGACATCTCGAGGCTGGGATCTGCCGCATCGAACAGCTCGCCGGCGTAGGCGAGCTCGCCGGAATTCTCGAGACTCAACTGGATCGTCACCGGCGTGCCGAGCGCGAATGCCTGCGGCAGCCGCCGCTCGAGCTTGAGCGGCGCGCGCCGCCAGCGGGCCGTGCTCGAGACCGCGTCCGCGAGGATCGCGGCAAGCGCAAGGATGCCGAACGCCGCCGCAGTGAGCGCGATCTGCGCGCGCGGGAGCGCCGTGCACGCAAGACCCGCGAGCACGATCCCGAACGCCGCCACGAGGCGGATTGCCCGGCGCGACGGCAGAGGACGTGCGCTAGTCACGCAGCGCCGTCGCCGCTAGTCACGCGGCGCCGCCGTCGCCTCGAGAATCGCGAGCAACAAATCATCGAGGCGGCGGCCATCGAGCTGCGCATCGGCCGACAGCGCCACGCGATGCCGCAGCACCGGCAGCGCGACGCGCTTGACGTCGTCGGGCAGCACGAAGGAGCGCGCCGCCATGAGCGCGACGGCCTTGGCTGCGCGCACGAGCGCGATCGGTCCGCGCGAACCGCTGCCCATCGACAAGCCCGGCCACTCGCGCGTGGCGCGTGCGATGCGCACCGCATAGTCGACGACCCCGCGATCCACGCGCTGGCGGGAAACGATCTGTTGCAGGCCGAGGACGGCCTGATCCGTGAGCACGGGCGTCACGTTGCTGAGCGGCAGCTCATCCCCGCTTTGATCGGTGGTCGTGCGCAGCACGATGTCCACCTCTTCGCTCTGCGATGGATACGGCATGTCGATCTTGATCAGGAAGCGGTCGAGCTGCGCCTCGGGCAGCGGATAGGTCCCCTCGGTCTCGAGCGGGTTCTGCGTGGCGAGCACGAGAAACGGCCGCGGCAGGGTCAGGGTCTGGCCTTCGAGCGTGACCTGGTACTCCTGCATGACCTCGAGCAGCGCGCTTTGGGTCTTGGCCGGCGCGCGGTTGATCTCATCGGCGAGCAGCAGATTCGTGAACACCGGGCCCTGGACGATGCGCAGAGTGCGGCTCTCAGGATCGAGCACTGCATGCCCGGTGACGTCCGAGGGCATGAGATCGGGCGTGAACTGGATGCGCCCGACCTTCAGGGACAGGGCCTGCGCGAGGGCGCGCACGAGCAGCGTCTTGCCGAGACCTGGCACGCCTTCGATGAGCACGTGGCCCGAGGCGAGCAGCGCGATCAGCGTCTGCTCGACGACGGGCGTCTGCCCGACGACCGCATTGCCGATCTGGGTCTTGAGCTGGGTGAGGAGCTGGCCCGCCTGCGAAATCAGATCCGGTGAATCGTTCAGGTCGTTCAAATGGGCTTCCTGGTCGAGAGAGTGGAGTCGGCGCCCTGCAGCGCGCCGCGCAGCCGCAACAGCGACGCGACGGCTTCGCGCTGCAGCTCGGCCGTGGCGCCGGGAGAGGGCTTCAGCGCCGTCTCGATTTCCGCTGCCGGCACCCCTGAGCGGCGCGCCAGCGCCTGGATCCGCGCCGCGATGGCGAGGCGCTCGTAGGCCGGAATGTGCCGGCGCGCCGCGTCTTCCATCGCGCGCCGTGCGGCGCTGCGCAGCGCATCGAGCCGGCGCGTGCGCCAGGCGAAGCGCGCATGCGCGCGAATCTGCTCGGCCAGCGAGCGGCGCGCGAGCGGCGCTGCCGGTGTCATGGGTCCGAACCTGGGGATCGCGCGCCAGAGCGCCAGCAGCAGCGCGAGCGCGAGTACGATCACGGCCGGTGCCGCGACGTGCCAGAGCTTCGCAAGCAGCGTTTCGGCGTCCCTGACCCTGACCCAATATAGGACATCGCCGCGCCGCAGCCCCGTCGCGGCAAAGAACAGGCGGGCGAAATCGGCCGTGAGGATCGTCTTGTTCGAATACCAACGGGAGGAGCCGGCCACCGTCACGCTGCCGTGACCGATGCGCACGCGGGCGACGCTCGGCCGGTCGAGAAAATCGCTGAGCGACCATTCCAGCCCCGGGGGCACCACCAAGCGCCGGTCGAATCCGGCGGAACACAGCTGCAGCACCTCGCCGGTGGCGATCCCGTCCTCTGCCACATGATACGGGCGGCAGACCGGGTCTCGCACCGGCGGTGCTGGCGCACTGTGCGCGGAGGGCAGCGCGCCGGCGGGCGGCGCCGCGGCGACGGGGGGTGCCGCGGCAGCGGGAGGCGGCGCCGTGGCGGGCGGTGCCGTGATCGGGGCTGGCGTAGGGGGTCCGGTCGGCCCCGCCGCCGCGCCCGGTTGCGGCCGTGGGGACGGCGCACGCTTGACCGGGACGAAGCTGATTCCGCTCCACAGCTGCAGCTCCTTGCTGGCGAGCAGCGGTCCATTGGCGAGCACGAGCCGGCCGCCTTCTTGGACCCAGGCTTCGAGTTCGTGCAGGCCCTGCGCGGACAGGCTTCCCGGCAGCGTCTCGCCCACGTAGAGCACGGTGTCGCGCGGCGGCAGGCCGAGGCGCACGTCGATGTCTCGCGTGCGAATGCCGAGCGCGTTGGCGAGGTGCTCGAGAGTGTAGTACTCGTTCTCTGCAGCCGCACCGCTCATGGGAATGGCCTCGGACTCGGTTGCCCAATAGGTATTGCGTGCGAACCAGACCGCTGCGCCGACGAGGAGCAGCACGCCTCCGGCGGCGAGAAGCCGTCGGCGCGTCACGCCGGGCCGCCGCCGGCGGGGGAGGCGGCCGCATCGAGAGTCGCGGCGAAATGCGCGCAGAGCGACACGACGCGATCGGGCGGCGCCGGATCGCCCGCATAGACGGCGCCTTGCCAGAGACGCACGAGCTCGCCCACGAAGCGCGCACGCGGCGCATCGAGGCCTGCCTCCACTGCCCGCAGCACGTCGGTTTCGGTATCGGCCGCCGCGATGGGCACACCGAACCGGTGTGTGGCGCGCGACAGCGCCCCGCGATAGAGCAATGACAGGGCCTCGCGGCCGCGACCGGCGTCGAGCAGTTCTCGCGCAGCTGTGCCGACGTCGGCGGGCAGCGTGTCAGTCCGAAGATCGAGACGCGACGAGCGTAGCGCGGGCGGCGGCGCGCCGCGCGGCCGCTGCGCTCGACGCAGACGCAGGACGCGCAGCATCCACACGACCAGCAGTGCGAACGCGACCGCGCCGGCGACCCACAGCAGCAGACTCATGCCCTCGCTGAGCGAATCGAACAACGCGACGAGCCAGGGGCTCGGCGGCTCGTCCGGCGCGTCGGCGGCCTTGACCCACCTCAGCCGTTTGACCTGACGCACGCCGCCGAGCAGCGGATCGGCACGCATCGCCGTCACGGCGGCTTCGACATCGGCCGCCGTGGGTCGGGCCGCCGTGAGTTGCGTCGCTGCGGGTTGCGTCGTCGTGAGTTGCGTCGCTGCGGG
>Ga0209611_10008838_pt1 | contig 15522 bp, 7 predicted proteins | sample S1TSphgellanicum_3_FD_187693 | JGI IMG/M metagenome (GOLD analysis project Ga0209611, IMG submission 187693) | Host-associated microbial communities from peat moss isolated from Minnesota, USA - S1T2_Fc - Sphagnum magellanicum MG (SPAdes) (version 2) | ecosystem: Host-associated > Plants > Peat...
TGCGCTGTTTCTGAATCCTGATGAGGAATAAGTACTTACCGTGTAGTGTAGTGTTGCAGGGAGGGAGGGAGGGAGGGAGGGAGAGAGAGGTGCACAGACTTCAGAGAGCTATAGTCTAGGCAAAGCTGCACCGACGTGTTTCATCTTCTTTCTTCAACCACAAGGTCTTGCGGAGACTTCTCTTAGTCCGTGTTGTCGTCTTTGCGAATTGCGACAGCAGCGGCAGGTGCACTTTATGGATTTTGGCTAACTTCAAAATCTGCCTTCGCTGACACCCACGATTTTTTAATAAAAATTTTCTATTTATTATTTTTTTAGAATTATTAGTAGTAGTAGTAGTATTTTCATTATTATTATTATTATTATTATTAATATGATTTCAAGTATAAAGGATTTTTTAAAATGTTGATTAAGTGGTGAGCATCATCTATGTGAAGATGTAAAAGCATGGTGAGAAAATATTGGCCAAATCTGGCTATAAACCAAATATGATTAAGTACAATTTCTTTATATGATTAAAGTGGCAATCATCCCTAAGAAAATATTTGCCCAAATCTGGCTATAAACCAGATATGGTGCACAAATCCTTAAATCAATCTTCTTCTATATCCTATGGTTTACACCAACATATTGAAGACCAATTACAGAAATCTAGTGATCTTTTAGTATTTGATTTTCTCACTTTTGGCTATTGAAACCATCCAAAAAGTCACTTCATTTTCCTACTTTTTCTTTCTTTCTTTTTGACAAAACTTGGTCAGTTAAACAAGATTTGGCTGTTTGATAAATTTTTTTAAAAAGAAAATTTTTAATTTTAAAATTAAGTTAGGAATCATCCATGTGAAGCAGAGTTTTTTTTTTCTAATTATTTTTTTATCCAATTTTCTGACATTACGTCAGTTGCAAGCATCCTAAGAGGAGTCTGGCATTAACAAGTTCCTCAAACTTGCTACCAACCTCAGAGGTAGATAGATGGATAGAGGGGATATGAGTCCCTCCCTCTTTAGTTGCACCCTAGTTACGAATGTGTGCACTCGCCACATTTGAATTGTGAGGGATTTTACATTATTTTTCATAGGCTATTAGTGGTTATTTTAAATTATTTTAAATTATTATATTAATTATGATGAAATAACTTATAATAACATAAAATAAATTAAATTAAGGTATAACATATAATAGTTTAAGGTATAATAATTTATAATGACATATAATAATTTAGGGTATAAGTTCGAATAATTCAAGTAGTTTAAAATAATAAATGGTATATCATAAAGTAACATAGGATATTTAAAACAACAATATAAAAATAAACCTATTTACCACAATAAATCATAATAATGAATTATATCAACTAGTAATCAAACATGATGTTTACATAATGATATTATGGTGAAATAACTTTAATTAAGGTGAAATCATTAAAGTGCAATGAACTTATTTCATTTTTAAAGTTTTATAATGATTTAGGCTAATGAACTACACCCCATTTTTGTACTAGTGTGTGAAAGCAAGAAAACAAGATATCTAGAAGGAACCAAGGTTATCATGTGGAGGTAGAGTAAAGAGGGGTTGTTTATAGGGCTATGATTAAAAGCTTTGGAATCATAAATAGTGGGAGATAGGATTGTAATGAAAGGAAGAAACTAGAAAATAGGTTAAAAATGAGTTAAAAAAGGGAGTAGAAGGATTCAAAGTTGGAAGAACTACCTTGTAACCTCTCCTTGAAGATGTGAAATGTTTTTTGGTGTGTAATGATTTGCCATTTGACACCATGGTAATCATGGCACATTAGTTCTTTTCAACACACATGAATGTCAAGAAACTCAAATTAAAAATTTATTTGATTCAATTTGAAACTTTGGTTTAATTAAAGACTTTTGAAAGTGAAAATTTTTGTCATTAAAAAAAGATATTTTTACAAAGGACTTTCAAAGGACTCATATATTAGAAATAAATTGATGATAAAAAATATGAGATGATAATAATCTATTAAACACTAAAAAAACATTCACAACTTCAAAAATGTGGATTTTTAAAACTTTGAAAATTCAAAGTATGTACAATTTAAAATTCAAAATTTCAAAACTTCAAGAATGTTTTACCACATACAAATGGGGTGCAATATACATGATGTATTAAACAAAGTTATACTTTATATTACATTAAATTCAAATTTTAAAACTTAACATTTTTTGGTATGATTTCAAATTATCATTATTTTCAAATGAAACATAGAATCTATACATATGTACAAATTCATATTTATTCAAAGATGATTAAGAAAAAAAATTGACTCATTGGGACAATTCCAATCATTTTTTGTAACAAGTTGAAAAAAAAAAATCAATGAAAAATTCATTTGTATAAAAAAATTATTTTGGGGAAAAAAACATGTAGGACTAATGTAAAGTAATGCTTGTGCCTCCTTTGACTTCATTTTGAACCATATGTATAATTTTAGTTGAAGGTCTTAGCTAGTTAAGGAAAGGTAGGAGTAGTAAAGAAGAAAAATAAGGTGTTGGTTATAGTGAATAGGAGAAGAATTACCAAGAAAATAAAAAAGAAACCAAGGAAGAAGTTGCTAGAAAGGAGGATTCTACTAGATCTGAAAACAATTAGGTCATGTTTTTTTGTTATGGTTGCATGATAAAAGAGGGGAAAGAGGGGGGGGGTGTAAATGAAATTTATAAAATAACCAACCAAGAATGAGGGTTGCATTTAACAATCCTTCTTCTTCGGTCTTTGGGGCGATTTGATTTCCCTCTACTGTTTCCTTGTTAGCCTCTTTTATTTATTGCCATCCACCTCCATTTCCTTGTCCTATGCACTAGCTTATGTAAGGTTTACTTCTTTTACACTTCCTTTTCTTTTTGCTTGTCAGCTTGGAATAGCAACCCCTCTAAAGCTTAATAATATCCATATGTTCAAAATTAAAGAAAAATAGGAGAAATTTTAAAGGATCCATGGCAATGTTCCATTCAAAGAGAAACACATGACATTAGGCTAACAAAACTCCCCTAGCCTACAAAGTTCAAGAGAAACCCCTTTGTATCATTGCCAACTTTCTATCAATGGAAAATGAAGTGTACACTCCTACCCATTGGTACATGGGTATAACAAATGATCTAGCAATTAGATAATTAGGGGAGTGAATAATTAATTAAGTGGGGATGGGGTGGACGTCAAATTGTAATTGGCTATTGGTGGAAAATCTGGAGAGAACATAAAAGGTTGCAGTTTTCTTATTTTTTCCATCTCTATAATGTAGAAGAAGAAGAAGAAGTGGTGGTGATTATTGGTTTTCTTTTTGAAATTTTTTGTCACTCTTTACGCCAAAAAAAGAGGAAAAAACTGTTTTAAAAAAAAAATTTGAAAAAAAAAATCATAGTTTAAATTCGAATAATTTTTTTGGAAAAATGAGTCAAATTTTTTATGACAAAAAACTGGGAAAAAAAAAAACCCCTGGTGGTGATTTTCCATAAAAGAAGATCAGCCAAATTTGGTGATAGATGAAATATGAAAATTATAAAATTTAAGCATATTACCTAGAGGTAACTAAGGGGTCGGAAATTGGTAGGTATCTAAAAAAGTGGTAGGCACTAAGGGGGCTAACAAAAGCCACAACCACAAACAAACAAATTTAACCTTTTCCACTTTCCTTTCTTTTTATGGATTACGAGGAGGAGGACAAGGACGAGGAGGGCCAGGCCTGTTCCGTCCCAGCCATGGGAAGAGGTACAAAAAAAATGGCCATCATCATCACCATCTCTAGGGAACATTTAGCCAAATATGGCTAAATATACCACAAGATATATCTACACCAGAGTTTTTTAAATATAGCATCATCCTTCAGTACTTCTGGCCTACATACTCTACTGGAACTAAAATATAGCAGCAGTCTGGCTTTTTTTTTCTATTTTTTCTTCATGAATTCTGGCTATTGATTGAAATCCTCCAAATTTTTTATTTGGAAATTTTCATTTCCCAATTTCGCCAGGCGAGAAAAAGGCTGGAAACTTCTTGGGGACAAGAGTAAGGGTCAGACTAAAAGGTCCCTAGAAAAGGCTCTGATTGGGTCCCCTTTCTTACTTTCTTTCTTTCTTGCTTGCTTTCCAGACATTGGGAGGCTATTTGGTTGTGGCCAGCCATACATGCATCCATCCCCAATGCTTTGCTTCTTTAGTGGATCCAACCCAGCAATAACATCAAAAGGAAAAGACTAGAATTACCAGATGCTGCCTGCTGCTGCGCTGCCCCCTCTCCTCTCCTCTTTTTGGTTTTGTTTGTTTGCTTTTGTGCTAGGACAGCCAACCAACCAACCAACCAACAAACCAACTGACCCCTACTGTGCTTCTGATTCATGAAACAAAAGGCCATGGATGTACCGACAACGTACATCAACCCATAGTTCTTGTCTTTTGTATTGCACGAATCTAATAAATTCCAGGTGTGGGGCTGTTTACGTATGTATGAAACTATGTACCTTTCATGTGTAGGGTGAAGGCTATTGTTGAAACTTTTAATTCTGTCACAGAGAGAAAGAATAGTTCGCTTTGCGCTGAGCACGCAGCTGCGTGTCAGAGAGAGAGAGAGAGAGAGAGAGAGTATATCAAGTGGAGGGCTTTGGAATATTTACAGGGACCCGCCTAGTATCAGCTCAGCAGGTGTAAAGAAATTTAGCTTAGTAGGTATGCTTTTGAATGCAACTATGCAAGCACAACAAATCAAATCTGCAAAGCACAAAGAGAATTACAAATGATGTATCCTCCAACAAATCAAATCTGCAAAGCACAAAGAGAATTACGAATGATGTATCCTCCAACAAATCAAATTGCAAAGCACAAAGAGAATTACGAATGATGTATCCTCCAACAAATCAAATCTGCAAAGCACAAAGAGAATTACTAATGATGTAACCTCCAAAGGAGCTCCCACATATCTGTAAAATGCATAGCATCGCACTTGAGATCATCATTTACTTCTGTTCTGGTTTGGTCATTGATTTCATAGCTTTGATAATTCAAGCGCACCAAATCAAATTTGCAACTTGCGTAGAGACACAAAGGGTCTCATTCCATTGGGCTATTGGGACCACAATTACCCACATTTGCCATGCATTGGGGGGGGAGAGCTTCAAGTCATCTATTCCATTCATTTACACTATGTCCATCTTATTGTGATTCTGGTCTAGATATTTCATAGTTTATTTTAAAACATAATAATTTTATTATAATAAATAAACAATTGATTACGGTCTAATTTCAAACTGATTTTGACTCCATTTTGTTTACATTTGATTGAAATTTTCATGTCATCTATTTGATTCATCTAGGTCACCTAAACATCCATCCTAATCAATTCTTGATTTAGATGTAGGTCCAATGTTGACCAAATTTTAAACCCAAATGAATTTTAATGAGGTTAATTTCTTATTCACATCTAGGTGTAAACAAGTTAATAAGAGCCATTCTCAACGTAACAAGTGATTTGCGTTTTGCATTTTTGGGTTGAAAATTAATTTCACTATGAAAGTGGTCAATTTGTTTACATATAGATGAAGATGATATAATATGGTAACATGTGGTATGATTTGGAATGAATACAATGAGAATAAAGTCTTAAAAAATACTCATTAAACATTATAACACATGTTTTTTAGCATTATAAACATATTTTTGGGGATTTTTAAAAAATGTGACAGATTTTGGGGAGATTATTTAAATATATAATAATATGATGTAACATTGCTTTAGGTCAAAATAATTTTTTAATGATTTAAAACTATTCCAAATAGACATTCACCCAAAATGGTGAATGTGGCTCCTAAATTCAGCTTGTTTGCACCCAAATTTTGTATAATTTTATCCCTCATTGCATGTGCAAGTTTGCATGATCATATAATTAGTTTCTAAAGATCATCACCAATTTGTCCACATTTTCAATTGATTCAAATCCCAACAAACATCTCCATAGGCTATCAACACTTCAGGTATGTGAAAGATGTGATTTATAATTTCAGTTTGTGAATTGAGATTACCTTGAATTTGGCATGCAACAAATGAAGCACTTGAAAACTTGGTTTGATGAAATTTCTAGCAAATTAGGAGCAATTTGCATTCTTCAAGCTTTAGTTTATGAAGGTGGCATGGCAAAACAACTTGGGGGGATACTTAGTGTAAAGTAAACTATCTGCATGCATCAAATGATCATTTTTTGGGGTGTATTAGATATTTGTCCAACCTATCTTTTATCACCCTATTATTATCTAATTTTTTAATATACACATATTAAAGCCTCCTTAAATTAATTATAATTCATTATTTCAAATTATTGCATCCTCTATATTATACTTAAATTGATTATTTGAATAAAATGTACTTATTTTTTAAATAATAAACTTACACATCCTTGAAAAATAGTACAAACAAGACACCCCAAAGGGGGTGACCGTAGTGTGTTTTCACCTTATCAAAATTTTTAATTTATTCATCATTTAAATAAAGTATTTAAAATATATATCAACACTTATTTTAAGGCTACTTTTCATTTATGTTGCAAGTAGGTTGTAAATATCAAAAACTATATCTATTTTACTTTGCTTGCAGCCACTCATATGTGCACCCTAATATGACACAAATGATTTTTCAAGTTAGAATTTTTTTTGGAATGTTGATTAATTCCAAAATGTGAATGCAAAGTTTTACCAACCAAAAAAGGACTCAAACATAACATTTATGCATGCACCTTAATATGGGCATTCATAATGACCAAGTTGCATGTTTATAAAACAAAGTTCAAGCCCAAATTTGGTCTGTAATCACATTAGATTTTTCTTGGAATTCAAATGTGAATGTGATGAATTTTGAAAATAGGTAACAACTTCAAAAGGAAGTTAGCTAATAGGCTAGAACTCCAAACTATTAACTACTATTTTCCAAAGTTACCCCAAACCACATATAATCTTCATCACTTTCATTTTTGCACTTTGAAATGTGAGTAATTAGGTTCATCAATTGGAAGCTTGATTCAAACATTTAGTTAATCAATTTTCACCCAAGTCCATTTGGCAATGTTCAATTCATAAACTATCAAAGAGCTATTTGAAAACCTTATGGAACTTTGAAAAAGAAAACAAATTCAAATTTTCATCATTGAAAATTGAAATTGAGTCTAGATTTGGTTATGACATTTGAGGTAAATCTAACATCAATATTCCTTGTGTCAATCAAAAGAGGAATGGAGTTTATAAAAAATTTCAAAAATCCCAAAAGATCAAACTCCAATGTTGATTGGTGGTATTAGGACATGATGACTTATGATTCATGAACATAATGTGAATCACATTGGTTCAAGTCACATGAACTTGAACCTTTCAAGTTTATCATTGCAGATTGAAGAACTTGCCAAAGCTAGTTAGAAACATCAACAATGTTGATTGTTAGTGGTTAATTTTAAGAAACATGTGTTGACAAATGGAGGAATCAAACATTCCTACCATGACACATCTAAGGTTAAACATCGATATACATTAATTGATATTACATTATTTCAGGTTTAACATTGATATTATCACCATTTGGCAACATAGGTGGCTTATAATCTTTAATTGCACCATTGATCAATGTAATATCAATTAATGTAAATAATAATTTCATGTTTTTCCAAATAACGTGCAAACAAATATAAGGTGCTTAGAATTGATTATGAATTCAAATTAATGAAATATTCTTCTAATACATTATTACTTCATAGTATAACAAAAAAACCACTTTTATCTCACATGTTTTATAAAATATACAAAGAATGATTTTCTTGAGTATGGATTTAGGTATAGAGATAACCTAGATGGTTGAAATGCATATCTTGACACTTGAATGTAAGTAGGACCTATTAAATGTTTTCCTCAAGTGACATTAAACCAATTGGGTCTTGGTAGGTATCTATGAAATTAATAGTCTATGGAGGTAAGATAGTTCACTAATTTTCAATGGAATTGATACCCAACATGCTGATTTTCTATACCTTGCTTTAGATCTAAGTATTTAATCAAATTATTTTTCAGTATCCAAAGAACCATAATTTCAACATGTTTTCACAACCTTGTTGCATACGCATTTGGTCACATACTTGTGTTGATTGGAGTCCATGAAAAATGGAAGTAAACAAAACTAAGTGCCAAAGTATGTGGTAGCCTATTGTAAACAACAACCAAATGATTTTTCACTTTATATTTCATATGACTTGAAATTGCAATGGCCATGTTAAAATCACTCAACAATAGCCCAATTGCCATGTTCAAGTCATAGATACATAGAAACAAATAAGGAGGTGTAGGGAATGAATGAAATTTCATATTAATTATGGAGTTAGGTATTTAATGATTTGCAAATGTCATTATGAGCAATATTTTGATTCCAAAGGTACATGTCAATGGTGCTTCTTTCCATAAACACCATCAAAAACATTGTGATAACATTCCTTAACATAAACAAGTTATTTTAAGCTTTGGTATACTTTCAAATTATGCCAACCAAATGGCAAAGGAAAAAGACTTGGGAATCCTGAAAAATGGTTGAAATAATCATTGCGGATTAATTCTGACATTAAATTACTTTGTGATATTTGACCTTACCTAAGATTATTATCCATTTTTTTTTAAAAACTTAATTTTACCAAGCAACCACCAAGGATGATTAATGGTGAAAAAGGCACATTGAATCCAAATATTGAAAAATCACATCAAACATATTTTGGAACAAAAGTGACACACTTCTTTGAATTTAGAAAATAAGTAAGTAAATTAAAGGATCCCATATATTGGTTGTTTGGTAAAAATCATAATTTAATTAATTTTTATGATATGATTATGTTTATTATGAAAGCCAATATATAATTCATATAGGGTATGCATTAATCCCCCATATATATATATATAAGATTTTAACAATTAATTGTCAATATGTTCAATTAGTAGATAGTACATGAACTAGTAGTTAAATGTGAAGTGAACATGAAGGAACATGACATGAAGAGCCTTAACCCCCACACCATTGACAATTGAATCATTTTGAAAGAACTTATGTTTTCAATGAATATTTTGGTTTGCCACCTCCCAATAACCTACTTGGAAGATATCTTAGGTATGTCAAATAATTAGTAATTTTATCACATGATATTATCAAGTTCATTTGCGTCTTTCATCAATGTCTTTTTATCATTTTAATCATATCAAAACATTAGCAAAATTTGTCAAATTTACACTTTTAAAAAAAAATTGTGAAACTTTTTCAAAGAAAAAACACTAATCCTCGTGATGCCTCTTCACAATTTAAGTATTAAAATAAGAAATAAGAAATAAGAAATTCAAGATATCAAAATTTGATCCAAACAAAAAATTTATAGGTAATCTTACTTCCACCAATGTGAAATATTTCACATGATTATAATCCAAAATTGGTACCACAAATTGAATCGGATTTTAAATTGGTGCCCACCCCAACATTCAAACCCCAATTGTGACCATGTGGACACCTAGTTGGTGATATACATTTTAGACCCATAGGATGCAATATTAGATTCCAAATTGGAAATTCTTAGCAATTCACCTTGTTAGATCTCAATTTTGCTTATAATAAGCTTCTTGGAATAATTATGGATTATTGGAGTGAAAAAAAAGGAATTGAAAATGAACTTCCAAAAATGTTTGAAGCTAAGATATGTTAGATTTTGACTAAAATATTATGCAATAAGTAAATTGTACACTAAAGGGATAGGGTTGTTGGGTGTCCTCCTATCAAGGAAAATTAATAGTATTATTTATTTTTTTGGGTTTTTTAAGAGGAAGAAAAGATCATCCATTGGTTCTTGAAGACTCAAATTCTAAATTTGAGCATGGGATATTTGTAATATTTAGAAATAATTTTTTAAATGGGATTTTGGGATTTCCAATTTTTTGATATTGCTCAATTGGGTGATAAGAATATTTAGCCAAATTTGGAAATATTCAAAAAATATGAAAGTAGAACTATCTTAAGCACCTTTTCATCATGTTGTAGGTGGTTGTGGCGAGAATATATATATATACTCTCAGGCATTTATTAATTATATTTTCTTGAAAATTATTTTTCACAAAATGGCAAAAGTTCATTGAAAACAAGTTGGCCAATTTTTACTCAGAGTGGCCATCAACCACAAAAAAATATTTAGCAGACATGAAATTAAGAATATATATGGGGGTGGTAACATGGTGATTTATTTGTTTTTCAAAAAATGAAAAAAAAATAAATTGTGATTTTAAAGGATTTTTTAGCCAATTTTACCTGCAGTAAAAAAAATTAACAAAATGTAGGGAAAATTATTCTTTGCATATTTTATGGAACACCTTTGGTAGCAGCTTACAGGAGTATTTCTTAATGCTATGAAATAAGAATTATTTTTATCAAAATTATAAATATAGAATTCTCATAATTCAAATTCTAAGCACCCTATTTATAATTAAATAAACCATAAATTATACTTTTTTTTCAATAAGTCATACACCCTATAATTCTTTTGCCTGTCATTTAAAAAGGAGTGAAAATAACTTCCCCCCAAATAAAAAGCTCATAATACTCTCTCCCTCTATAAGTAAATATCACCCATTGGAAAGATTTTCTATTCGCTTCTGGCTCTGAATAAGTGTTTTGTTTTTTTGTAAAGGAATTTTTGTTTGTGGCAATCATCCATCGGAAGATTTAGCCAAATTATGTATGTGCACTCCTAATGAGAGTTATAAAAGCTGTGCAGCCAGTCTGAACTCTCTAGAGAAAATTTAGTAGAACTCTTCTAGTTCAAGAGATCACAGTAGGTTGTACTCAGAGCTCAAGTGAACTTCCAGTTTCTTTCCTCATTGTTGAGTCCTGTTGTTGTTGATTTTGTTGTACCAGGCATTGAATAGTATCACATTGTGTGCATCTTTGTGAGCTAATTCAATATTCATTTTGTGCCAACAGTCTGCACACACACACACACACACACATATATACACACAGTAATTTTGGAGAATCCCAGAAAGTTGCTCTAAGACCTGGATTTTTGAATTAAACATGAAATAAAAATTGGGTAGATTAAGCAAGTCTTTGTGTACTCACTACAAGATTTGGAGTAGTTTTCCACATTTTTTTCCCATAGATTTTCCTCACTGTTGCCACGCTTTTGATGATTCATATCATGGACTGTATGTGACAAATCTGTAGCAAGACATGGGAAAATTATGGGTTAAGAGGTGTGGCAAAAGTGTGGGATATAGAAGCGTGATAAACTGCATGGAAATATTGACTCATATCCACATTTTTGCCTCAACACCATCCCACATGTTTCTATGAAATTTTCACATTTGTAACATGGAGGTTAGACTGCACTATGCTCATACTATCCCTGTTTTACCCTCACTTTTTTCACAGTTATGTAATAGATGTTAAACCAACTTATTCCACTCATTTTCTCAATTTTTTCCTCAACTTTTCCATGCAAATGATAGGTAGGCTAAACCACTTGTGGCTCAACATATCCCACTTTTTTCCCTCAAGTTTTCCACATTATTAACAAAAAATGTTTGGTGCCCCTCCTCTCCGTGAACCCCCATGCACTAGCACCTCTGCTTGAATTGCAATGTGCACCTAGTGGTGCATGGTCCTGAGTAGCTCCCATGTTGCTTCTGTCTTCTCGTTGCCACTAGTGAGACTTTCATTAAGCCACACAAGGTCTGCCATTATCAATGCTGCCACATGCAAGAGGAAAAATCCAGTGCCAAAGTGGAGTGGTTATATTGTCTATACAAATCAAGCATGGGGTTCCTCCTCGTTCCTTTTCATAATTAGCTCAATCTTGCTCTCTCCTTCTCCATCCCTGTTCCATCTTTCATCACAGATTTTGAAGAGCATCAAACTATAAAAATCTCAAACAAATCTGAAACGAACAAAACTAGTCTCCATTCATTCTTCTCATCTTGCTTTCAACCTTTTTCCTTATAATTCCTTTCTTTTTTTTCCTCCTTAGAAGCACCAGCAAAATAAATGCCCTGAAAGATAGCAGGATGCAAACGCTACATCTGGTACCAGTGAGTGCAAGAGCACCAGTAAGTAAAAAACATCGAACCCTAAAAAAAGGGAATGACTTGTCGATGGAAGGACCACATTGGCTATAAAATGACACAGCCTTGCCAGCACCTGATGCCACACTTTTCCCTGCATCCCAAGACAGTGCACACATAGGGTGCTCCAACTCTGTTGGCTTTTCCAAGTTACTTCATGCTGTGACAATTTATTTCTGCATCAGGGACTCATGAATGACCAATAAGCTTCTGCTCTCAAACCATGTACACTACCCAGGCAGGTGGATGTTTTTGCATCAAGGAATCTTGCACGACCAACCGGGTCATTTGGGGTTTAGGGCTTGAGGGTGGAAAACCTGTTGACGTTACTTAGCACACACATATTACTTAGCACACACATGTTGGCATCCCCCAAAGGTTTTCCTCTTTTAATTGTTCACTTGTTGCAAATCCACAAGACCAGGATAAGAAACTACAATTCTCTCTTTGCGTAGACAGTACTGCATGTTGGTTACCACAAATGCTTAAACTTCTAGGAGCACCAATAGGCTAGTGAAATTAACCGCTTGCCTCTGGCATTTCCAAAATGCACATTTGCACTGGAACCTCCCTCCACAAAATTCTGCAATCTGAATTCCCGAGATTCATCCCCGTTCATTCCTTGTTCTTGGCTCCTCAACTGACTTGGCTGATGTAGAGAACCTACTCACCTGCAAACCCAGCAGAAAGACACAAGTACAAGGAGCAACAACATAAGAGGAAAGAAAGGTAATCCCCCAAGTATACGGACAACAAAAATGAAGCATGTCCCTAAGATCCCCCAACCAAGCCATGATAACTAAACGAAGAGCCCCGGCATGAGAAAAGAAAAAGAAACAGAGCGACGAAGCACAAACTTCCATGTGCGCCAGATGTGTGCCTGTACGCTCAGCAGAGGCCATAGCTGAGCACAACCTTCCATTATGTCCTCTGAGCTTAGGTATAGCCAATTCAGAACACACAGGCACACATGCCACCCAGGAGCCGGTCATTCAAAAGCCGTTCAACGATCCTTCTCTTTCGTTCGTTGTTGCTTCTCATTTCAGGACAACCCACAAAGCCAGCGGTCGCCCGTTGGCCATTGCACCCTCCTTGCATTTGGGTAACGCACTCGCTCTGCTGCAAAACTTGTTTGGCTAAGATTTTGTAGAGGAGCAAAGCAATTGTCTCTAGAATGGGAGGAAAACCGTAGCCCTAAATCCAACAGAAATGTAGTGGAACGAGCGGGAACCCTAATCGCTAAACCCAACCCATGACCGATTCAAACTAGTGTTATCCAAGCTCAATGGACCTCAGTTATTTTGGAGTGGCCTATATGGTTAGGCCCCCTTTACACTAGGTGACATTCCGCACATGCAGAGATTTGAAAACAAGCTAAAAATAGTGCCTTCAATGTTCTCGATTTTCGTTGCACAAAGCTCTAGATTTTAGTTGCAATAGAACCACATTTGAAGTCAATTCACATCTTGCGTCTAAAATTAAACTAATTGTGATAAGATTTATGGCTAACCCACAACCATACATTTGACACAAACCAACACAACAGGTTGCCATGGCTTGCAATTTTCTTGCAACAAATTTGAATCACTAAATTTTTGTAAAAAACATTTTGTTTGCTTCAACTCCATCTACAAAACATGATTCTTTGCATGAAACAAATTAGGAAATTGATTTTCTTTTCATGCTTGCAATAAAGTTGTTGTGGGTTGCATTAGTCCTTTGTTTTGTCATGTTTAACTATTTGTAAAACCTTTGTTTCTCTTAGTTTTTGACATCCAACATAGATTTTGCCACAAGAATCATATTGACATGAAGGCTTCCATTTGGCTTAGATTCCAATTGGGCCTAGGGTTGAAAAGAACTTCTAATTGCATTTCACATTTAGCCTAAATTCTAATTCTTGCATAATCTTCTTTAAAAATTAAAGGATAAAACCAAAGTGGCAAATCAATTGTGGGACTAAAGAATTTCATTATTACAATGGCATGCAAAGATGACAAAGATATTGTGGATTTGCAGGTACAGATACATTGCAAAATGAATCATTTTTTGCTTCAAGGGAAAGGGATTTAATTCAAGTTTTAAAGGAGACAATGCAATCTCCTCCTCCTAGACCATTTCAAAAGCACGATATCAAGTGGGTTCCTCATGTCACAACCAAGCATGGCCTCTATAACGACATTGAAATTGTTGTCATTCCATGGGATTAACTCAAGAATTTTGTCCAAGGGGAATAGAATTACCTTGAATTCCCTTGCAAATTACAAAGATAAAGGAACACAAAATTTATAATCCTCCAAAAACATTGACCACCCTAAAGCAAATTTTACAACGCTTGTTTACATGTGCTATTTTATTTTTAAGGTTACCTTTTTTCAAAGTAATGCATTGTTTTACATTTGTTTATTGCCATTCATTGTCACTTTCACATCTAGGTCTTGAAATGTTCCATATGTGAATAATTCTGTTTTTTAGGCCCCAAGTTGAAATGACCTTGATATTTTTTGGGTACGAAACAACATTGCACCATTGTGTAAAATTTAGCAACATTTGGAAGCATTTGTTTTTGAGCTATTAGTTGGTAAACTCTATCAACCCTTTTCCAATTTTTCCACTTGTAACTATTTCCAATGTCTAATGTACCTGACATCTCTTCATGATCTAACATTATTTTTAATTTTTTCTATCCTATAATCTTCATTTATTATTTCCAAAGTGAAACATTTCCCACATTGTTTGCCTTATACTTTACTTTCATATGGGTTATGATGTCCTCCAACATTTTACGCTATACTACCTTACACCTTAGTTTCATATGGGGTGTGATGTCATGCCTTAGACATTTGTTTCATGTGGGGTCTAATGTCATATCATAGACCTTGCTTTCTTATGGGGTCTAATTGTTAATTTGATTCACCAATGCAACTCTTGGACTATTCACATAAAGTCAATTTGGGCATTTCTTTATATTCTTATCGTTGGTAGGATATTTAAAGCCATTGTCTTTGTTTTGCAAATACTCCTGTAACTTTGGACTAGAAGATAGAACCAATGTTCTGGCTACAGACATGCAAAAGCTTATCTTGTCATTATGAGGGAAAAAAAGTGTTTTGCAACTAGCCTTACAATTCAATTTTTAAGTTGCAAAGGACACTTGCAACTCACTATATTTGTACGATGTGAGTGTGAATGAACAAGTTGCATGAATTACAAAATTGCAACTCATCATATATATGGTATAACTCATTGCAACTCAATTACAACTCATTTTCAACTATTATACAACTTTATTATGATAGCACCCATGATGTCATGCCAACATCATTGATTGTCATTCATCTATTCAAATTTGACATGCGGCATTATGAAGATTTTTGGACATAAAAATG
>Ga0209611_10008840_pt1 | contig 15519 bp, 5 predicted proteins | sample S1TSphgellanicum_3_FD_187693 | JGI IMG/M metagenome (GOLD analysis project Ga0209611, IMG submission 187693) | Host-associated microbial communities from peat moss isolated from Minnesota, USA - S1T2_Fc - Sphagnum magellanicum MG (SPAdes) (version 2) | ecosystem: Host-associated > Plants > Peat...
GGGGGGGGGGGGGGTACTGCTCTCAAGTGTGTCAATGGCTTCTGTGCAGCATTATAAGATCACACCTGCAGAGCTGGAGATATCATCATTAGCAGATGCAATCACGTGCCGCATAGCTGCCCGTGATGCTCTTTAATAGGTTAAGACTTTTCTATCCATGATGCTCCTAATTGCTTTGACTCAGATGTTAGGGAGCTCATGCAAGGAGGTCATTGGACAACATTTTTGCAGTATCTCTAGCTGGCAATAAATGGGTGTCCAAAATCAAAAAGAAAAAACACAGGCTCCAAAATTGTTTATGGCGAGAGTTGAATTTTAGAGAAACAGCTCAAAACGAACTAGATTCAAATGGGACTCACAAACAGAATCAATCTGGTGGTTGCTGGTATAATCTGGCCAAATTTTGGTGAACATATTTTGGAGTTGAAGGTATTCATTAGTGTTGGGTGATTCTCACATTTTTCTGAGAACCATTGTTAAGTTAAAAATTCCAAAAACGCAAGATGTGCTTGTACATGAAAAATATTGCAAAACATGCATATTTTTATTTGACTAGTTAAATACATGGAAATATACATGCTAACATGCTTAATGGGTAAATGCATTGTATAGTGTACAGAACAACTATTTGAAGGAGGTAATTTTCAAAGTCAAGGAAATTTGATGTGGCTTAGTACATATTTGAAAAATATTTGTTGATGAAAATGTGTAAGTAAAGGTGGTTTGCATTTAATTTAATTCGGGCAAATATTGTTGATTTATTTCTCTATTGAAATATGTTTGAAAATTGTTACACCTTTGTCATAAAACAACAATTACAACAAAAGGATTAGGAAATCTTGTCCATCAAAGCTTTCAATTTGTCTTAGAATCACAAAGTTTTCTTAGATGATAATACTTATATATTTGAATGTTATGTTATGGTGATGTTAATGGTTATGATTTTTAAGATTCTAAAATGTTTTTTCATAAGATGTAGGTGGGCTAAATATTTTTTTACTCATTCTAAATAGTAATAGTTGTAAATTAAGAAAAATTGTGTATTTTTATCAAATAGAGTGCTTTAAGCAACCTTTACAAAATTAAATAAAAGAATTCAAAGTGATTGAAATTGTACATGTTATTTCTTTCAATGATGTTGCATGTAGTTTTAGTTTTGGAAAGTTCCAATATCCCAAATTAGTTTTGTAGCCCATTTTATGGTTTAGTTTGGCCTTATTTATTGGAAACATATTGCCAAAATGTGAATAAAAAGTAAAAAATAAAAAATAAAACAATATTGAAAATTTTCAGTCATTAGATGAATTTTTTTTTGCCAAATTCATATACGTGGTTCTAATTGTGTTGCCTAAAATATAAAAATACGATTAAATATTTGTACTTAAAATTTTTTTATAACAAAATTTGGCTAAATATTCTTAAGGATGATCACCATTTTTTCCACATTTTCCAATAAATGTTCACCACTTTAGCCACAATAAAAAATTCTTAAAACTACTTTGGTTGAGATCCATTCCAGTTGTTGATCAACAACCAAGATCAAGTTTAGTTGTTTGATTTTCAAGCACGCTAGTAAGACTATATATATATATATATATATATATATATATATGAAGTCTTAGGGAAAATATGAACCCAAGACCTCATTTAAGGGAGACCAATTTCTTAACCAGGCATTACTTTTCATATGTAACAATAATGACAATTACTTTTCCTTGAACTTACTTTAGCCCAATTGCTTTAAAGCTAAAGCCATTGGCATGTATATAGATTATAAATAAAGGAATTCTCTTAATTTTTTCAAATGAGAGGTTGTTTGCCTAGTGCTAAAGAATTTATTTGAGACCTAAGAAATTTTTGAGTTCAAGTCTCATTTACTAAGCACTTGTTTTCTAGGCTTTATATAGTCTCTCTTCATCTTTGATGTTAACCTCATAATCCTCACACACACATATATATATATTGGACTAGGATGGATTGGGTGAACTAGATGAACTGAGTTTGAGTGAACCATGATTAAGTAGGCCCAGTCCCAAGTTGCTCAAGGAAAAAGAAAAAACTGGATTTTGTTCCCTTAATAAGAAAGAAGAAAAGAAAAGGTCATAAAATATTTTTGGTACAAACAAAGGGTGGGTATGTATCAAAAGATGGTTTAAAATATGTGGTTGCACAAATTTTAAAACTCTGTTTTTAATCCAGTTTGATGCATTTAAATTCAAATATTCTATGAATTTATTACATCCATATTATTTAATTTGCAACCCCCATAAAAAAAGAAATGTTCATATGTTTGTGAAATCATATACTCTTGGATGCTTATTGAGAAAATTAAAAAAAAATTATATTGTGCAAGTGACCAATATTCAACATTAAATAATTCTCAAAAGGGTGAGTAGGAAAAAGAAAAAGAATTGACGTCACCTTGTCAGATTTCCAAAGAATTGAAACTCCTCTTTGAGCTTCAGCGAAACAATGTGTGAGGATTCGACCTTCTTTGAGTTTTTAAGTCTTCGCAGCCTATCTACCCTGAACTGGACTTCATAGATAATTGTAATGTCTTTCAAAGTCATTAAACGGAATCTAGTCTCATGAGCAATTTTAAGCTTTTCATCAAAGGACATGTGGTACATGGCTTGAAGAACAATCCTTTGAAAGCAAAGAGAGAAGTTCCACAACTTTATGGTTTATTCATCTTCCTTGACAATTTTTTTGAAACTTGTGTAAAATGCTTTAGAACTTTTGGAAAGTTGCACAAACAAAATTAGTTGGAAACATTTTTAAAAAATGAAAATGGATAAATGGAGAAATTTGAGTTTAGACAATAGATGAACCTAAGGAAGTTCAAGTTTTATCTTTACTCAATAAATTCATTTTCATGCATAGTCCAACCTTCCTTACTTTAGTTCAACCATTGTCCCATTCTTACACTAGAATTAGGATAATTTTAGTCTTCTCTTGTCCCACCCATTCTCCACCTTTTTCCTAAATGTAGCTTCCCTTGGTTTAACCATTGTTCCATTTCCGTGGGGGAGTTGTGCCAATTTTTTAATCCTCATCTAGTTCACCCATATTTCAACTTCATTCATATTCATCCAAATGTTGTCCTACATCTGTGGAGAAGTTGACCAACTTTCCAAGGTCCATCCATGGGGTATATATATATGATGCAAAAAATATGGGGTTTATAGGCAAGAAAAAGTTATGGGGTTTATAAGCAAGTTTATAAAATCATGCAAAAGTAAAAAACAAAGTAAACGAATTAAAAAGTGAACACATTACAAAAAAAACAACACAAAATAAAGTCAAAACAAAATTTTTAAAAAATGGAAAAGAAACTGACCTTTAGTGTTGGAGAATTTGGTGTTAGAGCTTTGACTTGCACATGGCAAGAAGGGGAGGGGAAATACCATACCAACTAAGGAAACAAGAACAACACCAATGTGAGAAAAATAACAATAATATGAGAAGAGCAACATCCATTTAGCTAGGCTAATAGGTACTTAAAGATTGACAACACTAGTGTGAGAGGAGCAATAATGCAAGAAGAGCAGTGATGTAACACAAGGAAAACAATGCAACAACACAAGAAAAACAACAAGGGCAACACAAAAAGAATAATGCAATAGTAGGAAAAAAACAAGGTAATGTGATAAGAGTAGCATAAGAATGTGAAAAGAAAGATCAGTGTAGGAATGTGAAAAAAACAAAGCAACACAAGAAGAGTAACAAGGTAGCGCAAGCAGAACAATGAGGCACCATGAGAAGAGCAACGTAGTAGTATAAAAAGAGTAGTGAGGTAGCACAAGTGTGAAAAGAGCAGTGGAGTAATGTGAGAAGAATAACATGACAATGCGAGAAAAACAATGCAACAACACACAAAAAACAATATAGTAGTGCAAAAAAAGGAATGTACCAAGTCCCAACGTGAGGAAAACTAAGCACCATCACAAGAAGAATAGCAACACTAATGCTCAAAGAATAGTAGCAACACACGAATAAAACAACAAAAAAACACAATGAAGAGCAAGAACATCACCATGCAAAAAACAGTAACACATGAGGAAAGCAACACCAACAAGATGCATCAAGAAAAAATACAACACAAGAGGAGCATAACCAACAAAAGAAAAGCATTATAAATATATAAAAAAACATTATTGTGAAGAAAAACGAAGTTCAAGTTTTGTTTTTATACAATTCCAATATCCTTAACCCTAAATAGTGCCTCCACCTCCCTAGGTGGCGGTTGATGTTTAAGAGCCCTAAACTAGAAGATTGAAAATCAAATGGAAGTTTTATGAGAGAACTTGTTTAGTTTTTCAAAAAAAAGGACAAAAAAAAGGAACATGTTTCCATGGCCGGTTTTCATTCATATGAAAATCGGGTCAAAAACCGGATGAGGATTCTAGAACCATCCAACACTAATAAATACCCTAGCCCAAATGTTTAGGTTATATATCCAACCAACAATGGTTGGTTTCAACTAAAGTAAACCACTTGGTTACATGTGATTACCACAAATACATATTTTTTACTAACCTATTTAATGTCCATGAATATTCTATGCACACAAGAAGTTATGTGTTTGAGCCTTCCTTAATACCAAATGAACAAAAACTTTACTAGTGTAAAAAATTAAACATATTATTTGAAAGGCATGTTAAAGGAAAAAACTTTAACTAAATACTTATTTGACAAAAATTGTTCAATACCTATATATTTGACCATTATTCTCACTTTTAAAACTTCACCACAAAAAAATCCATCAACTTTTGGTTCCAAATTTTTACATGAGTTATGTTGGAGGGAAAAAGGAAACCAAAAAAGTAGGTTTTGGCATTCAACTGGCTATTTTAAAAATTGGATCATCTTTAGTAGTTTTTTTTTGTTTTGGAATCAAATAGTTTTAGTGCTATTGGTTGAACATTTGTGGACCATTGTTTGGAACGAGTTGGAGACCTAGCAAGCTAGAAGATTTTTTTACAAGTTTTTAGCAATTGTTTTTAAAGGAAATATAGTTTAATTAGGTGTTTAATTTTTCTCCAAGCTAGTTGATTTTGGCTACCAAAGTTAGAATCTTGTTAGCTTTTTAGCTATTATCAAGTTTTAAGAAGAGAAATTTTTGAAATATTCTTATGAACCATGGAGATTCCAAACTCAAGAAGTGCACTCAACATACATATCAAACAACATTGCTCAAGGACCATGCAAAGAAAAAACATGCATTTGAATCCTCAATGTTATTGCCCATTGCTCATACACAAATTAAAACCATAAACAAACCGTAACCTTCATTTATGAAAGGATTAAACCCTTCTTTACATTATTCATTGTAGCATAAGTGTCTTGCAAGACAAGGTTAAACAAATGCAAGACCATACAACTTGCAAACCACATAAGCCATTTCACAAACTTGATATGAGAACTTGCTACAACATGGAAACAAAAGGAGAAGTTGTAAGTTACAAAAACTATTTCACAATCAATTCTATACCATATAAACATGAATTGAAAATTATTTTCATTTATTAATAATGTTCACCTCATCACAATTTAGAGAAACATATTGACTTGTTACAACTATGTTGGCCTCCAACACAATATTATGGATGTATTAAGCCATAGCTCACCTTGCCATCTCTATTCAATACAATTTTTAGTTTTCTTCAAGATTTAAAAATTCAAACAGGTTTTCCTAAGTCTTGTATTCAAGCATCAACCTTCCATGCTTTAAAGTGTGGAACAATGTGGGAAATTGAACAAGTTTTTTACATTCTTCCCCACCACCTCATCAACAACTAATTACATCATTAACTTTCTACCCTTCATTACACCAAAACATAGCATATATGGATACACAAATGACTATGTTTGCAATCATATATGCCACTTGCAACTACATGATTATGTAGTTGATTTGGACTTGTTGCTCATGCCAAATGTTACTCATTTTTTTGGTCACAACCATATATGCCATTAGTCATATGAATTCCATGATTATAGTTAAGAAAGACATGCCCAAATAGATCGTGAAATCCTATTTAATTGTCCATTCTCAATATATTAAGATAAATAATAAACATTTAATAACTTACTAAGTGTAGACATGTGGATGGTCCCAAAAACATTAGATAATGTAATCTTAAAATATCAAATATCTCATTGTGGATGGCCTAGGTAGTTTAGATGTTTAAGTTAGGAGCGTAGATAGATAGGCCTAGGTAGATATGTACGTAGGTTTAAGTAGGTAGGATTCTATTAAATTTGTTGGTCAAAAGTCTTTTTGATTGGCTCATCTTAAGTGGTACTTGCACTTTGAATATTTCTAATGCATGTACTTTTTGTAGTCTATTCATCTTTCATTTAGTTATATAGTTTACAAAATTGAATTTGTTGACAAAGGATATGGGATATAAATTTAACAAAAGGGAAACACTACAAATTTATATTACATCTTTTATCCCATACAAAGGTAGCATACCTATTTATCCATATTACTAAGCCTACCCATATTTCTTTGCCTACCCTTCCTATGACTACTACTACTACTTATTACCTAACCTACCTACATACTTATATTAACCTAAACCTAGATAAAATAATACATATGTGAATAAATATAAATATGCGACCTAACTACCCTACCTTACCATGATTTACATGTTGTACCTAGGTAGGTAGGTAGGTAGTTTGCTTAAATTGGGTGAGTAAGTAGCCAAATTTAACAATAAAAATGTAGAACCCTATAAATTTACAAGGGTCAAGTTCTATATTCTTAGCTACCCATTATGGAATTATGTCAACTTGGAAAGTTCAATGCCATTTTAGGGCATGTGGGCAAACCCATCCTTGGGTGGTACCATTAGGAATATCACACCCCAAAATTTTGCAACTTTCCCAACTTCAAAATAACATAGAACTCACTTAAAGAAAACTTTTGATTTCAGATTTTACAGTAGAAGATAACCCAAGTTATGGAGAATTTGGAACTTCAATGGATTTACCAAAAAACTAATTTTAATATTCCAAATGAGTGCTTAAAGAAAAAAATTCAGGAAAATAACACCTAGGGTTCTTTTGTTCATGAACACAGAAGGACCATGTTTTCTTTTCTTTTGTTTTATGTTGTTAATTTCTACAAGGGCATCAAATAGTCCTCTTTTTATTTGTTTGATAGATAATGAATTCAAGCAACCAAAAAAAATTGAACAAAATTTGAAGGTCAGGACCTAAAAGGTCTTGAAGGGCCATTATATTCATGTTTACATATTTGTAATAATTCTCATAGGTTTTATAATACTTACACAACCCATTGCATCCAAATGGTTTTATTCAATACAAATTGATTCAATGAATAATTTGTTTTTGAGGGTGGGTGAGATTTTCAATTTACAAATAGGAGGCCGCATCATAGTTGTCCAATCTTGAAAATTTGGTCAAACATGATCAACAACACACCTAGTCATTTTTTCAAGATGATTAAAATCATATAGTCATGAACATGACTATAGTCATATAAATGGTAGAATCACAAGGCATATATGACTCCATTATGATATTGGGACACTAGTCATAATATGTCCTAGTCATGGATGCCATGTGGGTGTTGCACACTAATCTATAGTCCATAAATGGATTGTCACAGTGGTAGTTTTTGCAAAAATCAAGGTACATTGCACAATACAAATTGGAACAACCTCAAATGCTTGGAAAGAACTCATATAACCAAATGTAACATACTTATTGAAAAATTTAAAAACAATTGGTGATAAAATGTCTTCATTTCATTATGGGATGTACTTTTGAAATGATGCAACATCCTAGTCACAATCCATAGGAAACATTTATGGATTCATATTAAATAATTTATAAATGAAAACTTTGATATTTAGTGGAGGTAGGCTTGAGAGCTCAAAACGCAATTTGAAATTTCTGCGCGCCACGAAATCACAAGCACATTCAGAATAAATTATTTTTCTTGTTGCCTTCCTTTCATAGGCCTGTGGCCACAAGCATTTTCACAATAAATTTTTTTTCTTGCTACCTTTCTTTCACAACCCTTGAATTATTGTGACAATCATTAATTAAATTAACAATAGAAAGAATTCAATAGTTTTTTTTTTTTTTTTTTTGGTGGTAAATATAGTAGGTGGTTGAGATGGGCTCGGTTTTTTCTTGCTACCATAATTATAATAATGGAAGGTTTGGGTTTGTTTTTTTCTTGCTACCATAAGTACACTATGTGGTGGGATTCACTTTGCATAAGTAAAGCACTCCACACATGCCATTTTTGGTTCACCTTAATGTGCAAATACCCATGTTTCCCCTTATGCTTGGAGGCATAAGGAGCTTCATTTCTATTGTGTTTACAATATGTAACATTTGGTATGCCACTCCCCCTTTTTCACCTTTTAGGTTTATTTGAATTTTTACAATTGGCATTTTTTTGCAGGAAATCCCATTTAAGGGATAAAAATTTGGTTCTATATTCAAGCTCAAAGCAAATTTTGCATTTGACTACACATGCACATAATCACCAAACCCTATTTACAATTTGGCCCAAGGTAATTTAATTGTTGAATAGTTGCAAACTACATTGGATGAAGTGGACTATCATTATTTTTATTACTATTACAAATAGTATTAAAATTTTATTTAATATTACAAAAAGGAATTCATTTAAGTGAAGCTAACACATGAAATCTTTTAACAATGAAGAAAACACAACCAAATAATGAAAGGTCCATTCTAAAAAAACTTTAAATAGACATATCCAATGGTATAATTCATTTTGATATTTAAATTAATATTTTCCAAGACTGATTATTTATCAATGTGTTTAAATAAGTCTAACTAAGTTTAACTATAGCAATGAAATTTAAAATGGAAAAATATGTTGATTTTAACATTATTTAAACTAGTTTGAGAATCAAACCAATTCGCTAGACTTAAAAATAAAAAGGAAGTAGACTTTCAAAATGGACTATGAAATGTTGCTTTTGGTCCACCTTAGTGTGCTTTTACCCTACCCATGAAATTTGAATTTATCCAAGTGGATTGATAAGACAATCACTTTCTTCTTTGCTTTTGGTGGGGAAACATCATTTGGAAGAGGAGTTATAATAGACTTTACAGGTAACTCAATGGAACAACTTTGTACCTTTAGTATTGCTAAAACATATATTTAACACATCACTTTGTTCATGAAAAACTTACTTGAAGACCCTAGAATGTTACACAGGTGGATGTAGTCACATTATTATTATGTTTCACACTTGCATCACCAACAACAAGTAGGCTAAAATCACTAGGGTTATGAGAGTAAGTTTTAAATTTGAAGTTTGAGGGGAACACAAAAGGTGGCACCTTCTCAATCTTTTTTAAAAAAGAAAAAAAAGAAAAAAAAAAACACCAAAGTTGAGAAAATTTGCAAAATCAACAACCTAGACTTCAATCACATGAACTCAATCAATGTTCATGAATAAGAAGGATTCATAGTGATTCACAGCTCATGAGTCATGAGTCAAGAATCAAGATGAACACATAACAACATGACCAATGACCTTCAAGCTTGAATTGAATTTTTAAAAAAAAGTTGGTAATGTATAACACCATATGCAAAGGGCAAAACTTAGAACTTTAGAAGGTTCAAGGATCACAAAAGTTCATGACAACTTGAATGTCAAATATTCACCTCTTATGTCGAACATCAATTTTCATTGAGTTACAATAATCAACAATTGAATCAAATGCAAGTTCCAAGTTCCAACATTGCTCAATGCTACATCAATAATCACCACCACAATGGTGCCACAAATGCCTCAAACCTAACGGTTCAATGCACAATGCATGTTGTACAACCATAAAATTTAAATCCCCAATCCGTCAAAGTTTCTAAAGTTCATTTCATAGAGTCACAACATAATACAAACACCAATGGGATTCAAGCCCTAGTGATCTATAGGAGGAAGAGGGAGAATGAATGTTAAAAGAAATCCTACAAAGGTAGGATTGATTTAACAAATGGCTCCCATTGTAAAGTGGCAAAAATTCATTGGTGCACATGGGCAAAATGCCAACATGTGGCAACATTAAAACAACATCTAGCAAATCATGGCGCAACTCCATCATTGTCAAAGTGACAAATTGTGACTTGGGGTACCAAATTTAGCAATGACAATTTTTTCCCATGATTAATTTTAGATTAAAATAAAATTTCCCCTTAGAATTGAAGCTTACAATTGGTTAAATTGCCTATTTTTTTAAAAATTAGGAATTTTTCATCAAGGAAAAAAAAGATTGATCCTATTACTATTGAAAATTAACCATGTTTGAAAAAAGTTGTAAAAAAGTCAACCTAATAACTTTCATTTTGTTTCAAATTCATTAGAGGTTAGGTTCATGAAAAGTTGTAAATAAAACAATGGTCAATGTTTTGGGTGAATTGGACTTCCTTATTAATTTTAAGTTTCTAATTTTTTGAGTTTTCGTAGAAGAAGATAATAACTTTCAAGATCATATAATTACCCAAATCTTCAACTAATTTTGAAAGAAATTTCATGTTATGTTGCCAAATCACAAAGTTAAAAGAAAATGTATTAAGAATGCATTTCCTTCTTTTGTAACACAAATGAAAGCTCTTGCTCCCATAAATGGAAGTTTAAAGCACTTTGATCATCCATGTGCAACAATAATCCTTTTGTGTTTTCTCAATTTTGAATTTCTTCATTATCAAGTTATGTAAGGATATGTTTTCAAATTAAGGTTCTATGTGTCATGTAGATCCATTTTGTAAAACTAAGTGAAGATAACCTAAAGATGATGAGGTTTGTTGGGTTTAGGGTTGTGAGATAACATTTAAAACAAGTTTGCTAGCTTTTGGCCCAATGGCAACCTTTAATGTATTGGAAATGAAAGTACTATGAACATAAAATCATTGCTAAAAACACAAAGATGGAATGGAAATCACTAAAAAGATTGCACCACATCACCCTTGGGGTAAAAGTACATAAGGATGAAATGCAACAAATCAAATTCCCTTTCAAAGGTTCATTTCCTTTGTATTTTAAAGTCTAGCAAATTGGTTTGCATATCAAATTAGTTCAAATGATGTTAAAGTTAATATCTTTCTCCATATCCATTTCTCCATTTAAACTCATTTTAATACACTTGTATTAAATATTGGTTTTGAAAAAATTAATTTTAATATAGGAAAGGACTAAATGCCATTTTTAAATGGATTATGATTTGATATTTTTACCAAAAACAATTCTTTGCTTGATATTTCAATTTCAAGTGTTATCAACTTTGAAAGTGTTATGTTCTAAAGTTTCGAAAAACATTGTAGAAACACATTGTGAGATTATAATCCATATTCAATTTTTTGTAATTTGAAATAGTTCATTCTAAGTCCATCTAATTCCATTTAGGATTGACCATTGATTGTTTTGTTATGTTTTTTTCATTTATGAAAAACTTCATTTGTTAGCATTACATAAATGAATCCCATTTTGTGATATCCAACAAACGTATATAATATAATAGTTTGAATATTTGCAAAAACTACCACTAGGATAATTCATTTTGTTCATTAGATTTTACAATTACCCCTTAATTTGCCCAAACTAGTTTTGAGTAGATATAATTATTTTAAAAATTAGTCTCAAGAATAAAGGTAAATATAACATCAAAATATTTCAACCACATAAAGGCATATATATATATGTAAACTTTAGGAACTTCCAATCATTGTAAGAGTAAGGTGGATAAGGTCTGAAAAAATGATCAATTTGGGTAATGGTAAACGAAGTGACAAGCATTTTACCTTATTCACAAAATAAACCTACATGTAACTAATTTTTCATTTACTTGAAAATGTACATGTAATGTAGGGTGAATTTGAATATGTATAACATGTTTCTACATGTATGGCACATTGGCAAAGGGAAATAGACAATTAGTTGTGGAATTGGCATTTCAAACACAAATTCACATTAAAATTAAGTAAATCCTCTACCATGAAAAAAATTAGAATGAAATCACTTGATACATTTATTATTATATTCAAAACATCTTTATGATTCAAAGCAATTGGGCAATTGGGCAATCCCATCCTTGGGTGATACCATTAAAAACCACCTTAAGGAATGGTTAAAGAACCAAAAGTGGCCAAATCATTTTCTTGGGCCCTTTCCTTTACATGTTTTCACAACTATTAATCAATTAATTATTTTTAAACACACTGCATGCCTTAAAATATGGTTTGAAGTATATTTTGAAATTAAAAAAATAAAAATCGTTAAAAATTTGTATTTTTAATAATGATGGCCCCTTTAGGAATCATAAATTTCCTTAACTTTGAAATTCATAATTAAATTATACTTATTCAATTCATTGATTAGTAAAAAAAAATTTTAAAAAAAAAATCACAAAATTACCTTAGGAAAAAAAAATCCCAAAAAAGTTTTCAAATCATGTTTCAAATTTATGTTTTCAACCAAAAAGTTCAAAAAAAGAACTAATGATACATTCTTGAATTTCTTTTTAAATACAATGATTATGAACATCCAAATACACAATATTCTTGATATTATCAAAATTTCAAAATCTATTGAGCTTAATAAATGTTTTCATTAAAAAAATTATGAAATATATTTAAGTGGTTTTTTTATTAAAAAAGTTTAGTGGGTCCAATAAAATCAAGGTGTGATGTTCCTAGTGGTACCACCCAACAAAGGAGGGCGTGCCCAATTTAAAAACTTCCAATTGTATACCAAAAAAATTTATTAAAGAATGAACAAAAATAAAATGCCAAAAGAAAAAAAAAATCCTAATTAGTCAACCATAATTCAAACAAATTCATAATAGTTCTGTTTGTTGCAAAATATGTAAATGCATATAATATGCTAAGATGATTTTAGTATATATACCATTTTTGTCTAGGGTTTTAAAGCATTTGTCAATTGTGGGTTTGGCCCACTTCTATTTTTAAAAGGTAGAAATGTCAGTTTTAGGTTTTAAATGAAAACTTGCTAGTTGTGGGCTTAAGTCAAATTTTCTTGGCTATCAATTTTTGAATCTAAACTCACCTATCAATTATGGGTTCAAGGCAGTTTCGAGTGTAAGGTTTTATGACAAGAATATAAAAAATCAAAACTTAAAAAATCCATCATTGAATGTTTTTTTTGGCTCCAAAATAATTTTCCTCTTCACTTTTGCCTTGGGTAAAACCAACACCTACACTAACCTCAAGAAAGATCTCCAACTCTCCTCACAAGCAAAATACCCCAACTCAAACACTTCATGGTCTAGGATTTATGCATAGCTAGAAGATCTCAATTGTCATTCCCTCACTTTTCTCCCAAAAGAATGGATTCAACACCTATTGATCCACCCCCAATCCTCCCTTGCCACCACAACCTAATTGGGTATACATGAAAAAAATAAAAAAATAATGTACAACTTTGAACTTTCCAAAGAAAATGCAAGCATCTTCATTTCATTTAAATACAACAAATTGAAAAACTTCTTCATCCATAAACTACATTGAACTTATGATCTTAAAAACCTTAAACCCTATCTAAACCTATGACCCACACCATGTAAAAGAGCCCTTAAGGGCCAACAAGTCTAAGTTGTTAAGTAGATTTAATTTCATGTAGACCCAATCTCATTCAATTTCATGAGTCCAATTCTAAAGCTGATTTTGGGTGCATCTAGTTCTTAAACCTAGACCCAATCAAAAACCTAAGAATTGGACAACATTAATATATATATTCTTTTAAATCAGATCAAAGCAACTAGGTACCATCCCCTTGGTATGGTACTTTGAATGCCATCATACAAGGGCAACTTCAACACATGATTGCCAAATAATCAATTAATTAATCTTGAAGATTTTATTTTGAGAATTAGAATATTCCAAAATATATGTCTCATTTCCCTTCACAAAAAATCTTGTTCTTTAAGAAAAGAAAAACTTGAAAATTTCAGCATTTGTAAAACTAATACAATTTGTGCCAAAGCCACCAAGGTACTACTATGGTATGTACTCTCACTAGGTAGGGCTTAAAATACAATAAGTTTGAATTATTTACCAAAGTAAGGAAACTAAAAGGGTAGTAGCAAAATGTTAGCAAGCATATTAAACTAATATTTCATCCATGGGAAGGTACACATATGATAAAATATTAGGGTAAATGATTTACTTGCCCAACACTGGTTGTCCAGACTCCAAAAGCCTAAGATTATGGAAGCTAAAATTTGTTTGTTGTAAGGTTTGTTGTGACTTTGTTGTGACTTTTAGAATAATTATAAAAAAATAATTAATTAATTAAATTAAATTAAATTAAAATTAAAAAAAAACCAAGGATTGAATTGATCACATATGATCCGTGAGCATATTTTGGGCCATTGGGTATTTTCAAAACTGTGTTGTGAAGTACATTAATAATGATCAATCTTGTTATTTTGGGAGCAATATACATCTCAAGACAGATAGAGAGGTTCTCTGATGTTTTGAACACTATAGAATGTGTACAACCAAAGACCACACAACCTATTTTCTTTTGTTAGCAGCACTAGTATTGAGCATGCACTAATAATATACCTTTTCAGCTTCGACACTAATTATATTATTTTCAGTTTTGCCTAAATTTTCACCCAAAAACAAAATCTAACTTATGTTGAAAATTTTGAATATTCAGTAAAGGTAGCCAGATTTCAAACCAACACTCTCCTCACTGAACCCACACTATCTTTATTAGTCTAACTTAAAGTACAGCTTTGTGAGAACATTTGTTGGATTTATTGTATTTAATTATTATATTTCGAAATTTTCAAAATCAAAAACTGTGGTGCCAAAACAGAAACTTTCAAATTTTATATTAATTTTTCGACATTATTGTGTTGAACCTGAAAAAGGTACTAATGATATTCTATTGTAGAGATAAAGAAATTTAACCAATTTCAAAACCATTGAGGACACGTTGTTATGCATGCAAGTTAAGCTTTGATTTTATTTTTTTTTAAAAAGTTTTGGGTGGTGGAGGGGGGAGTGAATTTTTTTCATATTTCCTTTGTTCCCAATGGGTTCCCATCAGGTTCCCACTATGTTCCCCAAGGGTGTTCCCCATAGCACCTTGCTTTAATCCCATATGTTTTGCCCAAAGTCCTCCCCTTCTCACCTATATAGGGAGTCACTTCATCAATCTATAGAATCTTCTATTTTCTGGAGCCTCCATAGTTTCAACTTCTTTTTTTGCAATGAGCCAATCAAATTGAGCTCATTGTAAAAAAAAAGAAAAAGAAAAAAAAAGTTGGACTTGTGAGGCACCCCCAACTAATGTACTCCCAGTTTAAATTAGTCTCTACCCCCTTATGGCAAGTTCAAATGAGCTCAAACCAGCAAACAGGTTTAAATAGCAAATGTTCCACAAAGTTCTCAAAAATTGAACCCACACAGTTCATGGTTAACACAACCTGGTGACCATTCCTCAAAATGGGTTAGAGGACGGTTTT
>Ga0209611_10008841_pt1 | contig 15519 bp, 5 predicted proteins | sample S1TSphgellanicum_3_FD_187693 | JGI IMG/M metagenome (GOLD analysis project Ga0209611, IMG submission 187693) | Host-associated microbial communities from peat moss isolated from Minnesota, USA - S1T2_Fc - Sphagnum magellanicum MG (SPAdes) (version 2) | ecosystem: Host-associated > Plants > Peat...
AAAAATTATAAATATATTTCAAAATTAAGGTTATGGGTGGAGTTTTGTAATGATTTTTTTTTTGGTGGTGAATGATATTGATATATATATATATATATATATATATATATATATATATATATATATATATATAAACTAAATTTAGGACCATTTAGAAGTTAAAAAGTTTTGGTTAAAAATCCATTAAAAATATGTTTTAAACATTTATTGAGCAATAAAATTCTTATTTTTGATAAAAAAAAAACCATTTCCTTAAGGAAAAAGGAAGAGATTTTATAAGTGAACATTTTTTTTTGTCATTTTTCTTTGGTTTGGTAATGTGTCATGAATCACAAAGATGAGGCCTTATGGTCGTTGAAAACATGTATGTTATATACTTTATGCACATTGATTTTATTTAATTTTCTTCATCTAACCATTGAATCAAGCTTAACTTTCATTCAAAATGAGCTTTGAACTCCAAAATGTTGTCATGTACATTCTAAACTTTTTTTTTCTTATGTTTAGGTTTTCCAATAAATGCCATCAAGATTGTAGCTTACTACATACCTACCATATTTGTTATACATCATTTTTTTGGGTGAAAAGTGGCTTGCCCGTAATGTGTTTTCACCTTAAATAGCTTGTGACTTTGTTTTTTCTAGAATGCACACACAAATAAATCTTAAGATATTATCATATTGAAAATTTGACTTGAAAATTGAAGTTTAAATGGACATTCATAATGTTTTACATTTGCCTCACTAAACTATATTAAAAAAATTTCAATTGCTTTCATTATCATCATTGTTAACCACATGTATGTTGGCTTTTATATTTGCATCTTTGGAAAAATCTAAAAACGTGTTCCATAGGTGGAAATATTTTAGTTTTATGCTAAATGACATCATGACACATTGTCGAACTTAAATTTGCCACAATGCTAACCAAATTTTGTTTGTGTGACAAATTGTCATGTCTTTGTCCTTGAAATATTATAGTTGTTGCTTTGCTATCTACTTTTAAACTTTGTTTCTATGTTTTTTGATCTCCAATTGTGTGAAATTCATGTGTTCCATAGTGTCAACAATGACTTTGTTATTTTAATCTAAATTTTCAATGACTAAGGAGAAAACATTAGATCTTATGTATTTAGGTGTTACTAGATGACTTGTAAGTGTTATAGTTGATGAAGTTTTCACTAGATTGATGAAACTACAATGTTAATTGCCTTGGTTGGATTACAAATAATCTTATGGGTTTATGAAATTTACTTGATTTCCTTGTATTCCTACATTTGTAGCTTGTGATCCTTCATTTACATGTTTTTCATGAATGTCATCAATTCCTAGAAGGTCTTGTATCATAAATGTTTGAAGTGTGAAAAAGTTTTCTATATCAAATTGGTTACATGCAAGTTGCATTTCCCACAAATTGACCATCTTTCACATCATTGAATGTGTTGATCATCCTTTTTGTGTGAAATGCTTGGGTAGTGTTATAGAATTCCTTGTCAAATTGCCTTGGAAAATAATGTTGGTTGCATTCTTCAATTGTCAACACCTATAATGTAATGTCTAGTTCATGTGTGATAATATCATATTTTATTATAGTTGGAATTGAGGCCATTCCATTATCTTTGCACATTTTCCCATTGCAAGGGACTTTTGATTTTGTGACCTTCTACAATTCTTTAATAATCTAATCCCATTTATGTGTGGTAGGTAACATGTGAAAGCATGGATCAATTTGTTCCTTTAAAGCTACGTGTTCCAATTTCTTGCATTGGATCAATGCCAAAGCCTTTGAGTGTTCCTAGCTAATTACCTTGTCTTCAACACAAAAGTGTAACATTTGTGATTGTTGCTCTTAGTGGTATAGTTTCTTTCACATTGTGATTGCTCCACATGGCACTACACCTACTTTTGTTTGTGCTTGACAAGGTGGCATCCAAGTCAATCTTCCTTTTTCCCCTGCCTTTCCTTCTCCCTCTTCCTATGCAATTTTATTGTTACAATTGAAAATTTGAACTATCCATCCCCAAAAACTGGTAGGATTTTGTTGTGCAAGGTTGTTGCAAAGATCGTCTATTTATATTTGCCTTGCAAAGCTGTTGCAAAAAACTTAGAAAAGCACACAAGAGAGTTGTTTAAATAGTTCAAAAGGATAGATGCACAAGAAAGAAGCTTGGCGATAGATTAGTATTTTTTTGAGCATAGGTGCAAGATTTGATACGTTAGCATTTGTCACAGGCAACTGAATGTATATTTTTTTGGAGATTAATTGAGACACTAATAGTTTAGTGTTTACACTATCATATAGTGACAACACTATTGATAGTGTGCCATACCAGGATGACGCATATACTACTTACCAAAAACCAATGTTGAATTTGAACAAAGTTTACAAATTGCTAAGTGAACACTTGGTGTGAACTGACCTTTAGTACTATGTTCTTTCTCATATTATTGGGGATCGGATTCTTTATTTTTGCACCCATTTGGGTTTGTGGCTGCTGGTTCACCCTGGGTGTGATCTTTGACTGGCTCTGCCCAAAGGGTAGAAAGTAGAAACTTCACATGATCAGTGTAGGGATATGGGTTAAAAATTTGGCTTTAACTTAAAACCAATGTGTGGGGGGTGACATCTGTGACCTAGTTGTACTCTCTAGGCTGAATTTGTTTTTTTATCAAGTTCATTTTCCATCATTTCTTATGGTCTAGAAAAAAAAGACCCTGTCATAAAGGGCAGAGCCATTATGTGATGAGCTGCTTGATTTTGCTGTGCTCTAGGATTTTGCTTTTCCTTTATATAAAAAAGGGTTTCATCACTTTTTTTTTAATAACAAAACACCTGATCCTGAATCATGTCAAGGTTGTAAATTATATTCCACAATCACTTCCTGCAGCATTTCATTATATTATGCACAGTATGTTATGCAGCATCTCACTGTAGTAGGTGATCTGTTACTGACTGTCTATCAATCCTTAGCCACTTCACATTACTAAATTGTTTTCCACAATCACTTGCCTCCCAGGATAATGAAGTTGTGCAGGTTTTCAGCATAATAGACTCGAGGAGGGTCTCCCAATTGTTAGCCACTTCATTACTAGATTATGTATTACAATCACTTTTTGCAGTCACAAGCAAATGCATATATGAATGCTTACTTTCATATCTCATAATCTGACACCCTTTTATAATGCTACATTACATTACACTTTTTCCCACACAAACTTACCACATGGGTGAAATTCTTCATGGGTGGAATTCTACACGACCTGTGGCAGTCCAACAACGAACCTAAGTTTTAACAAAACTGCAGATCTGGAATTTCCCACGACAAACGACACTAACTAGATCATGAATTGGGACCCAAGAGATCGACTTGAACCTTAAAGTCAAGATGACAACTGTTGCATGATGAACTATGTGCCCAACTAACTTACACAGTGGAACGCATCAACCCATATGTTAGACTAGATCCCTAACAACAAGAGGAGACAGGTTGTATGGGAAAGTACTTGCCCTGAATCCCCTTGGCTGTACATACCCCTTGGCTGTACATACGGCCACTATTCTGTTATTTACTTCACCAAACTTTCAAAAATATTGGCTGATTTGCCACCATAAGTCAATTAGTTGAATGTGGTACCATAGTATGCTTGTGGGTAAGCCATGGCCCATTCATGTTTGTCTAATAAGAAATTAGTATTCCAAGGAAGCAACCTCTAGACCAAGGAAATGTGGGCTCAAGTCCTCTTGGACTTGTCTCCACAACAATTGCAAATACAAAGATTTCATCCTTGTTTCTTCAGACATCTCTTCACAAAAACTTACCTTGTAAAGGTGGTAAACAAGAAGCCAGGCCTCTTGGACTTGGGCCCATGTTTTTGGCATGGTGCTCGAGATTTTGACATTGAGCCCGTGCTTTTGACATGGGTCCAAACTTTTAAATGTGTTATACTGGTATGTTTGGGCCTCACAAATTTCATTGATGACTGACCCAAGCTAGATATGCATGCATGGAAAATTAGACCTATCTTTTCAAGCAATTGATAAACCTCCTCATCTGTGTGAACAACATGATGTAAATACAAGGAAATTTGAGCTCACCTAGCATTTTCCTTCTTTGGTGTCATGCTTGTGCTAAGCCATCGCCCATTCATGTTCATCGATTTAGACACTAGACTCTTATTCAATGAACATGAATCGACAATGGCTTAGCAAAAGCATGACCTTTTTGCCATTCCAAAAAAAAGTATGTTATACACCTCCATCATTCCTCATGATTTCTATTTGAACTTGCCATATAGGGCAAAGCCATTTGGCATAAGCTGGTTTTGTTCTGAATTCATCACGTAATCCTGAACCTTTTTTTGTGGCAGCAGGGTGCTCGGACACCCTGGTGCCATCAGGTGAATGACTTCTGCAAGTTGTTCTGGTACCACTGGTTTCCAGGTGAACCAGTTCTGCAACATTCGCAGACGGAGACGAGTGACCTGCTCATAACTGGTAAAGCGTTTTGACTTCATTTTTTTCTGTCTCTCACCAGATGCAAGATTCGTCTCTTCCCACTCATCAACTTGCATGAAATTCATCCATCAACAGAATGATACTAGGTGAATCTTTTAGATCAACTAGCGTCATCAGAGTGCTGACATCTTGTAGAGAATCATCCACGTGGCTCACTTTTGAGCTGTGTTCTGCTAGGCTCATCCAATTCCCTTGGATTCATTACCTACCAGACTACCCAGTTAGTACGTACGGGAGTGGGCACTGGGGGGCCTTTGTCCACTGGTTATTGCAGGCCAGAGTGAACCAGCACCCATGTTGGTACCTTCACCTTTTTGAATGAGGCCTCTTATAAAGTGGCCATACATAAAGCCCAAAAACTGTTAGATTTGAACCTCAGAGACCCTATATTTTTGGTCTAGTCTAGGCGTGGGATATTTGTAATATTTATATAGAAATAATTTAAATGGAATTTGGGATTTTTTTAAAAAAAAACCATGGTACCAACCAACAGTGGGTATTGGTTCACCCAATTAGGGGTTGTCGGAAGCAATTGTGGTTGGAACAGTTGGTGACAGAATTTACAATGGCCAGGCCACAGGCCCAGCTAGCAGACAGGATGTTTGGGAACAACAATGTGAATTACAAATGTGGTGGTACTTAATGGAATAAGTTCTGGGCTGTACATGTACTTAATTAATTAGTACCTGTAATTATTTTGCAGCCTCATAAGATTTCTTCCTTAGACAATATTCACATGATCTTATTAGACTCTAGCAGCATTGTTTTTATTTTTATTTTTATTTTTTCTGGCGAATTTTTTTCTTTCTAGAAAATGGAACAAACAGAAAGATTTGTGATTTTAAGGGATTTTTTTTTCGCCATTTTTTGAAAAAATAAAATAAAATAAGCCACTTCTAGACCTAGGCACTTCCTAGGTCGCCACTTGTAGCAGCACTTTTGCAAACATGCTACAGCCCAGCTTGGACAGTCGCCATTTAATGCTAGTTAATTCTGAGGATCCTCGCCAGTGGACCTGCTTGAGGAATTTGGAAAAGAAAAAAGAAAAAAAAAGTCTGGCAGCCTTTGATTTAATTCCAAGGAAACAGGAGACTGTGTACCAGTGTCTGTGCATGTTTGTGTGCGTGTGTTTTTTTTCCCCTAATTTTTTTTTGACATAGCCAAAATGGTAGACCATATATAAGATAATTTAATCAAATTTGGCTATTAACAAAATATGAAAGTAAAAACATTCAAGCATTCTTCCATATTTTGAGCTACTTACTGGAACCTAATATAGACTCTAGGGATTTTAGTTTCCTTTTTGAGATTGGCAAATAGAAAACCCCCCAAAACACTCAATTTTTCGCATTTCTGAAATCACCAAAGTTAAAATAAGTTCTCGAAAAAAAAAAAAAAAAAACTAAAAAAAAAAAAAAAAAAACTAAAAAAAAAAAATCTATTGCTGCTTTGGTACCTATTCACGCACATGCTTGTTGTTGGTTGGTACCTTGGGAAGTCTCCTTAAAAGCAAACAAACAAATAGAATCCTTATAGAGATTTATTTATTTATTTGGGCTCCATGTTACTTCACATTACCGGTGATGATGATTAAATTATTTTGTGTGGACCTAATAATTTTATTGTAATTATTTATTTTTTAAATAAATTTTTGTAAATTTCATTAGATGTCATTTTGTTTCATTAATATTTTTTTACATTCTTGATTTGTTGAGCAAAATGTCAACAAAAGTCTGATTCATTAGAAAAGTTCACAACAAAATACAAACAAACAAACAAAAATTTGAAAAAATGTAAGACAAACAACAAAACAAAAACATTGAAAAGGTGCAAGACATAAAACAAGATACAAACAAACAAAAAAAACCATTCTCAAATGAAATTTGATCTACAAAGAATTATAATCTGAAACAACTTTAAAATTGTCACAATGACGATCACCAAAATCCCATCCTCCTTAAACCTGATGAAACAATGTCACAAGAATATATACATGCAGAGATGATATACCTATCTATGTGGCTTAATATTAGGTGCATGTCTCCCCCCCCCCCCAATAATCCGAAAAAGAATATTATACAAGTGAACTTATATCCATGCAGAACATGATATAATGTATTGTGGTCTAGTGGGTACATGTTCATCCCAATAACCAGAATTCATTGTCTGAATGATTTTTTGGAGCTTTTTTTATTCTAACTCTTTTCACCTTTTTGCATTATTTTGTGGAAATTCTTATTAATCTTGATTTTTTTTTAAAAACTCTGAATCTTCACTGCTTGGGGGGTGGGGAGGCATTATTTTATGGAAATTGAGGTGTGAGTACTGTCTAACACTAATGGGAAGTTGGAACAGACCTCTTGTTAAACAAGAAAGGTCATTTCATTTAATACTGTCTGTTGGGACCTGAGTTGGCAGGGAGCCCACCCATCTTCCATTAATTGTAAGAAGATCAAGATACGTCATTTATTGTCTTCCACCTAATTCAAGAGTGTGGCTTCACTTGAAATCAATGAATGGTGTAGTAGGGACGTGCTTCAATACGGCCCAGATTTTTGTACTCAGACGTGATCACAAATTACAGTCTCATCAACTCTTTATGAGATAACATATACTTTTCACCTATTTGTGACAACTGCCTCCGTTATACTCTAACGTGAGAAATGTCTGAAGGCATGGGAGTTATCCATAAAGTCACCCTGTCTTCACCCTGTCTTTGGGCCTGCCTATCCCCTCCTTCAAGGGTGTATGCAAAGTAATGAAATTTTATTAGATCTCTGCATTTAATGGCCAAGGTTCGAAAGTAATTATAGTAGTTGTACACGTCAGGAAAGTGAAAATATATGTAGCAGCAGCGGAGGCGCTTAGGAAGAAGGAAAGACAGTTTGAAACTCAGTTTACCACTATTTTGGTGGAAAAACTAGTTTGGGTCCCAGTTATGTCCCTTTGTAACATTTTCATTCCAAGCTACACATTTGATGCCCTATTATGCCGAAACTGGCCATTCTCGCCCCCTAATCTTGGGACTTTTTGTATAACTCTGAGATCGTCGTAATAAGACCTTAATTGATGATGAAACCCTGGCAAGCACCATTAAGGTTTGTTTGGGTTCCAAACGCCACAGCATTGAAATCTGCTATTTACTTATCTAATGGCCATTCCCAATAGGGACAACAATGAAGAGGCTGATGAGGTACCTCCTAATTTGCCAACCGAGTTAAGGTATAGCACATTTGAGATGTGCCATTTGGTTTGATGGTTTAGGTGGGCTATTGAAAATTCACAATTTTCCATGCTGCACAATTTTGCCAAGTTTTCATTTGTGAAATCCACTTTCCATAACCCTCCAATAGTTCTCTCTGCTAAAAGAACTCCATTGGACCATTCCAGACTCTCTCCACCCATAGCAGTAAGAACTCCAGTACCCACACAAACATCAGATGAAGTGTTGCTGTCGAATTGTGTGGAATTGCCTTTTGACACAATTTTTCATTTTGGCAAAATTTCAAAATTTTGAAACATTTTGAAATTGCCATTTTCACACAATTTTTCAGGCCAGTGACACCTGCAAGAGCTGCACCAAAAGAAAAAATGACTGCCTTTCATTGGCGAATGATTACAAATGGCCAGGTGATGAGACTTAAATGGTCTCTCAGTTTATAGTGTTCAGTTTTTCACTCCAATGGTGGTGAGAGGGGAATAGGTAATTAAGAGTGAATCTTGGATATGATGAATTTTGATAAAAAGGGCGCATTGCTGGAGCTGGCCTTTGTTAGGTTTGAAGGTATATAGTATATACCTATTTAAACCAAAAAAGGATGCTTTAAGGCCAAAGTGAACCAGCACCCACCAGTGCACCATGAAGGATGAATGGTAAGTGATCATAAAACAGTTTTCTGTTGGATTCCAGTTCCTATCTACCTATATATGAGACCTATTTCCTACAGAAGCGGTTATCAAGGTGAAACCAAATATTAATTCAGTTGGAGTTCATCTGCAACTGAGTAATAACAGGCATCCAGTGGATGGTGTGCTGGTGAGTGCTGCTGGTTCACTGTATATGGCCGTTCGTTTGTTCATTCATTCGTAGGTAGTTTCACAACCTTTCAAACCAAAGGTTAAGCTTATCATAAGACATCCTTGACCAGGGTTACATTTTATGGTGATACATATCACGTTGTAAAACGTGGAGGGTTGTCATTGTGAGTTTATTTGGGTAATTGAAACGCTTTAGACGTACCCTATCATAGACATTACCAAACTGAACTTTGGTCTTTCGGACCAAAACTGAGACTAAGTTTATAGGAAATTTAGGTTTTCTTGCTTTTCTTGTACAATAAACTGTCACCTGGGACCATGTAGTTCTGTGTACATTTATAACTGAACTTTGGGCAACATGTTGAACGAGATACATAAAAGAAGTACCCCCACCAGAGGAGGACATTCAGCTACCCTCATGGCTATGGGTGATGCAGTAAAGATGGCAGTTGGGAGTTCAACTGGACCCCCCCTTCTCCTCATGCTCTTTGAGGACAATAAGCTACCTTGGTGGGTGGTTAGGGGTGAGTTCAAATCCCAACTGGACCCCCCCTTCTCCTCATGCTCTGTGAGGACAATAAGCTATCCTGGTAGGTGGTTAGGGGTGAAGCTTGTTGTCGCCAGAGTTATGAATAACAAACCCAAAAAAGAAAAAAGAAACAGAAAAGAAAAGTAACCCACCAGATTCAGTACATAAAACCTCCTGTGCATGAGCACTTGAATCTATCTTCATTGTCTACTCAATATATTGGGTTGTTACTCATGAAGGTTACATTTTGTATGTTTGGTGGCCATTTGCAGACCATTTAGTAGCTATGATGATGGCCTCTGGAGTGACTGAACATGGAGAGAAAGAACATAATGTTAGCCTGGTACTGCAAAATATCAGCCAACGGAATTGGTGACACCTATGGACATCCTTACTTGCCAGTTTGCCACGTATTAGGTGTTAGTAGTGATGTGTCAATGCACGGGGAGAATTGATAGTTAGTTACATGCTAGCTGAGTTGTTTGCCCATAAAGTTGATTCAAATTCATTCAAGAGAAAGAGAAATTGAATTGTTCAACACAGTTGTAATTCCAAGTTACCTCCAATACTTGACAACTGAGACCTTTACCCCTCTGACTGACTGAATGGTTTTCCAAGTTGGCAGCTCATAACCAGTTGACAGAAACTTGCTCCCTGGCCATTGAGTGGTATTATTATTTGTTGGGGTGCATGTTTAGGAGTTTGTTGTGTCGACACCACCACCCTTGCAGTTGCATTTAAGGCTGTTTCTCTTTTTCTCTCTCTCTCTCTCTACCCAGGCTGGAATTCCTATGTTTTTTTTCTTGAATTTTTTTCATCCCTAAACCCTAAACCTAATTCAATGTAAAAATGGTGGATTGAGATTAAGTACCCTGGAACAGGCCTGTCCCACTTACTAACGCCTCAAGTCCAGTATAGCGGTCCTGTCGGCCACAGTGAACCAGCACCCACCAATGCACCATCCACTGGATGCCTGCCCCTTATGACTCAGTTGTGAATGATCCACAACCGAGTAGTACCTGGAGCTGCTGCACAATAACAAGCTGCAACCCTCAGCTTGTCATCATTTTTTTTCCTAGTGTGTTTTTTTTTTTTAATCAATTGTTTTATGTGGATTGCTTTGTTTATAGGAGGTAAGGAGGTGCACACCATGTACATGAAGAGGCAACATAATTTGAGGGGCGGGAGTGTCATCATCAAGTAAGTGACAATGGATTGCAAGTACGTCTCTTTTTTTTCTTATTTATTTTGGGCATGAACAAGAAAAAAAACCAGGAACAAGGAGGAAAAGAAAAAAATCAAGGAAGAAGAGGAGGGGGAAAAGAGGGGGAAATAAATATTTTAAAAAGAACAAAAAAATTAGCAAAGAAGAAGACCAAAACTTTCTTTTGGTACTTTTTTTTGTTGAAGAAATTTGTTTTGTGGTTTTTCTACCTCATTTTTTAAAGGATTTTTTCTTGGTATTTTCGCCCCTTTTTTCCCTACTTATTTTTCGTTTGTTTTGACAATTGACAAGCAGCTATTGTCATCATCATTTTAAAAAATCATCATGTGTCACAAAAAACTACATAAACATAGGAAAAACTTACAAAACCATTAAACTTACCAAACACAGAATGCTCTAGAATCTCAAATCACTTTTGGTGATTTGAGACCATTCATGAATGGATTATATCCAAAACACAAAATGTTTGGAATTTAGTTTCCACTATATTAGTTCCAAACCCAATTACCTTAAGTTATTGTAAATAACTATGGAAATTAGGATAAAAACATGTAAGTACCACAAAACTTCTAATAGTTGTTGTGTGCTCCAGTGTTAGTTATTATAACCATCAATAAACAAAACAACTTAACACCCCATAAACTTAATACATGCATCCAAACCGCCCCCCTATTTGTGGTCAAAGCCCCCTAAAGTCATATAACAACATGAAAAGCCTATCACTATTTCTCAAAGGAAAACACATGGGTTCAAAGATGAAAAGATAGGTCAGATGTGGATGGGAAGTACACCATTATTCACCTAACTTCAATCCTCCAAATCTTCAACCAATTGTGTGTTTCATTGGAGAAAAACTTAAGGCGTTTCCTACCATCTAACTATAGGAATAAAAACCTAGGTTTGTTTAGTACACGAAGGACAAAACCATTTGTCACACATGTCTTGCAAATCATGTCCAAAGTAGTTGGTGTTATCTGTTACAAATACACAAAATCTTCAACAACAAACCTATAAATTCGAGCCTAATAACCATGTCCATGGATTGTGGCATACTGAAGAACAACCCAATGTTGAACAATTATTAGATTCTCCATAGCCATAAACATCACGTCTAAATAAAATTACTTTCTACTCGCATGCTTGAATCCATAATGTAGGATCATCCACACTTATTACTACCATAACATCACATTGAATGGAGGTGATAGTTTAGAGTCATGACCAAACAATAGAAAATATGGTGAAATGATGCAAAGGAATTCTACAGATTGAATCTGTATTCCATGGCCAACCATGGTAACTACAAAGGTCTCAATATGTAATATGACCATTTTAAAGGCCATACTTATAAAGTCTTTGTTTCAGTGTCTATACCATCCACGTAATTAACCCATTTGCCTTAGGATAATCTTATGAAGTAGTTTGATGATCTATCAATGCCTTTTCACATCTCTTGGTATTTCCCATGGAATTTCATACCTTCGTCAACAAAAACCTCCATTGAAACACCAAATCTACTAAACATTCTTCTCCATAAATGAATATGTAGCTCCTTCATTATTGCAATTTGACAATGTCACCCATTCCATTCATTTGGAAAAATGTTCAATCATAACCAAAACATATGGGTTATGTTGAAGTGTCAAATTTAGTGGGCCTACAAAATTTAAACTCCATCAATATCCTAGCCCCATAACTGGTCAAGGTTGTAAATGAAGTGTAGGTGCATTGAATGATGTTCGAATTCAGTCACATACCATACACCAAGAAATAAACTACTAAACTTGCAATTGCATCCCTTGCCACCACTAATTTGTCTATAACAAATTTTAAGTTTGTCAAACCCTAAAATGGCCTAACTTTTTGTGAAGATGTCGAACAAAGCCCTCATGTTGTTTTGGGCAAAGTACTACTCGTACTCATCCATTTATCCATGCTTGTAGCAAGGAATTACCTTCCCATGTGAACCTTTTGGCCTTATGCACAACTCAGTCTCATTCTTTATGTGTTAATCCAACTAAAATTTCCCCTACTTGCAAATATGCAATAACAAATGAATCATCATGTATATCCAAGGCACCATTATCCTCCGATTCAATATCCTTTTATTGGGAATCCTCACTACTTGGTCTTACCTAAGGTACAACCCCAAAACATCCCAACAAGGTACATAAGTATGCAAAAGCATACCATCTTGTTAAAGCTTCCAAATCCATATCATCATGCCACCAAACCCTTATGGTATCCTCTTCATTGAAACTTGAACTCCAACTCAAGCCACTAGCATCATGATTAACCTTACTAGCCCTATGAACAATATCAAAATCATACTCTTATAAAATAAGTGCCCATCTAGTTAACTTTCTTGTGAGTTGATTTGATTTCATCAAAAATTTGAAGGGTTAGTGATCGATAACCAAGGTGAATGACCTACCATAAAAATAACATCAAAATGATGAAATTTCCCAAACAATTATAAGACATTCCCTCTCATATGAACTATACCTTGGCTTTTGTTTTGTTGTTAAACCAATTAGCATATGCCATGACAAATTTTCAACCATCATAATAAAATTGGGTAATCATGGCTCCTAACCTTAAAGTTGTTTAATCAATGTGTAATTGGAATGGTTATCCTTAGATGCATTAATAAAAATCCTATCATTTGCAACCAATCATTATGCAATTAGCATGTAACTAGTTAGCAATTAATTGTCGTTTACAACTATATTAATCATGTTTGTAGTTGCAAATTTGGTACTCTATTATTGTGGATCATATTGTTGTGTGTGTAACTAACATGCAACTAACTATGTACAACATGGACACGTGTCATCAAAATAATGGCCTAAACTAATACATATTTAAATTAATATACCTAATATATCTACCTAGGTTACGTATAGTAATATTATGTACCTCTTCCATTAAAATTAAACCCATGTTACCTAAGGTTAACCAAGATTGAACATTAGTTAAACATAGTTAAATTATTGTAACCTTAGCATTGGGTTTGTGACTAAAGTAAGGGCTTGTAAAGGTGCAAGCCAAGAATGAAGCCTAGGAGTCACATTTCATGTTCCTAGGAGTATAAAAGAGTGTGAAAGAATGAACCCACACACTCCCAAGTGGGCTCCCATTTTGGGAATTGGAGTCCTAATGGACTCCCGAATTTTCAAAGGGCGATTGTAGGGGTCAAAATTCATTGGATTGAAGATTTCCTTATACCATTAGAAAGATCTTAAACATAGATGTCTAAAATGGGTTCGCATGACTCATTTGAGTATCTAAAACATAAGTTATGGCCAAAAGAAGGGCCAAAAGTCAAACTATTAATTTGACTCTTGACCATTAAAAGTCTGGAATTGCCCTAATTTATTCGAGTGTAAATGACGTGGAACATATCGTTGGAAAGCTTTCGACGAGGGCTATAACTTTACTACAAACCTCACCTCAATCGAAGGTTTTAAAAAATGTTATGGGTTTCCAAAATTATGGGAGTCCCAACTTGGGAGTTTCGGAACAAAATGACATTTGGGTGCATGCCTTGTGGCCAGGCATAGAAAATACTATAAGGGAGAAGGTGGTGGCTTCCTCCAAGTTTGAGTCATGGTGAGTCTTGTGAATCCATGTTTGCATGTGATTCATCCTGCATTAAAAATGTTCCAACTACGCACTAACCAACTTGTTGTTTGGTTTGTATAGGTCCATGTGAATAATTGACCTACTTGTTATTTGCTCTAGTCCCCATCTTAGAGCTCCAGCACACTCCTCTACTGCCCAAAATGTTACGAGCCATGGGGTGTACCCTAATTCCCTATCCTTTTGTTATTTTCACCTTTAGACTTGTAGTTAAGTTTATCAAAAAGTTTCGAGGGTGCATCATAAACTCACACTAACCAAGGTTAAACTAATTATATTAAACTAAATTAAGATAATTTAAATTATGTTAAACGAAATTAAATTAAACTAAATTAAATTAACTTAAATTAGGTTAAATTAACATTAGTTAAAATATGTTTTGTAAGTTTTCAAATTTGATTTTTCAAATATATTTAAATGTTTTTTTAATAGGTAGAATTTTTTAATTTTTAATTTAAATTTTTTAAAACTGTAAATTCAATGAGCAAAAAAAATAAGAACAAAATTAACAAAATTTGGAACCCACAATTTTTTTATAAAATGCCCACATGCCTTAATGATATAATAAATTTTAATATTAATATGAATAGTTAATATTACTAGGTAATACTATTATTATTCAGAATAAATTAATATTATGATATAATTAATTCTTAAATATTAAAAATAATCATAGCCACTAAAATTTTATTAAATTTAAAATTATATATAATTACTTATTATTAATAATAAATATTATTACGGATAATAATTTTAAATTATTTAAATTTTTAAATAACACATATTATCATTATTTTACCCAGTGTAATCGTAATACAACAAATCAAAAAAAACATTAGACCGCAAAAAAACAATCAAAATTAAATAAAATTTATGTTTTGCCACTTAAAGTTGTGTCAATCATGGCAAGTTATTGTTTTTCATTCATATCAATGTTAAATAATCAAACCAAATATCCATTTGATGAAATTTTTAATTTAAGTTTTGATTAAAGACCTCTAAAAGTGCACAACAATGCGTAAAATATGAATTAATTTTACAAAGGACCATCAAAAGGACTCATATAATAAAACACATTTGATGAGGGAAAAAAGAGGATAGAAACCTATTATCCACATTAAAAAAGACCCTAAAATATGTGGAATTCTAAAATTTTAAAAATTCAAATAACTTTTCAAAATTGATCCAAATTTTTAAAATTTCAAAAGTCCTTTGCCACACATAAATAGGTTTAAATGTACATGATGTGTTAAGTAAAGTTGTAGTTTTTTCTGTAAGAAAACGTAAAATTGTAAAAAAAATTAAAAAATGGTTATGATTGAAATTAATATCATTTTTAAAAACAAAACACTAAATTTACAAAAAATCAAAAAAATTTCAAAAATTCATATTTATTCAAAATTGATGAAGAAAAAAAAATGTCATGTACTTGGATAATTATAAACATTTATTATAACAACTTGCAAAAAAACATTGTTCTAAAATTCATTCAAATGAAATTTATTTTTTGGGAAAATGGACATGTAATCCTTTTTTTCAGTAATCATGTTGGGTTCATTGTATCCTGTTT
>Ga0209611_10008842_pt1 | contig 15518 bp, 9 predicted proteins | sample S1TSphgellanicum_3_FD_187693 | JGI IMG/M metagenome (GOLD analysis project Ga0209611, IMG submission 187693) | Host-associated microbial communities from peat moss isolated from Minnesota, USA - S1T2_Fc - Sphagnum magellanicum MG (SPAdes) (version 2) | ecosystem: Host-associated > Plants > Peat...
AGATGGTCTTGATTTTACTCTGGCTAGCCCACAACTATTGTAATGGATGGTTGTTGACTGGAAGATTTGCAACAAGAATTTTGCTCTTGAAACCATCAGCCAGAACTTCAAATGCCACAGTTGTAGATGGTACACATGAGAGTTATAAATTTATGATTTCTTCGTCTGGTGTTATTAGCATGTTCAACTTTTCACACATATAATCACAATTGGCCCAACCTGAGAGACTTGCCTCACAATTTGTGCCAAATACAAAGATGCAGACTCATGGGAGAACCTAGGTGAATTCCAGCAAAACAGACCAGCTTTGTTCACAAAAATCACAATGTAAAACTTGGCTTACCTATTAAATCCATGACTTGGGTGGGATGAACATGAACTCATGTATGATTCAACATCCTGTTTGTATCCAATACTGCTGGTAACCCACAGCTCAATGGAGTGATTTTTCTGGTTGCAAATCTTCACTATTTTCGCAGAAACTAAAAAGAACTTGGGAAAAAAGTTTTTTTTTCAGTTAAAAAAAGTGTTCTTTCCAACAAAAAGTCACCACTATTATCACATTAATTTTTAAAAAACCTCAATGTGAAGCCAGATGTCTTGACTTGGGCGGATATCTGGAAAATCAGGATATCCATCCCAGATATCCGGTAAGATATCAAAACTGATATCTGACAGATATCACTGTGGGTGGTATTCGGGTCCATATCTGAGGTGTCGGATATCACCCATTGTGATACCCAGCACCTTGGTATGCGAAAATTGTTGGATATTAAAGATGTTGATATCTGACCTGAATATCAGATCCAAAGCCCGATATCAGGGTTAGTAATTATTAAGTAGGTTGGGTTACTAATTAGGTTACGTTTGTAACATTAGCTTCTTTTTTTTAATGCATCTAAGGTGATGAGAATCCCTAGATAATTTTAAACTGTTCTGTAGAAATTTATTTTCAGAAGTCTCTTCAAAGTTGTAGTCAATAGTAATTGTTATTGTGGCTATACTTTTTTGGAAATTTAATTCATGCTTTTTGTCAAATGTTTTTTAGGAGAAAAAAAAATGTAACAAAATATTCCCTTTTTAAAAAAGGATGTAATAGGTATTGAAGGATTTGATGCATTATAACATGGAATCATTTAAGTCAAATGGATTTACCATGGGAATTATGAAGAAGGAGAATCTGATAGTAGTAACTAGTTCAATTGTCAACTGCAATTTTGAGTTGTGTGTCCTTGGATCCAAAGAGTGTAAAACAATGGCAAAATTTCACCTGCAACTTGTTCATTGTTTTCAGGTCACTTTAGGCCTCATGAGTAGTACTGGCATCCATTATAGACTCTCAAGCTTTTCAGCAAATTCTAACAATCCACCATGTTTGGTACCTAGCTAGCTCTGCCATCCAAGAGCTTATACTATGTGCCACTATGAAACTAGCACCCCACCAGTGCACCGTTCAGGATGGATGTCATGTGGACAGGAAACACTTTTTCATTGCATTGCTGCCCCAAAACTAACCTAACCATGGTGGTTAGCTACGTGCAGAACCATCTGCATTCATCTACCCTACCTAGTAACCACCAATTGGGATAGAGTGAACCAGCACCCACCAGAGCAAAATTCAAAATGAATGGTGTGTGAACAAGAAACACTTTTCCTTGCATTCCTGTCCATAGCTAAACACTATGGTTAGCTATGTACTAACCCATTCACAAGCATATATACCTGCCTAGTAGCGACCACCATACTACCTACCTACATAATAACCACTTTGGTTCCCCCACCTACTTACCTCTGGCTTACCTCTGGTGCATACTACATACCTGCTTACCTAGGTAGATACTTAAGAAGGGGAAGTTGGAAGTAAGAGGGTTTTCAAGATAGGTTACAAAGGTGAAACTGAGTACTAGCCCATGGTGCATGGGTGGTGTGCTCGGTCACATAATTGGTGAAATTGGCCTTATATATGGCAATTTGTTCATGTTTGTTGTATTTGCACTCCAAGAACAAGGGCGTTAGATGCATCATTCCTATGAGAGCCATCAATTGTTTGGCAATCAATGGCGAACCTTTTGCATTTAGACTTCCATAAATATGTTATCACAGTCAAAACTCAAAAATTGATGCCATTCAAGCCAAATTCAGAGCAAACACTTCATCTGGGTGAAGTTAAATAATTGGTATCTATGGGGAGGTTGATTGACCAAGTAACCCTAGGAACAACAATGATAATAATCTTATAGCATCTGGCCACATGTATTTGGATGGCATAACCAAAGTAAGTTAGATTCTAGACATCAGATCACTAGTTATATAAATCGAGCTCCAGTGTTTTTTTTTTCATTTTGGTGAAGTAGCCAGTGGGACCACTTGTGAAAATCATTTAGTGCTGAACTGGTGAAAAGCCATTTTATGTGGCAGCTCTGGCTAGCTCCATTGCTAGATTGTTTATTTTTATATGTTTACCCCTAGAATTTTTAGGGTGAAAATTCTGGCACCTCCTTTATATTCAGAAGTGCTAAAATCTGGCCATTGTTGTCAAATATTCAAAAGAAAATTGGCTATTATGCTATTATTGCACATGGGATTTTTTAAGGTGAAGAGTCAAATTATTTTTCTTTTAATCTGGCATTTACTTGTTTAGGACAATCTGTGTATGGATTCACATGTGCAAATCAAGACTAAGAAGGTTGAACAAACAAGCAAGCATCTTATTTCACAAGCAAATCCAAGTGCTTGTGAAGGAGTTGAACCCTTGAAATTGGCCTTTTTAGCACAAGCAACTTACAAAAGCAAATCAAGTTAGCGCATGTTTATAACTTCAAAAAAACCATGCAAAGAAAAACCATTACAATTGAATTGTGGAGAGTGGACAAAACATGTAAAACAACCATTGAATTCAATAGAGATAGAAACATAAGCCATTAAGTTCATGCCCTTGCATAAATAGGCCCAATAAACCCAAAAAACACCCTAACCATCATAACAATATTGGTTACATATTTCTCTCCATTGCTCAATTCATTCCACATATTAGAAAATTTGCAAAATATAAAATTGTTGTGCAAACACACACAAAACAAGTGGTAGATATGAAGTGAGCCTATTGCAAAGCTTTGAACATCTTTCATCCTCCACATTACCTACTATTTGCACCATAGCCAATTTAGTTAGTTTCACATATTCAAGGAAGTTAGAGACTAATATCCAAAGATGTCATCACAAGGTGCCACATTTTAGTTAAAGGATTAGTGTCAAAAGGTGGTGCTATACATGTTGTTGCACTTGACTTCATTCTAACCTTGAACATGCCTTGCTAGTAATCGAGGTCTCTAGCATTCAATAGTCCATATACCTTTGTTTCTTAATATCCACCCACTAGGTTTTTTCATAACAAAATGCTACTTTGATAACCTAAAATAATTGTTTGGCAAATGATGCATTATACTTTAACTACAACCAATACTAGAAATACACAACTTTTAAAACACCCATGACATTGTGGTCTAGAACTAAGTTTCTAATTCTTGAATGAAAGCCTTTCTAGCCCTTGCCAAAGTGCACATAGTTCATGGATCTACATGAAGATGAAAATCAAAAATTTGAAAAAAATATCCATTCATGAATATGAAGGCCCAAAAAATCGATACATTTTATCCCCCTTTGTTTCCATGATCTTAACCAAACTCTGTGAATCCTAAGCACTTCTTTGGTGAATGTGCAAAATAAGAGCATAGAATTTGTGGCAAACTTTCAAATTACATCACCTGAGGCAAATTCAACAAGGTTTACACTACCAAGTTGTTGCAATGGGCCATACAATGGATAGTCCCCATCAAATGACGAACATAATTGTCATGGATTTGTTTTGCCACACTAGTATTGGTGCCTTAAAAAAACATTGACATCATCTACCCCAAAACATATGAGTTTCTTAACAATATAATATCATGGCAAACCACCATTCATCATTGTTTCCATATTCACCTTTGTCAAATGATTAAACTTTGATCATTCTACGACCTAATCCAAAGAAATGAAAATTATATTCTTATTTAGTTTTTCACCACATAATAGTGGACAAACAACCAAGATTGGTTGTCAATTATAGATATTTCATCTAACACACCCCCAAGCTCTTTGATGGACTCACTGCAAGTCCAAAGGTGAAAACAACGAAAAGAAAAGGAGTTGGGGTGCGTTCCCTAGCTCGCAACATTTGGGGGTAAAAGGGCGTGCTGGAGCTTCGAGATGGGGACTAGGAAGATTGACAAGCAACTCAATTACTCACAAGGACCTGCACAAACTAGACAATAAGTTGGTTAGTGCATAGCTAGAGCACTTTTGGTGCATAGACGAGCCATGAGCAAACATGGACTCACAAGATTCACCACAACTCAAACTTGGAGGAAGCCACCACCTTCCCCCCTTATAGTATACTATGTGCCTAGCCATAGGACCAACACCCAAATGTCATTTTTGTCTCCGAATTCCCAAGTTGGAGTCCCAAAATGGGGACTTTTGCAATTTTAAATACCCATAACTTTGTGTGAAAACCTCTGATTGAAATGATGTCTAAAGCAAAGTTGTAGCTCTCATCAAGAACTTTTCAATGGTATGTGGCATGCCACTTGCATACAAGGGAGTCAGGGCGATTCTTGACTTTTAGTGGTCGGAAGTCAAATTGACTATTTGATTTTTGACCTTTCTTTTGACCATAACTTTTGTTTTAAGTACTCAAATGGGTCATCGAGCCCATTTTAGACATCTACATTCCAAGAGCTTTCCATTGGTATAAGGAATTCTTCAATACAATGAATTTTGACCCCTACAATCACCTTTTGAAGATTTAGGAATGGGATTCCAACTCCCAAAGTGGGAGTTCATTTGGGAGTGTGGAGGTTCGTTCCCTCACACTCTCTACACTCCTAGGAACATGAAATGTGACTCTGAAACTCACTTTTGGCCCACACCTTTACAAGCCTTTGCCTTGGTGGTGAGCCCAAGGTTAGGGTTGCAACATCATCACAATTCAAAACAACATAATAAGCAACCCCCACTATAACTTTGCTTGCCTATGCATAACCTCTCAATGCATGAATTTTTGCATTGTCCAACTTGAATTGTTAGTCCAATGTTTCTTGCTATTTTTTGGGATTGATGGACAACACTTCAATGATTGTGGGAAACAAACAATTTCTAATTCTTAGCATGTAAAATTATGGGAATTATGATGGCATTGTGAAAGGATTAAACTTTGGAAAATATAAAGTTTGGACAATGGAGAACATAAGGTTAAAACTAAAAAACCATTCAGTTTTGCACCAATTCCATAATGCACATTGCATTTATACACAGCACAATTGAAATGTGAAAAATAGGCAAGGAAGGAGGTACAATCTTGGTAACCTTTGGTCAAATCACAACACAATTAAAATGAAAAAAAAAGAAAAAGATTCAAGAGGGAGTTATGAATTTTTAAACCCCTAGTTGAATCACAACAAACTTGAAATGGAAAAAAGAACTTGGGAAGGAAATTTGAACTAGTTAAACCTTTGGTTAAATTATACCAAATCACAAGCACAACCATTTAGGGATGGCACATACCTCCCTTACGGTCTACATTCAATCCTCATATTTAGTAAATGAAAAAAAAGGAAAAAAAAAAGAGGAAATGGAAGTGAGTGATTCATTTACATTGTGGAGAATCATGTAACTTAATGATGTTTTGCATAGTTCAACAAATTGCATAGAATCATGTAGCTTGGCAACTTATGGAGCTCAACAACTCACATAGAATATCGTAACTCAACTTTTGAATGCTTAACATTTGCACAAAGTCTAGTGTAAAATAATGAAGAATGGTAATACAAAAGAAAAAATGTCACACATCATTCACATTTGTCCATAGTCTAACACATAAACAAAACTTTACACATAACACAAGAGGTGGAGAAAGCAAGTAGAGTTGCAATGATAATAACTCCCAATTCCATTGATTTGTTCAACAACCATTCACTTCACAAAAACCAAAATTTCTTAAAAAACCAAAATTTCTTAATCTAGAATGTCAAATGAATCACAATATTATGTGAAGTTTCATGACAAAACATAATGGATATAAAGGAATTTGAAAGCTAAGAAAATAGTCCCTTTGATTGACTAAAGTGTTGAATGCAAAAATCACAATGGAACATGGATTTAAAAGGATATGAATTGATTCGTTGATGATTGGCTCACAATTTGCATCATGAACCTTGCACATTGCACTATGGAATACATTTTGCATCAAAACCTCAATGTTGATAAATAAGGTGAGAGGAAAACATAACTTCAAAGCAAGTTGGTAATACACCATCACAGGATATAATTGTTGGTGAAAAGGGAAAACAAGTTGGAAAGAAGCTTTGGATCGTTCTTACACATAAGGTGCAAAAATTGTTAGCAATATTAATGAATTCAAGATCATTGTGAACATTACTCAATGGGCAAGATGTGGTCATTTGGCAAGATCAATGGTTTTCATTGTCATAATGTGGCAACATACATTTAAGGTTGGGTGGTGGTGATGGGGTCTATATATAACATTTTTTTGTCCCATCCCAATTGTTGTCAAATGCTTTTCAACAATGGAAAATGAAAACCCCTTCACTTTTTCCTTTGTATTAATAGTTAGGGTTTTTATAATCAAAAAAATTGGTGATGATTTGCTAGAAAAAAAAATTCATCAAGTTCCCACCCATTGTTTTCAATTCCGTATCAAATCCTAGTTAGTTTCTAGTGTTGGCCTAATACTAGGTTCAAAAACCTTGAAAAGCTCATTTCATCCATTTAGTATTTGATTTATGAACTCACTTTTGAACTTAATTGTATTACCCCTTCATTTGGGTAAAAAAGGTTTTCCTTATTCTATCATTGCACTTGCTCCACTCGATTTACTTTCAAATAAACTCTCTTTGGTTTGACCCCACAATGGTTCTTAATTACAAGTTTTGAAGGGATGGGGGAGGGAGGAAACATACATTTCAATCCATCCAATATCCATCCTTTGGAAATATATATGAATTTTTTGAGCTCATTACATTCTTGATAAAAATGTATGTTCATTTATTTCAAAACTTTGTTCACTTCAAATCAATGACAATGGGTGGCTTCTTTTTAGAAAAAATATCACTTTAGTTAACTACAAGGTATTTATATAGTTTTGCCAATATGTTGATAGGAAAACCCGCTTCCTTTTGTACTAATTAAGATCATCACATTACATTTACAAATGTACAAATATTTTAATTGACATGAGTTTGCAAGGGATTGTGGCTCATTTGGTAGAGCACCAACTAGTCCAAGCTAGCAAGGACCTCCATCAATCTCTACCCCACCTTTTTCAAAATTTGTTGCAAATGTACATATTTATTTTGGTATGGTATATATATAGGTTTAATATTGATGTCAACAATGGTATCAATAATGATATTGAAGACTAAACCAATTTGTTATCCTTTTTGGATATAGTTGGCATGACATTAGGTTGGCCCCAAAGCAAGTCTTGGAGGAATGAAAGAATGAGACACTAAACAATTTGGTAATAGACTTTAGATATTAGTTTTCATACTTATACTAAAGGGCCATCCTAGCTCCCCTAGTATGAATCTTAACTCTAGTGGTTGTTATGAAAATCCCCAAACCTTATGGGCCATCACCTTTTTTTTTCCATTTCAATGTGATGTAATGTTTGTTGATACTTAATGTCGCCCATTATAACCTTCATATGTATGTTGCATGTTGTATGATTTAACATTTTAGTTTCCCCATTTTTTAATGTGTCAAGTTTTACATAACATTTTTGGAATACTTTTTAGTGTTAATCATTGTATTGGTTTGGTTGTTAGCCAAATTCTTGTGATGTTTCTTCATTACCTTGGTAATTAATAATGATGTGCTTGGATTGATATATGAACTTAGGGTTAGGTTTTGTGCATTTGTAAGATGCGATGGTGGGGTGAGGATTTTGTGTTTTGTGCATTTGCAAAAATTGTTGTTGTTTTATTAAGAAACATTGTCAAGCATTGCAACTTTTATTGAACACTATAGCTTCCTAATGCAAGTTGAACAAATTCATGATGCATCTCAAGACTTAAATTCACAATGGAACTTTTCAATTAAACAAATACAAATTGACAATGTAACCTGTAGCATGAGAATTGCAATTGTTAGCATGAGCATTGCAACTTTGCAATGTGAGTTCTTTGCTTTGCAATGATGATTTAAGAAAGTAGGACTTTTTTGCATGATCATTTCTAAGTTATTTCCTTGTTTTCCTATGCTTTTTCAATTGATGATTCTAAGTATGTCTTCAACTTGTTCCTTTTCTTTCTTGAACAAAGTAAAAATAAACATATTTATTTAACCATAGAAATCCGAGATTAATAATTTTTTTAACTTATGCGTCTTGTTTCTTTGGTTTTTTAGCACATGGTTTGAAAGTGCGGGTTTTGAATTAAGTTGCTATTTTTTTCTTTTGTTCAACAACTTGGGTCAAGAATTGAGGAGCATCCAAAAATAGCCTTCACACACTTGAGAGGTTCTTTCCTTGCATGTTCTACATTTGTATTGTTGTAGTTGTTTTGTTTCATATTTTGGAACCCTTCTTGTAGAATAATGATTGAATTTCTTTATTTATTCCAATTTTTCCTTGAGTTGTTTCTTGCTAAGAAAACACGTGATAAACAAACATTAATTAATATTAATATGGATTATATATAACAATGTGATGTAATATTAGTAATACATATATTGATACAAATAAATGATTAATTTTATTTTTTCCTAATGTTAGGTCATTGGTTAGCATCCCAAAAGGGATTCAACATTAAATGGTGATAGGTTTTCAAAACCTACCTCAATAGTAAATGAACTAGTTAAAAAAATGCTACCAAATTAAAATCAAAATTCAACTGTGGCAAGCAAAATTTTAATTTTTTTGGAAATTTGAGGATAAAATTTTCAGAAATATGAGAATATTATAATAACACATTTTTAAATTTAAAAAAATTTCACATTAAAAAAAATCTTGCACTAAAATAAAATGGGTTTAGGGTTTTTTTTTCCCAAGTTTATGCTTTTGCATCAGTGATGAGCATCCCAAGAAAGACATAGCATTAAATGACAACCAATCTTTAAGACATGTCCCATAAAGAATCATTCTATAGTTTGGCTACCTATTGGAACTAAGAATAGAAATATACTGAACCTAACCCAAAACTACTCCTTTTTGGGCGAACATTTAAAAAAAAAAAAACAATCTTGCAATAAAATATTCCCTTCAAAATTTAGAACAATGTGAAATTTCACAAAAAAAAAAAGTTGGACTCATCAATTCGTATTACATTCATACAGGTATAGATTAGACTATGATAAAATTTCCATCAATTCCCCATATGAATAGCCTACTAATACCTTCCTAGTATTGAGTTTTTGTAGACATTTATCTACTAGGAATAACGATTTTTTTGGGGGTGAAATTATGTCAAAAAGAGAAATGAAAATTCAAAGAAATTGATTTTGGAGCTTTTTAATCAGATTTTGGAGGTTTTCAATCACTTGAAGTGAGGAAATAAAAAATAAAAATCATCAGATTCATATATTTAATTTTCCTCATGTAGCCAAACATATAGAAGGATAGTTAATGATTTTCACTTTATTTCTGGTTTATAACCATATTTCGCTAAATCTGGGAGGAGCCATTATGGCCTTGGTTCTACACCTCTTATTGCTTCCTCCTGCCTAGCCTTGGTGGTGTTCACCACTTTGGGTTTTGCTAGCCTCACAAGGTGAACACATCATTGGGAGCATGTAAAAACCTGGCCAATTTTTTGTTCTGAAGATACTCTTGGAAAGTGTATTATGGCCACCAGGCTTTATGAAAACGGAGGTGGGCTTTCTGTATTTCGTATATCCTCATATTTTTTTCCCATGACACTCAATGGGTATCCATTTGGTACCCACTGGGAATCACAAGAAAAAAAAGAGACACTCAATTTTAACACTGTGTAAAGCCCATGGATGAGAACTTTACAGAAATTTGGGACTCCCTCAGCTCCCGCCTCGGGGTCCCTTATTTCCATAAAGCACCCATCCAGGGCCTTAACCCTATACCAAAATCCAGACCCACTCTCCCTTCACTCTTCCCTATCTGGTTTATAGTCAAATTTGCCTAAATCTTCCCTATGGATGATTGGCCAACTTTGGGCTACATCATCACAAAATTCACAATAAAAACACTGGTTTTGAATATCTAAAACATATCAGAATGAGTGGATTGCCCTCATCATTTGTTCCCTTCCCCAGGGAATGAGTGACTGCATTTTCCTGCTTTTGGGTTGATGATGTTCCACTTTGAACCACAACATGCCCGCCCACATGGGAACGCTTAGAAAATTGATGTATCAGATGCAACCTGACCCAGGGTTGTTGTCATAATTTGTTGTTGATGTGGGGTTGGTTTTGCACCATATTGTACTCAAGTGGTACCCCACCTAGTGTGACTTCAGGGTGGACTATTTTGTATGCTATTTGTATATGTTTAATATGTTTGTCCTGTTTTGTTCCCTTGTGATGAAAATTTTCACATCAAGTACATTTATGAACTATCTTCATCATTTGTGTTGACATATTGGAACTAAAAACCCATTACAAGGTGGTGATAGCTGCCAAGTCGCTATGCAATTTGGCTAGATGTCCCAATTTATTCAACCTTTGTTAGTTGTTGACTCGCACGATCTTGTGACAATGAATTTAAGCTGACAATTGATTAGTGAGTATTGACTTCTACGAATGTTTTAGGGTACTAGTATGAATCACAATAGTTGGAATTTGTTTACCAAAATTGTTTCGTATTGCATAGACAACAAAATTAGTGTAATTTAGAAAGTAACAATATGGATGTGAGAGTGTTTTGCTTTGCATCATGATGGCCAACTTGGAATAAAGAGACTGCATGTTTTGCTTGTGGTTAAACTAGGCCAGGATCCCATGAGGATTCCAAAATAAAGCTCCCAAGTTTGAAAAATAGTTGGAGTGGGTGGTAGAATGGGAGGCCTAGTGTTGCAACCATATATAAAAAGTGCCCACATTGCAAAGAGACATACATCTCTTGAGTCTTAATCATGCAGCTGGCTTTTGATAGCGTCTCACTGAAAAAGAAAAAGAAATCAATCTAGACTTGGACTATGAAGCCAATAGGTTACCCCCACCCTTGTTAAGAAGCACAAACATGATGACATTAAATCTATATGATGCAATGTCATGGTTCCATTCATTACCGAGGAGGGTGAAACAAGAGTCACCAATTTCACAAGATCATGCAACCCTTCACCAAAGTTTGATTGCATGGGATGCCCTTCACTCCAACAGCATCATTTTTGGAACATCTGTTTATGAACATGTGCAAGGATGGATATATTATGGTACCTAGTGTTTAGGGCTGATACATTGTTTGTTCAATACTTCAAAAGGGCTTTGTTGATCATGGCTAGCTGCAAAGGAAGACTATCAGAGTTGGTCGGTCTCAATGGTTCAGGTTGCAGCAGCATTGTGGAGGAAAAAAAAAAGGGTTGGCTGTCGACCACAACTGAGGAGACATAAAACTTTATCATGCTTGCTTGACAAGTTGCTGTTTTCCCTCTCAGCACTCAATGGTTCTTACACCATAAGCCTACTGTTGTTGGAGCTCTTCAAACAGCCTGGGACAACATAGGTATCATTATGCTCTCACATGAGATCCTGTTACCTTCTTTACCTCAATTTACTGAAATATTGTTGTCACATGTTGAAATTTGTTTACCACATGTAGCAATGACAATTTATGCATATTGAGAGGTCAGTTACCTATGGTCCTTTATTATTGCCATCAAACAAGCTTCTACCAGCTTTAATTTTGTGGGTTCAAATCAGGACTCTAGTCATATCCATGATGGCCACACCCGACTATAATCATGTGGTCATGAGGTAAAACCACTCATTTGAAGTGTGAGAAGTTTGGAACTCAAGAGCCTAATGAGCATTCTTCCCCTTGCCCTTGGTATGAATGCCAAAGGAAAAAACAGGATTTAATGTGTGCAAATGATGGGATGATTGAATCCCCCCCCCCTTCTAATTTATCCACAATAGTAAATAGTGCTCCTCCATCCAGCTCCTGATGGGCATTACACTAATGATGTTCTTTATCTGATACAAGTTGCACAGATCATTTTGGGGTCACACAATTGAAGTGGGAGACTATGCAGTCGTACCTTTGTACTACTCTTGATGAGAAATAGAGCCTCGAAAATAGGTTTCATCAATTTCTAAGAGTTGAGCAACCACAAGTCAATATGGGTGGCAAAGAGATCAAGTAACATTAGGTGCATGATAGCCAGCTAGCTACACATCCAGCAGTTGAAAACTTTAGTCTCCTTTGTAAGATTAATAGAGAGAGAGAGAGAGAGAGAGAGAGTGTGTGTGTGTGTGTGTGTGTGTGTGGACATTAGGCACAGTGTGTTTTTTTTTCCCCTGAAGTCTGTACGGTTTTTTGTTCCTGTCAAGAATTATGCACTATATGGAGCATTGCCCCTTGAACAGATCACCATCATAATTTGCAAGGTTGTCAGATGAAATGCAAATCTGACTTGGAAACCTTGGATTGAAGGTTTAAAGATCCTGAAGGTTTAAAAGCAGTATCAAGTGGTTCTTTGAGTGTTTAAAGAACCCCCGGTTCTGGTTCTTTGCAAAAAATTTCATAATCAAAGAACTATCCATTATTCCAGTTATTTCAGATACGATGAAAATAAGTGGTTTCCATGAAAGAATCAATGGTTCTCCATCCAGTTCTTTGACTTCTTCATGTTTTTGAGAGCCACAGTTTGATATATCAAAACCAGTTCTTTCAACGGTTTCACAATCAGTGGGTAAGTGGGTTCATACCAGTGTTGATAACCTGTGGGTATCTGTCTGTCTCTCATTCTAAGAACTGCCTAACACTGGTTCAAAGATCAAAATTTACTCTGTTGTGATCAAAGATGCCACCTTCCATCAGGGCCAGGGTAAAACCAGCACCCAGGTTGGTACCTTCACCTTTGCGAGAGAGGCATCTTGGTGGCCATATTAATGAAGCCCAAAAAATGTTGGGTTTAAGCTCAGGAACTCTGTTTTAGTTTAAGCATGGAATATTTGTAATATTTAGAAATAATTTAAATAAAATTTGGGATTTTTACCATGGTACCAAGGTGGTTGCTGGTTTGTCGGATGGTTATCTTGTTGGTTGGTGAAAGGGAAGAAGAATGTTTATTTTCAGAAACACTTAATCTTTGCGAGTGTATTGTGATGGTGGCAAGTAGTGAACACATTCGTTAATCATGGTGCAGTTTACTAACACTCCACTTATTGGAATGCAAGATCAGCTCGCAACAGAGGCTAGTGCACTTGCTAGCCCAGTCCAGCAGTACTCAATAATCAAAGGCTCCAGAGTGAGAGTCTAGGGGCCAAATCGGCTCTAGTATATATAAATCAACATGCTGCTATTATTTATTTGCTTCAATTGCACACTAAAGAGATGAAGCAAAATTACAGACACACACCCAGGCCCCAAACAAAAACTGCAGAAAACCATAGTGCAAAGCAATATCTTGAATCATGGATTAGTATCCCGGAAGATACTCTGAACCCCAAATGAACCCAGATTGTACTGGAACTGCTCCACACCAACCCGCGACCGCATAAAAATAACATCATAAGAAGACTTCACACTTAATTGAATCCAGTCAATTTGTTCCAATACCATTTTTTATTTTCTAAGCTTCCCTTCATTGTTTAAGTCTAAATCAAAGGCAGTAGATGAAGAGGAGGAACAGTTGAAATAAGTTATGGATCAAAGGATTAACTTTTCCTGAATTAGAGGTGAGAAAAACATTCTGAGATTACGAACATAATATAGTGTCCTTAATGTCATCCCCAGTTTGGATTCCCATTCGATCCCCGTCGCAGTATCCTTTGCTTGCCATCCCATGCCCAGTTTGAAGCTATGTCTGAAGTTCGCTAAACTGGGACAAAACTAGAAATGAAAACACAAAATTAGGGCTTGCATTTGAGAATTCCACTTGTCTCCTCCATCACTGAACTCAGACATAACAGATTGGCACTTCTATGGATCAGCATTTTGACCGTGTTCATAATAAAAAAAAACAATAAAAAAACGAACTGCTTACATAATGTGATGGGCACCATTGTCATCACCCAGGCTTGTCGTAGGAGTTTTTCCCTAACTCTTTCTCCTGACAATTGATTTATTATTTATCACTCATAATATTTTGTTGCAAACAGAATTGTGCAGCAAAATTATTATGTCCAAGTGTGAGCTGCTGCTGCTGCTGCAGCATTTTGCAAATCAGGCCTTAAATTACACAATGTACTTGCTCTCCCTTTAAGTTTACATCTGCCCCCTTAATGCAAATTCTCCCCTGATTTGCAGACTGTTTTTTTGTTGGAAGCAAAACAAGGAAATGTTGATTGCAAGCAAAAAAAAAGCAGAAGTTTTGCAGACTGTTTTACTTACAGGGTATTTTGCAGGCTAATATTTATGGAATACTTTTGTCACATTTTGTTGGAAAATTTTCTGTTTCATGTAATGATAGAATTTTCAGCATTCTGGTCACTTAGCATTTGTTTTAACTCCTTGGGACTGAAACTTTTGGGCACAGTAATATGAGTTTCTTGGCCATACTAACTATGAAACTTAGAGAAGTGAAAAGCTTCTGACATTTTTTTTTAAAGGCTACCCATGAACAATGAAAAATTGTAGATTTTGAACATAAGTAGTAGTGAAATGCAAACTTATTATTAATAGATTAGCAATGAAATTTTGTACTTTCCATTTGGTGGTCTGTAAAGGAATTGACCTACTTTTTATGGTACTTTCACCCTGCAAGTTTAACATAACATGTAATTTTAAAATTTTGTATTGGGGTGTGCACATAAATTGCATGCAGCAATTCGCATGTTAGGGCCCATATTGGTTCCATCTTGAGCTGCAACATGTCTGATGCTTGCAACACACAATAATTCAAGGGGTTAGGTGAATAGTGGACGAAATGCTTATACACAGTGAATGTAATATAATATTTAACCAATGCAAATCTCTGTGAAAAACAGTATGAAATGTGAATCAATTGAGCTTGCTGCCATGGCATATCCCCAACAAAATCCTGGCCAGGTCAATTTGGGTAACAAAAGAATCTGCCCTAACAACTTTGGGCAAATATGGAAGTATATCATATGCACAGTATCTGCCAGAAAGGGCAGGATAGCAGCTACCCATGTGCACAAAACAAGCTAACTTCCTTTTTAAAAGCCTGCAAGGGAAGGAGGAGTACTTTTTGCTGCCCTCCCCCACTGCCAAAACTGAAATTGGCCACTAAATTCTCAGTTTCAGAAATTAACTTTGATTTGTCTGAAATGCATGCAAAAATAATTCCATAAACAATAATTCA
>Ga0209611_10008846_pt1 | contig 15517 bp, 7 predicted proteins | sample S1TSphgellanicum_3_FD_187693 | JGI IMG/M metagenome (GOLD analysis project Ga0209611, IMG submission 187693) | Host-associated microbial communities from peat moss isolated from Minnesota, USA - S1T2_Fc - Sphagnum magellanicum MG (SPAdes) (version 2) | ecosystem: Host-associated > Plants > Peat...
TGATATTTTGATTTTTATCTCTCTCTCTCTCTCTCTCTCTCTCTCTCTCACACACACACACACACACACACACACACACATTGTTTTTGATTTGATTTCTGTCTCTCTAAAGTGCTTTTCTGTAGTGTAAGGCCCTAGGTTGAGGGCATTACCAGAGTAAGGGCCTGCACAAGATGTGTTAGCTGAGTGTCCTCAAGTGTGGACATGATTCTGGTCAGGGCAGGCCTATAATAAGGGCCTGTGCAAGATAATAGCCAGCCTAGTGCGGGCACAAGTTCTTTTGGTAAGGGCATTACCCGAGTGAGAGCTTGCATGAAGTAAGTGATAGCCAAGTGTTGACATGATTTGGGTAATGCTGGCAACTGAGAGCCTTAACTGTTGCAAAGAAAGTGGCCAACAGACTGGATCAACCAAGAGAAGGTGTAGAATTGGTGGCTGAGAGAAATGTGTGTGATATTCATAATGCATATGAGTCCTCATTAAAATGCAATATACCCTACTGGGTCCCTATTGAATGAAGTCCCTCAATAAACAACTTTTCAAATTTGGTGTTTGTATCTGAAAGCACCTCTCGCCTGCAGAAATTTACTATGAATTGGACCTTACAAAAGTGGAAGGTCCCAAAGTAAGGCCCCTTAAATCTGAAAAGTTCTTTGTATGGAGGATAATGAACATATCGGAAGAAGTCTTTGATACTACCTTCTTGACCCAAAAGGAATTGGCATGATCAGCCAGATTGGGAAAGGATTCTGAAATCAATGGTTGCACCACAATTCCTTCACAACAATACTTGATGCTCCACTTGAACATCACCTTGTATCACTCTCAATTTTGCATACATCATCAATGTCAAAATGCAAGATGAAGTGGGGATATTGAGGAAACTAAAGATGCAAAATAAGAATGATACTTCACAAAGAATCCTCCAATTTCATCAAAGCAGTGTTTGGTTATGCAAATTGCAAAACATTGAACTTAGTAAGGCTTACGAGATGGAACAAGGGAATCGATAAGCCCACATAAGTACTTAACTTGCACCATTATGGTTATGACTAGTGTCCACAGGTTATTGTTTTTTTAATAACCACCATGTAGGTTATTTTCTTTGATTTTTTTGGGGACCACATAGGTTATCAATATCAGTATCAAAAAAATTGGGTGTCAAGTGAAGCATCAAATAACCGATTAATCACCATTAGTTAAAATGTCTGTTATACACTGGTTAATTTTTTTTTGAAAAAATATCTTTTCTTTTATTTATTTATTTATTAGTATTTAAAGATTGATAACCTACCTGGATGTGTGATCAATGTGAACTCAACTATGACTTAAGTTTGGATGTTATGCATGCCTTGCTTCCTTAGTTTGATATGAAGATGGGTTTAGCCCTACTTCATTATCCACTACATAAAGGTTGCAACTTGCCAAATATGTTTAGGCTAGTGTATGTGCATGTATTCAACACTTGTGGGTAGTAGTCATAGTAATGTGAGCAATTGTAATATGTTAAGTAAAATGTGTTCCAATAATAGGTGGGATCATTATGTAACTCACGGTGTACAACTTGGAGCATAGTAATTTGATGTTGCTTTTGGGTATTTTATGTACTATTCTCTTAATGATTGTAAGATAATATAGTGTAGCATACATTGCACCATCTTATGCCAAACTATACATTTAAAGATACAACATTACATATTGCATTTGAGAAGGTAGCCTGTGTAAGATGATTACACAATTTTACATGAAGTGCACTTACATGTTAAATTCTGGTGTGACCAATCCACAATAATCAAGACTGTAATTTGCAAGTCTATCTCAAAGAGAGTAATTCAACATGTTGAACTAATAAAACTACAATTTTCAAATTTGTGTAAAGTGATATGTAATTATGTCAAAATTTCAAACTATGGAGGTACTAATGCTTGAAATAATTCTCTAGGTTGTTTCATTCTTCCTCAAACATGCGCCACCTCTAAACCAATATATAGGTTGATGCCATGTGAACAAATTACATACCGTAACTACAAGGTTTAGAAAAATATTGAAAATGCCAATGATCTTATTCATAGCCCACTCTAGGTGTATCTCATGGCTACCCACCATCACCTCTTTCATCATGAATGCACAAACATGTTAAGAAAAAAGGGAACAAAGACACAAGGGAGCCACAAGCATAACACATGAGAACAAAAAAAGGTGTTACATGCTTGGGTTTTAATTTCATAACAAGGGGTTCTAGTTTATATGTGTACACACTACACATTACAAGCTAATGCAATGCTACACTTTGGTTATTTCATGTTATCAAAAGTTCAACATGTATTAAACATATTATAACCCATGTGATTGAGACAAGAACAACAAGTTAAAATGCATACATTATAATAGCAAAGAAAAGCAAAAGACCATTGGACAACATGTTATCACTAAAAACATGATCTCACATTTACATGATGTTGAAGGATATCCAAATAAATACTCAAACCACCAATAAAAGATCTAGTATCAATTGTCATTAAAAAGAATGTTATATATATATATATAGACCACAATGTATATGTTACAAATTACATCTTCTTTTTTAAATTGAAAAAAAATTGGTTCATATATATAACATTACACATGACACATGTAAGAAAGACACCTAATTTTTAACACTTGATGGAAAATTTAAAATTATTTTTTAAAAAATTTCCAAGTATATGCAATAACATGTTACAAAAGCATGGACCAATACTATTTACAAAAAATGACAGTTGCCATAAATATTTTCATGGTAATTAAGTTTAAGGGTTGTTTTCTCACATGCAAAATGTAGTAAGGGTAGTTAGTAAGAACTTAGAACTGAAAACATGTTATTGTACATTGCAATCCATAATATGTGGTACTTGCATATGATTATTATTGTTATACAAGACATTCCAACAAATGGCTTTGACATAAACATGTTATGTCAATGTTTACAACAAAAATATGTTATGAAAGTCAATTGTCATATGTGGGAAGAGTAGCATGCTATCTAATGATAGATTATCATGTTCCAAGTCTTTGAAGAAAAATATCAAACTTCAATTCTAATCATACTATCACGTTGCAAGAGTATGATAGAATTTTCATGAATTTGTTACTAAAGGGAAAATAAATTAACAATTGTCACAATTGATGGGCATCTAATGTACACTCCCTTGGCTTGTAGATTTAATCTTGAAATGGGAAGATTATATTTAACAACAAAAAGAAAAAAATGGAACAAAAGTCTCATTTTGAGGAATGTCAAAATTGTTTAGAACTCAAAAAATAACAAAAAACACACCTATTAGCATGTCATCATCAACAAAATGAATGCAGGCTTCTCAACAAGTTGAAATATTTTCACAAAGCTTTGCAAATAACACCTTGTAATTTTGACTAGCTAACTCCTTGTTACAATGTCATTATACAATGTGGAGCTTGTAGTAGCATGCATTTGAACACCAACATTACAATTACAATTGAAAATGTGGTTTTTTTTTTTTTTTTTGCTCGGTATAATTAATTTTTCACCCTATAATTAGGTAATAAGAAGTGAAAGATTTTGAACTTGTTGAAGGGTACATATGGGGTTCATAATTAGTGTTGGCCGGTTATAGGACTTTAGACCTATCCTATGAATATGAATAAGAATTTTTTTTAAAATCCTCCTAGTACAAGGATATGCATTCGGATATCCCACCAAAGTTTCTTCATATTGTCAGTTATGCATTCATGATTTTTTTTGGTTCATTATCGGATATGCATTTGCTAGTTATCAAAGTCATAATAACTTGCAAATATGCACATCAAGTTGAACATGTGAGATTATGTGTAAACAAAAGAACATAAAATAACTTTGCAAGGGAAGTGAACCCCAATTTTTTACAAAATTCTGCCCACTATAGCACAAGCTACTTACAAAAAACAAAACAACAAACCATCCCAACCCCACAAAATAGAAGTTCAAGAAGCCAAAAATTCCAACAACTTGATGAGGTCCAAAAAATTGTCCAAAAATCACCAAACTTGCCACATCAAATAAAAAAATAGGGTCATTTGGTTAATTGGACAAAAACAACAGAAAGAGAAAGATTTTGGTTTAGGGTTTAGGTTAATTACCTGATCTTCATCAACTTGCAACTCTTTGAAAAATTTAGCTCCTTTGATCAACTCATAATTCTCCTCAACTAGAATAATTTCAACCTTCAAATAGTCTTTTAGGTTTGCATTTGATGTGCAATTTTGGCATGGGTCATTAGGCCAATTATTAATTATAGCGATAATCTGGTCCAAATTTTGGACTTGGAAGTGGCAGTGCTTCAAAGCTATCAAAACACTAGCAAGGCTAAATGCTTTTTTAATCTCAATTTAAAACCCTAAAATCCTAAAAACCTACTTGGCAAGGACGCCAACATTCGAAAATTGACCTTCATGGGTCTTCCACTAAACAAGTGGATTTGCACACATTGATGGAAGTATAGCCAACCTTTGAAACAAAAACAATTCCCCAATAACCAATGTCTGTGAAGATTCTTCCACAGGTGCCCCAACACCAAACATGTTGGTTTCTTCTTTAATAGGAAGTCCATCAATTGAAACAACCACTTCTACTTGGATGGAAGGTTTTAACCTTTCAAAAATTGTCATCAGAAATGGGATGATTTCTTTCAAATCATACTTAGATGCAATGTAGATTGCATTCCCACACCCCACATAGTTCTCAACAACTCATAAGGATTTGTAACGGAAATTTAACATTAATGCCAACATATTATGAACATGGCAAGAATCAAATGCCATTAAAAACTGTAGAAAAGGTTTGATCACCTTCACCATCTTTTGTCGCATGTTTTTGCTCAACATTTGGAGTTCAACATCAAATTGGTCACATGTTTCATTCCCATCAATAAGGGAATATGGTTGAGATTCTATGGTTGTAATTAGGTTGATTACAATCACTAAAGCATCAAACAATAACCAGTGACCTTTTGATTAATTCAACACACATGTAATCACCACTAGATTCAAACACACAATGACAGTTTCAACAATGGCCCACACCTAGGCTTTCAAGACTCACTATTAAAAACTCAATGTTTTCTGTCTACCATAATATAATAGAATTGCAGCTTTGAATTCCAAGGTTTTTTCAAACATTATTACCTTGCTGGCAAACCTTATTTTGATGGGAATTTTTAACTTCCAACTTCACATCTTACTATCCATGCATGCCTTCTCCCATTCTAACTTCCTTTTACCCAATCATTAGTACAAATCTTCAAATATATGACTGAATTTATTACTAGTATTATAGTCATAAAGGACAAAATGACTATTAGCCCTAAAGTCATTATGGATGAATCATTTAGGACAATAGTCATTTAGGACATATGTGAAGTCATTAATGATAGTTTAGTGATTGGTTTTTAAAAAAAAAATACAAATTGGACCTAAAACTTGGGAAACATTATTTTTAAAATTTATAATATTTATTATTAGATTTATTATATGTAATATAAATATAGGATGTATTATATTTCAATTATTTTTAATCTCATTATTTTTCATCTTATCATTTGTTGACACGTATCACCACCTAAATTAGGTTAAAAACCTATTTTAAGTGGGTAAGTAGATCATTAATCTACCCACTTAGGTTCGCCTAGGTAACCACCTAACCTAGGTAGTCTTGGTAGGTGTGAAATATTCACTTAATATTCCAATGTTGACCACAACACATGTCATTTGTGAAGTTTGATCCTTGGACCCTTAGGATGGAATTTAACTCTTTTACCACTAAGCCACCCCACTTGTTGTGTAAATAATCTAATGTTTATTCTATTTAGACCATACTTCTTTTAAACATTACACAAAACTTCAAAATAATAAGTCGTATCTTATTGATAATTTGTCCAAATGAAAAAAATTGAAAACTTATTCATAAGTTTCCTTTAATAATGTATACAACTATTAATTTATTTTTTTAAAATGTAAATTTAATTCAAAGGAAAATTATTTGAATTTTGTTATTGAATAACATTTCAATGACCATACTTTGAAAATTTTTAATTCAAACACATGATTTGTAAATGAAAAAACCTTTATGGCTAACACATGAATAAATAAAATAAAATATTTAAATTTTAAGCCTTCATTTGGTTTAAAAATTTATATTACAAAATTTTTAATAATATATCATAATTTTATTAATAACTTTTAATTTACATGAATGAATCCATGTAATTTATCCATATAAAATATTTATTAATGGATCATAAATCAAATATATCTGTATATATTAAAAAAATTATATTAGTCAAATTAGATATGAGACATAATTCAATCTAAATAATTTAATTTAATTTGAATAATATAAATCAATATTAAAATATTAAATAATTTTTTGAAATTATAAATTTTAATCACTTTTACACATGTAAAATGAATAAATTTATTGTTATAGATATATTATATAAAATTTCATTTAAATTTATGATAAAAGTTTACTCTACAAATAAATTATATATTTCTCACATCTTACACTTCTATTCTATTTTAAAATTGGGATATAAAAAAATACTTATAATATATCACACTTTTACCATTAAATTTTATTTCAATGTATAATATTAAACTTAGTGACATTGAATTTTTAAAATGGATTATATATAACATGTGTTTAAAATTTTAATAAAGGTTTTTATATATTACCTATATGTATAATATTAATCAAAATAAGTTCCTTACATGTTGTAGTTAATTATGTCCATTTGTACTCATATTAAATTATTAATATTCAGTTTTGAATCATTGTAAAATAATTGTATGATCACTTAGGGTACCACATCATCTAAAGTTAATGATTATGTAGTTATACAAGGTGCCATGTTGTCCATGTAACAGTAATTACTTAATCACATATAAGTCATCTTGTAAGTTTCCAAAGTTTAGAACATAAGTGGGACCCATTTTACAATGACACAAGATATTAACTAATTAATTAAATATGCCATGAAATCATGGCAATATTTTCCACATCATTTGAAGTAGTCGAAATTTAGTCGTAAACTAAATATACGTATTTCATTATTTGAAAAAATGACAGTTAAATAATCCACATTGATGTCTTATTCTCTAGCACACACTCGAAAACCATAACGAGTGAAATATGGTCAATGGAAAATGGATGAAATGTGTTTATTTTGTCAGTTTTCATCCATTAATCATATAAATGACTAATATATTATTCTTAGTTATTCCATGTACATAATGAAGTTATAATATATGACTATGGTCATTGATAGAGTCATTCATGATAGCTAGTCATTGTTTCTTTGGTTGTAAAGGACATAATTTCTACTAGTGGATTTCTTTGCCCATGTAATGGATTTTTGCAATCCAACCTGGGAATTTTTCACTCATTAAAGTTAATCTTGCTAAAACCTTATCATAATTGGTTGCATATTGGCAAACTTTAGACGACATGCCCAAAACAAGTACTTTTGTACATTAACAACATCTTCAAATGCTCAAAATCAACAAAGATTGCAATGTCGTAGCCATGGATCCCAAATTGCTGCCTTCGTAATTCATAAAGGCAAGAACATGATGGATTAGTCCAAAATTTTCCAACAAACCTTAGAATTGCAAAGCCATGGTGCTACCTTTGGTTTCTTGAACTTTAAACAATCCTACAATAACATGTTGTGGTATCCAACTTTCATCCAAATAATTAATCATTAATGCAAAAATGTATACCCCACCTTTAGACATCTAGATATCAAAACTCATAAAAATTGTGGTTATAGTTGCAATATTAGGTAGCACATGCAGATCCATGGTCTTTTGAACCATTTTAGGCAATACATGTTCTATAAGATTTGATCAAAAAGGAAAATTGACATGAGGACATTGACAAAAAACTAACATGCGCAGCTAAATGTTTTCACATGATGATAAAAGCATGTATCCTTTGCAAATGTAAAAGACCAAATCTTCTAAAAAATGTTGTTGTGTTTCATCATCATCCTTGTAAAGATTTGTTGAACTAAAAAATGTTGTGATTGCAGACCTAGATGGTGTAGCCATTTTCTTCCCTAACTATCAGTTATGATCTATATCAAGTTGCTTCGTTGTAACAATAACAATTAGTTTCAACTTTATTTTTGCAACCAAATGAGCATGTGCACCATCAATGTGGGTTTTCATGGGAGTAATGTCATTTGCTTTATTATATTTGATGAGAGCCTTACACAAAACAAAATTTTGGTTAAAAATGTGACCAACTTTTTGACATGGTGTTGGTCTACAAATGATGCAACACAACATCTATGGGTTTTTGAAATCAACTAAAAAATTATCATTGAATGCAAAGAACCCCCAACATATGAATTCTTGTTATTTGGTTTCCATTTTTGAGTTTTAGTTGCGATAGTTGCAAGATGTAGCTCATCATTCTATACAAGGTTGTTGTCACATTGTAAGTGGATGTATTCAACATCCAATGAATTGGCTATCAAATTCTCACTAAGCCCACAGAAATCTTCATCAACACCACCAACATTCTCAAGAATCATAACTTCATTCTGTTCTACCATAGTAATTTTTTAGCAACAACGTCAAGAGAAATAAAAATAGACTGTTGCATATTCAAAAGAAAGGATAACATTAGACTCTTTCAAAATTTGCAAAATCAAAATACAAAAAAATAACAAATTGTCTATTAAAAAAAGGAGAACAAGGCCAAAAATTCAAAGAAAAAGGAAATGAAGAGTGACAACAAGATGAGTCCCATTATGGAAAAAAATGGTTCATCACATGTGAGATTGTGCCAAAAGTAGGCATGTTCACAATAACAATCAACACAAGAGTCAACTTTTTGATGTGTTACATGCTCTGCAATCTATAGTCCCATAGCAAATTCAAACCCGCAACTATAATCCATTGGAAGTTTTATTAGAGCCAATTTTGATTGGGCCTATGGCAGTCAATCCCTGTAGTAGAACCACAAGGTTTTGTGCATGGTGCTGCACACTTTGTTTTATTTTTTTGACATTATTCTGACACCTAAACAAAACTCAATAGGGGGTATTTAATATTTAGTGTTTTCATTGAATGTATATAGAAATAAACTATAACAAATCACCAAGCCTAAGACTATAAACTATTATTGAATTATACCACTTAATGTCAACAAAATTGTGGATTGATGTTTCACTCTACCTTTTTATTAGTGACAGAAGCAAGCTAATTTGTTTTTTTGGATAGTTCTATATGTAAAGAGACAATTGATGCTTCTTGCTTCACAATTGTAATTTGTAGCCCTTCAAGTTTAGTTTTCAAGTTTTGAACCTATAGAAAAAGAGTGGTACAACTTTGACAAGTAAGTTCACACATTAACAGTTCATAAGGAAGACTAAACTCCTTGGAAACGCCTCAAAACAAAAATTTGATTTGTGTAGATTTGTAGAATATCTTTGTAACCCATAAAAAGCTCTGAGAACTATACCTTGCCTTTCTAGAGTTTCTTTATCTTTGATTGAAAATAACTTTTACACATGAGTTCACAACACAAAAACAATTATGGTATTGAAAACAACTTGCCTTGCAACTATTTTCCTTTGCTAAAAGACTAAAAAGGAAATGGAAGGAAAGTCCTAAGCTAAAACTTAGATAATGGGTAAATAAGTTTTTAGAAAGTTGAACATGAAATGAAAAGGAGCAAGATTAGTGTTTAATGTCTAGGAACCAATTCAAAAAAAAAAGAAAAAGATGAAATACAAAATCATCTCGTACTTTACTCTTTCCCCTTAGTTCGTGACCTTGGGTGCAATCACAATAACACATACCATAGTAAGTGTAATGTTTGCTTGATTTTTTCAAATTTTAAAGTTGTAATTTCATTTGATGTTGAAATTATAAGATTTATTTATATAGTTGTATTTTAAATATATCATGGGAACATGTGAATTAATTTGAAATTAATTTAGTGAATAGAAAATAAACAAAAAAACTCATTTAACACTGTAATGCTTGCTTTTAAACAATAAAAATATTTGTAAATGTATATCAATTTTTTTGAAAATGACATTTTTTACCAAAATTTTAACATGAACCTACATAAAATAATATGAAGAGTTTTTTTAACTTTTAAAAAAAAATTCAAAGATTTTTTCAAGAATATTTTAAAAATATTTCCCCAAAAGTAATCAAAAAGAGGCGGGTGTGGCTTGTGTTATTTCGTTTAGACCCCCTTATTCTATCCTTCTACTCTACATCACAATCCTTAAAAAGATGTTCCATGATGCTTGTTTATTTTTTTGGCATTGTTTTGACACCTTGACAGAGTTTAGCAAAATTCACTATGGGTATGTTAAGTTCATTATGCCTGATGGAATTTGACAATCATATGTGTAGCATAAGAGGTAAATGAATTTGATTTTTAGAGTTTGCTCCTCCTAAAAAGGCTCTACACATGCACCAACGAGAACTTGCAAGTGCCCAAATTTCTATCCTATTAAAGAACAAGTTATAGGATAGTAGAAATCAATTACTTTCTGCACTATCAAAGAGAACTTTCGCCATGTTAGAAACCTTTGAAGTCAAAAGCTTGAATGTAAATCACAAAAATGGGGGAAGAAAATGCAGAATATTGATGATAAGAACAAACTAGTAAAAAGAGTTTGCAAGTTTCTTAATCAAAACCTTGAGTATTTTGACAATTAGGCCATTAAAATTTGTGGATTCTATTATTGGATTTGGAAACCAACTACTTTCTTGTTTCCCACTTTGTTGATTGCCTCTTTGGACCCCCCTTCAATGTTTGAACTTCAACAAAGAAAGCAAACGACTAGAAGTAAAGCAAGTATCAATGTTCTTGAGAAAGATGCAAGCCATGAGAAGTATAACTTTCTTTAAAGAGTTGTAAGTGATTGAAAACTATAACTAGCTAGAATGAAACTCTAACAAGTCAAAAACAAAGACACTATGTGCACTCAACATTTTCACGTTGGTCAAGCACAAATGACAATATCATTTTCCTTGAGACTCGTATGCACAACCTAAAACCTTAAACCCTAATTGATAGTGTCATTTGGCATCTGACCTAAACCCTAACCCTAAACTTGATCATAATTGTCACCATATGGGGGCAGATATCAATATTTTTTTCACGAAATCATAACCGTTGCCAATGAAACCCACCCAAATGATTATGAACATGATAAGGATCTAAGAAATATATGTTCCAACTGGATATGAAAAGGATAAGGATATATACAAAATACAAATAACACTAGTTACAAATAACGCTAATTACAAAAATTGACACAAAAGCTGGATATGCATTAATGCATATCTGGTTGTTATGCATATGCATAACCAAGAAAAAGCCTATAACTGGCCAACACTAGTCATAACATGTTAATGGCATGGCCTTGTTAAGGTTTGTTCCTAGGTAGTAACTTGCTTATGTGATAGTTACACAAAGGGGTATAATAAAAGGTCTTTTTGGGGTCAAAACTAGGTTGGGAACTTTTGGGGAAGGAATGGGAGGGATGTTTTGTTGACATCATGACCAATGTTGGGTAGTTCTCATTTTTTTGACCTAATTAACTCTTATATATATAAAACCGACTAATGTATAAATTTTAATTTTTTTCAAAACTCACTTAGTTTTTAAATTAAATGGTTTTTGCACACACAATAATAATTGATTTTCAAATCTAGTTTTCACAACTTGGTTTATTACATTTCCAAAAATTAAAATAAAATAAATAATTTATTCTCTTTATTAATTAAAATATTTTTTCATTGAAAAATTACTAAAAATATATGAAAACATGTTTAAAAGTTTTTAGTTCAAAATTCAAAATTCCATAACTTCATCCCTTTCAAAAGTTCCTTCAAATTCCTTTAATTCCTTTTTGAAATTAATATTATTTTTAATAAAATCTACCAAGCTAAAAGGGATTTACAACGTCTATCGTTGGGCCAATTTTTATTGACAAAGATCAATTTTTCCAAATTTTTTGATTATAAATGACATTTCTCATAATTAATAATGATTCCAATTAAGAAAAAATTCTTTATGTTTCAATTTGGGATCCAACTATTTGGAAGAATTGTTTAACATAGGAGCTAACTAAAGGAAATATGCTATCATGTTTTTCCCACCATTGCTACCATGGGCATGAAAAGGACTAAATAACAATATTTCCAAACCACATGAATGAAGGTAGGCCTAGTTCTAAATCCAAGTCATGGAATAAAAAAATCAAAAACAAAAACACAATGTGTGTATGATGTGAATGCAAAAAGACTTTATTCCAAAACATGACAATAACATAATAAGATCATAACAAACATATGTACCCAAAACTGGTGTTGAACAAACTGAAAGAAATGTGGGATTGTATTTTTATTTATACCCATTGGGCACTTGGTTCAAAAAAGTTTTTTGAAAAGTTTCCAACTTACATGTGGCTGATGTTCATCCATGTGTGACCCATGTGCACCCATGTGTGGCCCATGTCCATCCATGCGGGAATTAATAATGAACTATGAGTTGATTAAAAGTGAATTGCGATTCACATAAATTAAAATTTAATTAAGAATTAATTATAAGTGAATTGGAAGTTAACTAAGGGATAACTATAAGTAAAATAAAAATTAATTGGAAGTTAACTAAAAGCTAACTAAAAGTGAATTGAAATTAAATTAGGAGTTAGATACAAATTAATTGCAAATCATGGATGAACATTCATATGACTGAATTCCATGGTGTTGGCATTTGTGACAATGATAGTGGACATTTGAAATTTTTAACATCCATTTGATAATGCTTGAAAATCAAGAACTTTCTATTGATCAATTCTATTGTTCATTCACTTGTGTTGGTTATCATTTCAAAGATATCCAAACTATTGCCCTTTCCAACCCTTTGATCAACAATACCCCATTTAGATTTAATTAAAAGATGTAAATGGTAATGACACTCAAAAAACATAGGAAACAAAACTTTTTTATCATATTCTTCAACAATTGCCTTCCCTTGTTCACAACCAATAAGTGAAAACACAACATGAAAGGTCTTAAACCTAAAGTCCAATATCAAAGAAAACATCTTATGGAATTTTTTTTTCATATTCCTTTAAGAAGGGAAGAAAAGGATCCAAAACCCCAACTTCTTTTTTTAATGTTGGAGGCTAAACATGATAATTTATAAACAACATTTGCATACTTTTCCATTAAGTTGTCAAAGGTTGCAAAATCAATTTCATCCCTGAATTTTAAAATCATGGATATGGTAAAGTTTAATGCATCACTTAATAACCAATGACCCCTAAATTAGTTTAGAATATAAGTAGACACAACATGGCCAAAAAAAGCAATAATAATCTAACATACATGCCATGTCAATGCAGGTGGTACTCTTACACTCATTCTCACATAATTTTGCCTATTATAACATAATATAATTGTTTATTTGAATTGCAAAGCTTCTTGGAAAAGGTTAATTTTACTAACAAATATGCAAAAACAAAAACAAAAATGTTAGACTATGCACGACAAGAATTGACAAAAAAAAAGTAAACACAAAAAAGTCTAGAAAAAATAAAAGTTTACCTTATCTTCACTAGAATATTCAATTTCCTTGGGGGAAGACTTCAATTGACATATGCCTTTTCCCATTCTTGCCTACCCTTTCTTGATTCTTTTGGCCAAGTTATGCATTTTTATAAATCTCCTTGGGTAACTTTGATTGACACATATCATAAGTCTTTGCAAACTTTTTCATCTATTGTTGGATATTGATAAACTTAAAAAAATGCAGGACCAAAACAAGTACCTTGAAACCTTTCTTGCAAACCCAACATGTCACAACTTACAATTGCTTTTAGGGTTGTAATCATGAGTTCAAATTAGATCCTTCATCCTTGACATAAGCAATAATTTTCTTCCTCAATGCATAATTGTCCAATAATTTTGTAATTTTTTGGCCAAGGTCTATCCACTAATATCTATTGCCTCAAAAAGGTCAAGGGTAATGTGTTTTTCTTGTTAATCAACTCCTAAAAAAATGATTACCAATGCAAAAATATCATGTTCACCTTTTGACATCGACAAATCAAAGATTGTAGTTGTAGAATGACATTTTGCTAAAGCTATAAAAACATACAATTGTTTAATTTCTCCCACTAATCCAAGTAGTAATTCATGAGAAAATTATTTTTTGAAAGAAAAACAAGTCTTGGACGCAAGTGCATACTAAATTGTTTCAACCAAATATTTTCCACAAAATGTAAAAGAAGATGGTTTTTGATAATTAAAAGGCCCAAATCTTCCAAAAATTGCTTTTGATACAAATCATTTGTTTTGAAAGGTTCCTTTGTAACAAAAAAAAATGGATATGAAACTAAAAGACATATCTGGTTTTTTTTTAAAGGTGGTTTTTAATTTTCCTTCAAAGGATTATTAATTTCTTTCTCAATTTTTTTTTTTTTAATAATGATATGAGTTTACATACTTTTTCAATGCAATATATCACTAATTTTGTTATATATGATTAATCCTTTCCTATCTTGAGTTTTTGGATTTAAATTCAAAATTGGACTATTGTAATAAAGAATGCAACGCATGATTTACAAAGCTATTAAACCAACTTTTTTGTTATCATTAACATAGTAAAATGCCCAACACAATGCATTTTTGCTATTTGGTTTTCAAAATAGCCTTTATGCATGTAATGTCTTTAAATTTTCTTTCATTTTCTTTTCATTATTTTTTGGATTTCTACTTCCTTATGTTTGGACAAGTTTGCATTTGTTTTAGGTTCTTGTAAAGGCTCATATTCCATTCTTACTTTATTCATGAATAGATCATATGTGTTTTCATTTTCAAGGTTGTTCCAGGTGTAATTTAAAAATAAAAATTACTACCTTAATGGTGTCAACTGGTTCTCATTGTGAGAATTGAGCTAAGAACTAAGTCAAAAACCAAGTGATGATTTGAGAACCACCCAACACTGGTCATGACATGTCAATACTTTTGCACTAGAAAAATTTAAGACCATTTGCATGTGTAATGTTTTCTGATCAATGGAGCTTTTCATTGGGATAGAAATCTCATTTGAAAATAGAAAACCCAAATTAAAAAAAAAGAATAGAAATGCCATGACCAAATCCTTTTTCTTTCCATTGGGAATTTTGGTAAATGTCCAAACTAGGGTTCCATCATCCATGTGAGTATAAACTCATAAGCAATCTAGCAATCTTGGGGAGCAATGTTGGTTGGTGTTGTCCATCCAATACACCCAATACCCATGTGTGGCTTGTTTCACGTCTAGAAAACACAAGGTCCTAAATATGAATTGTCGGTAGGAAAATTAAAACTACCTATTTGATTCTAGGAGGCACCAAACAATGGTACCATAAAATGGCCGGCATCCTTTTGAATGAACAACTTGAGATTCTTAATCATTTGATGGCTCGCATGTTGTCAC
>Ga0209611_10008847_pt1 | contig 15517 bp, 10 predicted proteins | sample S1TSphgellanicum_3_FD_187693 | JGI IMG/M metagenome (GOLD analysis project Ga0209611, IMG submission 187693) | Host-associated microbial communities from peat moss isolated from Minnesota, USA - S1T2_Fc - Sphagnum magellanicum MG (SPAdes) (version 2) | ecosystem: Host-associated > Plants > Peat...
GCTTGGGCAAATATTGCTAGATTCTTAGGTTTATTTGAGGTTGAGTGGAAGACACTTCATCACAACATTTTGGTTGAATTTCTAAACAACTGGAAATTGGATTTTGAACATAACAAAATCAAAGTTCTGTTGGGGGAAGAGCAAAAAATAATTGACAAATGTCTTTTAGCAAAGGTTTTAAAAATTTGCCATATAGGAGAGATAGAGGCACATTAAGCAGACATATTGGATGATTGAATAACATTGGCAAATATAGTTGATAGAATCCCATATATTTATAACACCAATGAAGGGTGGGTTGTAAAGAAAATGAGGTTAGAGTATACCAATAAGATAGTTACCATCTTGCCCATTATTTACCAAAAGGATAAGGTGTAGTATTTTAATAATAAGTTTGCTATGATGATTTCCAAAGTAGATCATGGAAAGTTTGTCAATTGGGTTGCCATTATGTATTCTCAATTGGTCAAGGAGTTGATCAAATGGGAAAAATGTTAAAAAAATATGATTGAGGGATAACCAAAAGAGAACAAAAAAAGGATGTGTGTCATTCTGCCATAGTGTTAGAAGTTATTCTTAGGAGGAAAAGAAGTAGGTAGAGCCAAAGGAAGACATGAAATGAAAAGAGAGTTTAAGGGAGAGGTTTATCAAGAACAAAAGACCTTTGAACCCTACACACATCTTTCCTAACAAGGAGAAACAACCAAATATTAGAACAACTAAAAGAACAATATGATATCCTAGTCTAATGATGATGAAGAGAGAGAAATTTTGCAAAAGAGGCAGAGGAGACGAGAGGATACCGCAATGAGGGGTAATATTAATCGTCAATAGGCAACATAATTGTTGAAGAAGCAACAACATCAACATCAAAGACAAAAGGAAAAATCTGTATTTCTTAAATTTGATTCAAGACAAATTTCTCTTAAGCGAGAGTAGTAATTAAATGGGCAGGGACACCAAAGAAGGCCAAGCAAGAGCCCAAAGTTCAAGCTCACAAGCCAGCAAAGGAGCAAAAATAGAATTTAGACTTGGATCCACCAAAAGTTCAACAATTTGTTCCAATACCATAGAATAATGAAGGTATGCTACCTTCAAGACTAAGTTTTCCAATAGGCACAAATGTGTTTGTCAAAACCTGGACTGCATACAAGAGACAAGGTTCTTCAGGAACAAGTTCCAGGGGTCAGATTCTTAGATTTAATACACCAAGGTTTGAACAAGGGATAGAAGTAGAATTGGATCAACGTAGAAAAGCTGTTAGTATGTTTCAAAAGGTAGTAGAGTATAATGTACAAATGACAAATATTTTGCTTAGACTTTTTAATCTAGAGATCATGAATAAACAGATCATAGAAGAGAAGGGTAGATCAATCCAAAATCTACAAGGAACTTTAGAGAAGGAGTAGAAGCTTAAAGCAAAGCTATAGGATAAAAATAGTGAGAATAATCAAGTATTGGTAGAACTCCAAGTAGCTAGGTAAAAAATTAATAACATGGAAATGCAAAGCAAGGATCTAAAGAAAGTTAAAATAGAAAGGGATTTTTTACAAGCAATTCTGAAGGAGATAGATGCCAATTACTAAAATTTGAAGGCAAAAAAGGATATTTTGAATGTGGAACACAACAAATTTTAGAAAGACTACAAGAATATGGAACAGATTCTCTTGAAGCAAAAAAAAGGAGTTGAAGGACCTTAGAATGGAATTGGAAATGTGTATAAGGCCAAGAGTGAAATATAAAGGCAAGCTAATCATAGGCATGCACAAATGTGCAAAACTTTGTAGAAACAGGTGGCTTTTAATGAAAAATTACAAAAGCTTTTAGAAGAGACCTAGAGAGTTAAAACTTTTAATTATGATGGTGTTTCATGGAGAATAATGAGTATAAGAAGTAGATTACTTTATTTCAAGTAAGATTCAAGGCATTATCAACAGAGGAAAGAGATGTAGATCTTTGTTGGGCTGTATGTTCAGAAGGATATTGGAAAGATATGTAGGAGGTATGAAAGAAGTGAAAGGCTATACAAGCACATGATATTTCAGATGGAGAAGGTCATGCAACATTTGAGTGTGAACCTTTGATTCTTTTTCTATAACTTGAAATCTTGGATGAAGAAGAAGACAGAGGGGATATTAGTGGTGCAGGACCATCAACTATAAGAACACCAGAAGAGGAGCTAGGAGACCTCAGAAGAGGGAAGGAAAGCCCTAACAGTAAGGTTGCTGGTAAGACATATGCATCAGAACAAATTTTGGAACCAATAGAATTTGTTGTACGAGATGTCAATTTTCAAAAGTATGCATATGTAGTAACAAAAATGGGGGAGTAGACACCAATTAAGGAACAAAGGATTTACGAAATTCAGTGAGATTAGACTGAGCTAACATTAGAGTTGTAACAACAAGAATATACTCAGATTCTATCAAATTTGTAGTTACATGAGCAAAATCAAATCACATTAGACTTATAGACACAACAATAGCCACAAGAGATATCAAAGTTGCAGACAAAAGAGTAAACATCAACACATCATTAGATGACTACATAGGTGTTAATAGAAGCATCACAAGAACAATAATAAACTCTGAATACAACAGAAAATTAGTTATAAATAGAACAAATTATTGTATAGATTATAGAACAGTAGGAAAAACATCAAATTTTTGAATCACAAGATTAAAAATAACATTAGATTTTTGAATCACAAGGTTAGAAATAACATTAGATTTTGAATCATAGGATAAAAAATAACATCATATTTAACTTTTTTAACATATTTTTTTGATTAAAAAATTCAAGACATAATTCAGAGTACGGGTAGGGTAATGTTAATGGAATGGTTATTTATGGTAATAGTTAATTAATATGTTTCTATTTACTCAATTACTGTTTAAAGAATTACTAGCTAGATCACATAGTTTTTGTCACCATTTGAATTTGAATAGAACATAAAACTATTTTCTTTTTAAATATCTTTGAAGAAGAGGAAGAGAGGAAAAGGATTACAGGACATTGAATTTTAATGGAATATGAGAAAAAACATTTTGATTTCTAGGAAAAACTTAACTCTCTTAGCCAAAATTTATGTTTTGATGTTTTGTGATCATGATTTCATTATTGGATTTTTATTCTAGAACTAAATTTGAGTAGATCTGAATGAGTAGATTCTATTACTGTTAGTCTCATGACATTTCTATCTAGATTTAGATTAGAATATAAGATTAGAGATTTTGTATTTACCAATTACCATTAAATCTATGGGCTAGCCACAAATGTAATGGATTAAATTAAAAGTCATTGGGTGGGGGAGACCCAACTTTGTATGGAATGTTGTGGAAAAGATGTCAAAGGCCATACAAAGTGATGGGATGGTTGGGCATGTAGAAAGTCATGCCCTTGAACTTGAACATGCCCAAAATATTTAACGAACATGATGAACATAAAAGGTCATGTTTGGGATGATGTTGGAAAAGATATGCTTGTGTAATCTTTCTAATATGTTCTCCTAAAGGTGATCCATCCCTCTATCTAAAAATGTTCAAAACAGGGGTTGCAAGTATAAGTTATAAGGGGAAGGTCTCATGCTATCTTCAAATGAGCATGGAATAGAAGCGACCCAAAATTACACGCTCCTATAACTTCCCATAATAATGGGTGATAATCTTGTAAACATCATTACTAGAATTCCTATTTTTCAAATTAACCAAGTTGACTAGATGGGTCTTTTTGGCTAGAAGAAATGTATTTTTGACTGAAGGCTAAAGGCTTGAATGACTATGGGATATTTTGACCAATCAATTTGACTAGAGTGACCGATTTAACAATTAGTCAAATCAAACATTTTATCAAATTGGACTTCAAAGTACCACCTAGTCAAATCGGTTAGTGGTCTAGTCAATAAAACCACCCAATCTAGTCAAATTAGTAAGTGCCCTACTCAATAAAACCACTTATTATACCCAAGCAATAGGGCTAACTAAGTAGGCCTAGTTAAAAGGGCCAATTATAAATTTCAATATTAGTTGGGTATTTATCATTTTGATTATGTTTGACCAATTAAAAAAAGTTGAAAAATGTAAAAGTTAGGTAATCAGAACTAAATGAATCATGACTAAATTAATTATGGTTAAACTAATTATGTGGTTTATTTAATTATGGTTAAATTGATTATATTCAAATTAATTTTGGCTCAACTACTTATGAAAAAATAATTAAAATTAAAACTAACCATAACTTATCTAACCATGGTCAATTTAATAATGTTCAATTAAACATAGTTTGTTTAATTGTATGGTCAATTTAACCATATTTAATTTAACCATGATTCATTCATCCATAATTAATTATTCCATCACTTTTTGGCCATATTTAGTTCAATTATGGTTATTTTAGCCATAAGTAATTTAACAATTATAAATGGCTTAACCATGGTCAATTTAATAATAATTGGTTTAACTTTAATAAGTTTGGTCATGATAATTAATTTAACACAATTAATTTAACCATGGTTACTACAAACATAATTAAATTAACTATATTTATTTTTAACATATTATTATTTTACTCTAATAAATTTAACGATAAAAGACCCATAATTAATTAAAAATTATTGTTGATTTAGCCATGGTTAATTTTTCCATAATTATTTTAACCATTTTGATTTTAACCATAATTATTTCATTCATTTTTATTTTACTGAGAATTAACTTTAGCATAATTGGTTTTGTCATAAAATATTTATCCATTAGTTAGTTTAGCTATATTAACTTTATTAACGGTTAATTTAGCCATATTTGTTTATTCATGGTTAGTTTAACCATTTCTAATTTAATCATGTATAATTTTACCATAATTACTTCATTTATGTTAATTTTAGCCATGATTAATTTTTGCATAATTGATTTTGTCATAAAATATTCATTCATTAGATAATCTAACCATATTAACTTTATTAGTGATTAGTTTAGCCAAATTTACTTACTCATGGTTAATCTAATTATTTTTAGTTTAGCGATGGTTAATTTTGCAATAAATATTTTAACCATTTTGATCTTAGCCATAATTACTTCATTCATATTTTTTTTAGCCATAAAATATTTATTCACTGGTTAGTTTAGCCATATTAACTTTATTCATGGTTAGTTTAACCATTTGTAATTTAGCCATAGTTGGTTTAGCCATAAAATATTTATTTCTTTGTTAATTTGGCTATATTTAGCCATGGTTAGTTCAACCATTTAAAATTTAGCCATGGTTGGTTTAGTTATAAAATTTTATCCATTGGTTAGTTTGGCCATATTTACTTTACTTATGATAATTTTAGCCATATTTATTGTACTCATGGTTAATTTTAGCCATTTTTGGTTTGGCCAGGGTTGGTTTAGTCATAAAATATTTGTTAATTGGTTTGTTTGGCCTTATTTACTTTATTCATGGTTAGTTTTACCATATTTATTTTACTCATGATTAATTTTACCATTTGTAATTTAGTTATGGTTGTTTTTGCCATTATTTTTTTACCCAAAATTAATTTAATCATTATATATTTAACTATTATTTATTTAGATATGGTTAGTTAAACCATAAGTAGTTTAATCATGGGTATTTTCCCATAATTATTTTAAACTTTTGGTTGGTTTAGCCATTATTAATTTAATAATCATTTATTTTACCATAATTACTTTAGTTGTGGCTGGTTTAGACCTTATTATTTTATGAATCATTAGTTTTGCCATAATAAAATTTTCCTAGGTTAAATTAACCATTTATTTAACTTATGTAATGTAAGTATGTGGCTAAATAGCCTAAATACAATTAGCGTATGTGTAAATGTATTTATTTATACATACCCTACTTATACACCACCTATTTACCTATATTTTTACCTATAGGTAACCTAGTTATATAAGCTACGATAAACCATTTATATACTTATGATAAATCACTAATTGGTTAACTAGTTATTTATTTAAAATACACTAATGAATGTGTAATGAAATAGTTAAATGTTAATTATTACAAATACATTGTTGATAATATATAATGAATTAGGTCAATTTTGTAAGGATTAAATATAATTGGGTTGTAATTATTAATTATAACTAAATAACTAAACATGAACTATTACTAATTTTTAATTTAACTTAATTAACATACATATTTACCTACCTCTTTGTTTATTTATTTATTAATTTATGTATCTTACATAATTATTTATGAATAATGTTATGTGAACTAAAAGGCTTTAGTGTTATGTGGACATGAAAATGTTTCTCCCTCCCAAAAGTTTGTCCCATATTGTTTGTCATCGTTTCCAAATGATGATATAAATAGATGCATGATAAGCATTCAAGAAATAAAGAATATTTTTAAAAGGAAGGCCATTTGGGATGAGTCAATTAAAAAGGTTTAACCTTAAAGGCCAAATTCAAAATGAAATAGAATCTTCCTACCTAGGTCATTTAGGTGTAAGCTTAATCTAGGTGGTGTACATTTAAACTTAGTAAGGTCATAGCTTAGGTTGCCTTAACCTACTTTAGGCTTTTATACCTAGTTGCTATTTATAGGCTCTTAGACCTAAGCCTAGGACTTTAGGTTGTAGGTTCCTAAACATAGGGACCTTAGGAGTAGGTATCTAATTTTAGGCTTAACCTAGGTTATTTAGGTTTTATCCACATGGCATAGCTTAATGGTCAATGTTTAAATGCCATGTGGCATAACCTAGTGGCCAATGTCTAAATGTCACATGGCATAACATAGTGGCCAATGTTTAAATGCCACATGGCATAATATAGATTGCCAAGTTTAAATGCCACATGGCATAGCCTAGATGACCAATGTTTAAATGCCACATGGCATAGCCTAGGTGGCCAATGTTGAAATGCCACATGGCATTTGCTTAGTCAAAATGGTGTTTGACCAATCAAAAGATCATTTGATTGTTATAGTGACTAGTAAAAAATACTATAATCAAAATGATTAATCAAAAGTATTGGTCAAAATGATTAGTCAAAAATGCCAACTTAGGCTTGGTCAAAAGTACATGGCCTAGTCACAATGGACATGTTCAAAACGACTTGTCCAAAATGACTGAAAGGTTTTTTGACGCCTATCCAAAATAGGTCTTTTTTGACCAAAATTTCTAGTAAACAAAATTAGGAATTCTAGTAGTGAATGAAGAAACAATGATTAGGGCCACTAGAGCCCAACTCCATAAATAAATCGTTAGGGCAATGCCTATGTGGAAATGAGCTTTACACCTTTTTTAGAAATGGGGGGGTGAGGTTTTGTTGACAAACCAAGGGGCTTTAAAGCACTTTAATGAATTCGACTTAAAAGCCTCCCAAATATTTGATGATAATTGAATCAAAAGAAGAAAGTTAGTGCTAGAAGTTTGGAAAAGGGGGAGAAAGTTTGGAACAAATATGAAAACCTTTAGATAAAACATTGTGAAAGGATCTCGAAGGCCACCTAGATGTCCTTGAGAGTGTTTTTACATGTTATACATCTTCATCCAAAGCTTTTTAAAGAAAGGAAGAAGTAAAAGTAGGTGAAGCAAAAGGCACTCCTAAAACCTTAATACCATCTTTAGGTGTGTAGAATCTAATTAGAAGGGAAAAGTTGGGAGGTAGGCCACAATAAAACCAATCTATACATTTGCAGGGCTAAACAATTAGCCCCCCCAAAGCCAACTTGGATGAAAAATGCTCAAAAATACAAAAAACCATTGAGGTAGGACCAATGATGTGGGTGTTATCAAATGGGGAAGAGGAGAAGGGAGAAGGTTTGCTAAACTATTTAATGGTCAAAAGTGAATTAGGGCCAAAAACAACCTTCCCAATGGATCATCTTGTTATATATGTGCATATGGAAGAATTAATAAATATGAGGTTTCCCAAAGGAAAATGAGGATTCAAAGATAAGGGGAGTCACTTGACATAAAAAGTTTGAACAAATGGGAATAATTGGGTCAATTAGTCACTTATTGTTCAGAGCTCTTGGAAATGACCCTAGATAGGAGATTATGTTGAAGGCATTTGCAACATTTACTTATAACACCACCCATTCAAAATGTACATTTGGGACATTCAAATACCATGCACCATGATTTCACAAAACCCCAAATTGTAATGTTGAGTCGAAGAGGGGATAGATGAGTTGAAAACGTGTCACAAAATTAAAGGCACAAAGTTTTGTTCAGTGTGATGGGCTTAATGTGTCTAGAAGGATTGGCCAAGGTTAAGAGTTGAACAACTCTTAACATTCGAGTTATGCTTTTGGGGATACACCTTGTTATTACATAGGAACACACTCAAATCATCTTGGAGAGCATGATCCTAAGCTTAAATGAGTTTTAAAGGTGTTCAAATACCATGCTAGATGGTCCGCTTGTTTAAAAATGGGATATATTGATGAATGTAAACCTAAAAAAATCAAGGGAGAAGTCTAAGTCTTTGTGCAATTGAAATTCCATCATAAAATTTAAGCATGTGATGACAAATTTGATGGGTGGAAGGCTTGTAATTCACGAATAATTTCAATTGAAGTAAGGATTAAGGCCATGGGTGCAAAGGCTCTAGTAGTTTGAACACATTTTTCAACATGCCCCAATGTTAAATTTCGTCCAAGATGATGGGGTTGGGGCAAGGTGGAGCCTGAAAGGGTTGTGCCCTCCAAAGGGGGCCTATTTTGAGGTAAAAAATCAATAATAGCTCAGGTGTCGAATAAATGTTTTGCTTAAAGTTCATCCCAATTGCTTGAAAGAAAACGTTGTAAATGCTACCTAGTTTTTTTACACCTAGCCACTTCTTCTTGAAAGGAAAGGAGAAGCCGCCAAAGTGGGAAAAGAAGGAACAAGTGTCAAACACCAACATTTGAAAGGTTTGGAGTGGAACATTCTAAGTGAAAGTGCAAAAAATCTCCAATTCATGCTTTAAAACTATTAGGATACATGAATAAAAACATTGTCGTGGGAGTCCCAAATGGACAAGGGAGTTTGATTTGATACCCAAGCCCAAGTTGATAGGGGAAGCAAAGGGGCTTGAAGGGGAATTAAAGGCACCTCTTCACCACTTGAAGGTGAATGCAAGCTATGGTGATTCACTTTTGGAATCATAGTAGTAATTTCTACATGGTGCTTTGTGTTTAAATGCTTATGGTGAATAATTTAATATTAAATATTTAAAATAATGATTCATTTTAGATTAAATATTTGATTATGAAGACATTTACACAATTATTTTTCAAAAAAATGCATGCATTATCAATAATATGAACTTTTGAAGTTAAAAAAGTGAAATTTGACTAGTTAATTAGATTATTAAAGAATTAAAGAATTCATATTAAATTTCATTCTAAATTGTTTATAATGATGGAACACAGGTTGACAAATGAAATATAAAGTTAAGTGTGAAATGTTATTTTGTGAAACCAAGTAACTAAATGGGAGTTATGAATTTTTGAAAGGTTAAAATTACACCTTGTTTCCAAAAGTCCTTTTGAAATGATTTTCTTTTGTTTATTGAAATTTTTATAGTTTTTTCATCTCTTGTTTGTTTTAAATGATCTAAAATGTTTTAACTATTTGGTTACCAGCTTCCAAGTGTTTTGAGATTTTCCTTTTTGATTATTTAACCCCCCTTCTACTTTTGGGAGACCATAATTTTCTCGTTTTTTTATCCATTTTTAATGATTTTTAATGCCTTGGACGTGCCAAGCCAAGGGGTTTAATTTCTTTTAAAACACCATAACCAAAGAATCCATCTTTGCGGAGTTGGCCTCTTTTGAGCCATTAAGCGTACATATAAATAGGAAAACAAAAGAAAAACCCATTGCCCTTCCCCCCCAAACAATTTCAAAATAAAAATGTCATTTGACTATACTTTTTAATTTTTATTGTGCATAAGGGCTAAGAACTTGAACTAGATAAGGCTACATTGCCTTAATTAGATATCATTTCTTTAGCAAAAAAAATTACCTAGGTTTTCATGATGCCTAGTTTTTAGTTTAATGGAAATCAAAGTGCCTGATTTTCAACCCAAGTATGGGATTTAATGATAATTAGCATGATTTAATCATTTAGGGTGAAAATTGGTTTGAAATTCGAGACAAATTTCATTCAATTCTTGACAATTGCCCATACTGTAAAAGACCTCCCCTATGCAAGATTTGTTTTAAAAAATACTACAAGATAATGATGTGCTTAACATTATTGTAACAACATCATTGTCATTTTTTTCACTAGGCTTTAATTCAAAGTATTTCCACCTTCAAACGTCATTTCCTTCATAAGTACTTATAAAATTAAGAGAACTATTGCCATTGTGTTCTTGTGTTAAGATTATAATGTTGATGTTTGTAAAAATCATCAATCATGGAAGAAATTTCAAAATTATTTTGTTGTAGAATCTTTTTTGTATCATAAGTTTTTCAATTGTTATGGTTCAACTATTACAATGCACTAGAGCTACTTTTTAAAGTCTTCCATAAGATGGTATTACTTTTTGGAAGGAAAATCATAACCCATAACAACCCAATTTCCCCCTTCCTTTCTATGGCATGGTGTTTTTCTACCCTTTCCCTTGGAATATGCCATAGAACTTTTTGCAAGATCCTCTCTTGTGAATGCATGTTGTTTTGTTATTTGTGGAGCACAACAAGATTGATGCACCAAATCTACTTTCTTTTTTCTCTTCTTGGTATATTTTATCTTCACAACAAACTCACTTAAAAAGTTGTAAACAAATTTTTTGAGTAGTAAGCAAATGCATTTGGAGCTCTTCAATCCAATATATGCCTTTGATTGGTATGGAAAAAAGGGTGAAAACTTTTCATATTATGACCATTCTGATGTCAAAATATGGATATACCAAAATAACTAATTGATTTTAAGACCAAATTTTTTGGAGGTTGTTAAAAGGAGTCAATTAACACAATAAATGATGAGGTGTGCATCTCTTTTCTTTATTTTTCTTTGACTATTTGTTTATGACCTTTTATTAGGTTCTATGGGTACTAAAGGTCCAACTTCCCTTGGGGTATTTATTTTTATCAAACTTCCAACTACACATTATCAAACCACACTAGACCTGATGTCTATAGATTTTGTCCTTATATTTCTATTCCCCTTAGTAATGCCCTTGTTCTTGAACCTTTTATGTGCAAACAACCCATCTTGTTTCCTTTTTTATTCCTTTTTATCAACTTTTTCCCTTTGAATTATGTCATTTAAAGCACAATTGTTCCATCTCTTTCCATCACCATTGAAATGCTTAATGTTTGGGCCTTACACATGGACCCATGGTTATCATGGTGTCACAACATCTGTCATGATGTGTCACATCAATTTGGATGTTAACACTACCCAATGTCATGTTAAAATACTGCTAATTACCTAAGTCAACATACATCAACCTAGGTCAAAGCTCAAGTTGGGCTGTCCATGGGAAAGTTGAAGGCAATCAATATTCAATCACCTTAAACCTTATGGCAACTTAAACACATTTGGTTGCCATAGTCTTATGGCGACCGAATGTTTTTTGGGTTATGACAAAAACATTTGGGTAAAGATTGAAATTTTTTTGTTGCATTAATGGTGGAGATCAAACCATCATTTATTGGACAATTGAAATCTTTGGGAAATGACCAAAAAAAAATGAGGAATGATGACCAAAATTTTCAATAGCCCAATTTGGCAACTAAAAACTTTTTGGTCATTTGTTTGGTGACCAAATTTTCCAAATAATGACCCAAAAGGTTTTGGGCAACGAATGAAATTTTTCAATCATTGGATCAATGTTGAAACCAAACTATTGTTGATTAAACAACTGAAAAGTTTAGAAATTTTTCAAAGAAGTGATTAAAAACAATTTTAGCTAGAGATCAAAAAACTTCATCATTTGATTTGGGTATCAAACCTTTTCAAATGACAACCAAAGATTTTTAGTCACCCAATTTGGTGACCAAATTTTTTGGGCAACCATAAAAAAATGTTGGTTGGTAATTGCAATTTTTTTGTCATTGGTTCAATGGTGGAGATCGAGCCATCGTAAGTTGGACAACAATTTTTTTTGGGAATAATCAAATTTTTTTGGGCAATGAATGAATTTTTTTTGGGTGGTGACCAAAAATTTTCAATCATTTGATTTGATGATTGAAATTTTTTGCTTGCTTAGTGTGGCAGTTAAAACTTGGCAATTAATTTTTTTAATTGTTGAAGTTGGTTTGATAAAAAAAAATTGTTGTTAAAAAAAATGGTTAATGTTTGACCTAACATAGGAAATTGGCACATCTAGAAACATGCTGATGTGATGATGAATGAAAAAGGGGCGCGTCACATTAGTTTTGACAATTTTGCATGGACCCATTGTTGCATCTAATAATTAATTTACATTAGAATTCCCATCTTGCTCATGTTTCACCATCATGAGCCCAATATGTGCATGATATTTCTTGTCAGAGGCTTGGACCACAACTAGCATTCATACCCCCATCTCATTACTCTCAATCTTTATTGCCCATTCATCTAAACCATTCCAACCGCCTCCACTTCCTTTTTATTATAATTTGGGATAAGGTTTCCCATTCAAATGTGTTTAGAGCATTTGACCTAGGTCTTCTTTGACCATGGTTATATTCTCACATTCCCACATGTTATGTTAGGACATAAATAAAGCCTTGCACTTTTTATTGGATAAATTGGTGCAAAACCCCATGGATGTTGCAATGCGCCAACTATTTTTTTATTTCCTTCAATGGTGTTTTGTATTACGTCTTCAAGGGGGGCCAATAGGGCACAAGGAAACCCTAACATGTTTGCGTTGCTTCTTAACAAAAGTTTGGGGAAAACTTATAAGATGAACATTTTTTTTCATGTTCAAGGTATGGCATTAAGCTCCCCTTTTGAACAAACTTTCCACCCTGCAAATGTCTACATTGGAACCCGATTTTGGGTTATGTAGGTGAATGAATACTTATGTTCAATGTGCACCCTTACTATCTTTTTTCTAATCCCCCGTTTTCTTGAGACCACTTCAACCCTCAAAAGCCATCCACCTATAATTAGATGATGTTCTTCCTCTTTTCATGGAAAATTATGAATTGAATCAAGACCTTGAGCTTTTTAAAAAAATTGTTCAAGTTGGCATTTAGTTGTTTGTTTCATCTTTCAACCAATCATCTTTCTAGTATGGTATTTAAACATTCACATGATTGTTTTCATCTAAAAGATTCTACAAGTTGATTCCTTTAGTTATTCTAGCTTTGTTCATATATATTGCACATGGGCATATCCATTCAAGCTTATACATGCCCCTGGAGTAGCTTGTCTTTTAGCAATGGCAAAGTTTTTTTTTGGGGTTCATCCAATTATTGTTGGAACAAGTTATATATCACCTTGTTATCACACCTTATGCTTTTAATTTCATTATTCATTTTCAACACATTCCCCCCCAACCAATTTGGTGTTGTGATTGAAAGAGGATGTGAAGAAGTGGTTCATGGCATCAATGCACCTTTGATTTCCATCTTGATTGGGTGCTCCCACAAATTGATGTTGCCAATGCATTTAAATGTGTTGCATGTTGTGATGTTTTAGGAACTACAAGTTATTAGAAGTGACATTGATCAATGCCTACTTTTCCTTTATAGTTTTTATGTTTTTGAACCTCCTTTTTTCTATAACCACCATAACCCTAAGGGTAAGGGTGAGGTGATCATTATCGTCTTTTCAACCATGGGTACCCACCAAGGTGACCATTTTTGTAAACATTTGTTTGCTTTAGCCTATTTTGCGTTTTTTGTTTTGTTGCAACCCAATTCCTTTCTTGTTTATTCCCCATGGGCCATTGTTGATAACACACACATTATATGCCCTCCCTCCTTGGTATTCACAACATTTGAGTTTTTAACCAAGAAAAGTTGTTTAAGATTGGCCATTCAATCCAATTTCATAAATATTCAACTTGGTTCCCATCCAACTTATCTAATGATTTCACCCCATTAATTTTGTTGAGCACACCTTTCAAAAACTTCAAAGTTTTTTGTATTCTAATTGGATCCACTTCATTCATTGAAAATTCCTTATTGGAAGATCTCAAGCATGTAGATTTACTTCCAAAGATGGGTGAAATTCAAATAATTTTTGGGATTTTCACCCATTTGTTTTAGCAATGTCCATCATATTTTCTTTGATACATTTTTCCAACTTTAAAGTTTAAAAACCTTTTTACATCCTTTGACCTATCTCTATTTCGAATTTTTGAACATATTATAAATCCAAGTTTTTTTTATGGTTTTGAAGGAAAATTAAATCATCACCAATCTTCTTTTCCCATCTCCTTAAGAGGCACTAGTTTCATTTCCATTAGTGTTGTCATTACTCCAGTTACATTATTAAGGAGTTGGGCATTAGTTGTTTCATCCTTGGCCTTTTGGTTTTTATTTGACCATTGATATTTTTTGTTGGAGAGTTTGGTTCACATGAATTTAAACACTTCCCTCTCCAAAAACAATTAAATGTAGCCTAAGACCTCTTGCCCATAGTGGCATGTGGGTGTTTCCCCCTTACGAACACTTCATCAACAAACAAATCAAATGACTTCAAAACTCCATTTTAGAATGTTTGCACTAACCTTTTGACATGATGTTTAACATCCATCAAGTTCGCATCCTTTCATGTTCAAGTGCTTAGTTCACAACTCAAACAATCCAAATGACGTTTTGTTTGTCATAAACATTTTTCTTCATCTCTTTGCAAATTCAATTTCGAGTATTCCATCCCTTAGTCACAAGCCTCCTTCGTTGTGTTTGCATTCATCCCATTGATCTTTTGGGTATCAATTTCTACAATGTTCACATGACAATGAACACATTGGGATATATGACACCATTAATGATGTCTTTGCATTGAATAAGAAATTGGCTTTCATGTGGTTCAGAAGCATTTGAATGCTCTTCCCTCTTTCATTCTTTAAACATTTAGATGTCATGTTGATAATGTCCTTTTTAAAAATGGGGTCAAAACCTTTGTAGACATTATTATTACAGATCCCATTTGTGCAAATCTTCTAGCCCATGCATTTTTTACACATGGTTTTGTAGCATTAAAGGTAGCCCAAACAAAGAAAAGGAATTATTAAAATTGCCACTTGAAAGATCATTTCCTTTTCATAGTGATAGAAATCTATGATTATTTACATAAATGAGCCATTGGGTTTTTACAACTTTGTGCCAATAATGTGTGGGGAATGAAAGGCCTTGAAGGTCCATGCTACTTCGACCTTAACCATTTATTGTAGACAAAAGTTTTAGTTATGTTACAAAAGTTGTAGATCTTCATAATCTTTAGTTGAATAATAGTCATGGTGTCGCAATCCTAGCCTTGAGCTCATGACCAAGGCAAAGGGTTTACAAGGGTGCATGCCAAGACTAAGCCCAAGAGTCGCATTCTCATGCCCCTGGGAGTGCAAAAGAGTGTGAGGGAAAGAACCCCCACATTCCCAAGTGAACTCCCACA